>Ga0256913_10000818_pt1 | contig 16153 bp, 10 predicted proteins | sample Axial_MatmetaG_FD_185970 | JGI IMG/M metagenome (GOLD analysis project Ga0256913, IMG submission 185970) | Deep-sea worm associated microbial mat communities from Axial Seamount, Juan de Fuca Ridge, Pacific Ocean - Axial_Mat | ecosystem: Environmental > Aquatic > Marine > Oceanic > Microbial...
ATCTCTTTAACTCCGAGAATTTCAGCCTTATTACCCATTCGGGCCGGTTTGTACATAAAAATTTTATCCGACACCAATTGCCCGAAATCTTTATCGGGGGTCATCATATATGTTATGAAATCCTTTTGTTCGGCCTTTTTTGCAAGAGTTCCGATAACATCATCCGCCTCATAGCCATCAACATACAACAGTGGGATGTTAAAAACAGCTATAAGCTTTTTAACATAGGGAATTGCCGCAGCAAGGTCTTCAGGCATTTTTTCCCGTTGTGCTTTATAATCTGCAAAAGATTCGTGCCTGACAGTTGGTGCAATGGTATCGATAGCAACCCCGATATGAGAGGGGTTTTCGTTTTTTAAAATATCAAAAAGAGTATTGGCAAAACCAAGAACGGCAGATGTATTAAGGCCTTTAGAATTAATACGCGGATTTTTGCTAAAAGCAAAATAGGCCCGGTAAATAAGAGCCATTGCATCGAGAAGGAAAAGTTTTTTTGTATCAGGCATAATATTGAATATATTTTCCAACAAAAGTAAATAAAAATACAAAAAAGAAAAGATATTAAACAGTTATAAAAGACTCTCCACAAATATCATTTCAAATTAATACCTGCCGGAGTCCGGTAGGTTATAAAATCTTTTTTATATGATTAAAATAACCCGGCCAGTTAGACAGGCTATATTTTTTATGTCTAAAAAGCGGAATCAATGGTCTGTACAATAAATTCAGTGAATCATTTATCGGAACATCAGCATTAAGATTGTAGATTGATTCAGCAGAAAAAATGTTTTTCTTATTTGTAATCAATGCCTTATATATACTCTCTGCTGTTAAAAATACTGGAATTTTTCTTGTTGGATCAACTTTATTAAATTCACTTGCAATAAGTTTTGCACTTTCTTTCGCTTTTTCAATAAATCCTTTATTTTTTCCTGTCTCTTGTTCCTGATATTCAGGAACAAGATTTTGAATATATACATCTTCAAGGTGAATACCTAAGAGATTTAGATTATTGAGTATAACACGAAAATAATCCGGATTCTGACCTATACCGAAAGCATAGGTCAGTTCCACTCTTTTGTTGTCTTTAGAAAAGTTTGTTGGGTCAGCTCCCAACACAAACGCTTTGATCCGGCTTTTATTGAAACAAAATGATTTTGGATTCATAAAGTGATTTTATTCTTTTTTCAGTCTTGCTCCAATAATATCCGAAATTTTATCTATACCGACTCTTTCCTGTTTCATTGTATCGCGTTCCCTGATTGTTACGGTATTGTCTTCCAAAGTTTTGTGATCAACTGTGATACAGTATGGCGTCCCGATTGCATCCTGACGACGGTATCTCTTTCCGATGGAATCCTTTTCCTCATAAAAACACATATAATCGTGTTTCAATCCATTGAATATTTCAAGTGCCTTTTCAGGCAATCCGTCCTTTTTAACCAATGGCAATACAGCAGCCTTTATGGGAGCGAGGAATGGCGAAATCTTCAATACAACACGCTCAGAACCGTCTTCTAGTTTTTCTTCCGTGTACGAATAGCTCAATACGGCAAGGAATGTCCGGTCAACTCCTATTGAGGTCTCCACAACATAAGGCACATAGCTTTGATTCAGTTCAGGGTCGAAATACTGTATCTTTTTACCGGAATATTCCTGATGCGATTTAAGGTCAAAATCGGTACGCGAATGAATACCTTCAAGCTCTTTGAAACCCATTGGAAAATTAAACTCTATATCAAAAGCTGCATTTGCATAATGGGCAAGCTTGTCGTGTTCGTGAAAGCGGTATTCCGACTGGGGGATACCCATTGCAAGATGCCATTTCATCCTTTGTTCCTTCCAGTACTCAAACCACTTCAGCTCCTCACCTGGTCTGACAAAGAATTGCATCTCCATTTGCTCAAACTCACGCATTCGGAATATGAACTGGCGTGCAACTATCTCATTCCGAAAGGCTTTACCGATTTGAGCAATTCCGAAAGGAATTTTCATTCTACCTGTTTTCTGAACATTCAGATAGTTTACAAAAATACCCTGAGCCGTTTCGGGACGCAAATAAATCGTATTTGCACCTTCGCTTAATGAACCGAGTTGTGTGGAAAACATCAGGTTAAATTGTCTGACATCTGTCCAGTTTCTTGAGCCTGAGATAGGATCAACAATACCAAGCTCTTCAATCAAAGTTTTAACATCCTCCAACCGTTCCTCTTCCAAAGCCGAATAGAGTTTTGCTTTTATTGATTCTATCTGCTCTTTGTATTTCAGAACACGCGGGTTTGTGGAAGTAAATTGCTCTTCATCAAAACTGTCGCCAAACCTTTTAGCTGCTTTTTTAACCTCTTTATTGATTTTCCCTTCTGTTTTTGCAATATAATCCTCAACAAGGACATCGGCACGATATCGCTTTTTCGAATCCTTATTATCAATCATCGGATCATTGAATGCATCAATATGTCCGGAAGCTTTCCAGGTAGTCGGGTGCATAAAGATTGCAGCGTCTATTCCCACAATATTTTCGTGATATTGCACCATTGACTTCCACCAATAATTCTTAATATTGTTTTTCAATTCAACGCCATACTGCCCGTAATCGTAAGTAGCAGCCAGTCCGTCATAAATTTCACTTGATTGAAAAACAAACCCATACTCTTTGGCATGGGCTATTATTTTCTTTAATCTATCTTCGTTATTTGCCATTTTGCAAAAGTAATATGTTATTTATTAATTTGTAAAGAAATCCAAAATATTACCAATCCGGCTGCTTTTTGCAGCGAAAAGTTCGGTGTATCTGCATTTAGTACAAGTTATGGTCGTAAATCGTTTATTTTGAATATTGAACAATTTTGTTACAAAGCTACCGGTGGCTCTCATTTCGCCGGTTTCAAATTGTTTATTACCATATTTTGGCCAGGTATATTTCAAATGTTGCATAAAAATAAAGGTTTATATATTTTAAACTTACAAAATTATAAAATTAATCGGTTAACATTTTATTTGCCGATTTAAATTTTAAAAATGCACAAAAGTAATTTTATTAAAATAAACTTTATTTAAAAAAAACGATACAACTTTTTTAACAACTTTGATGTCTTTAGGTTTTAAGGATTATCATTTTAATTAATTTTGTTACAGACTAATTCTCAAATTTTAACGTTATCTGCAATGCTATAAAAAACAAATGAGAGAAAAAGTTATTAACAATTACAATATTTTTTAAGGCATGTCAAATGCATTGATTTTTATATATTTAAGGTAAAGTTTTTGCATTATTTTGAGGCAAACTAACAGGTTACCTTTTATTTTAATTTTTTTTATTAATTTAGCGGCGTTTTTAATATGAATTTAAATCTGTTTAAAATATATATCGCAAATGTTTTTGCACTATCCTTGTTAGCTTCCGGTTCGGTTGTGGCACAACAAGAAGCTCAGGTTGCACACAACATGTTCCATAATGTTGCTGTCAACCCTGCCTTTGTCGGTAGTGTTAACGGTATATGCGCAACCGGAATCGCAAGGCAGCAGTGGGTGGGCTTTCATGATACTGAAGGTAACAATGTTGCTCCCGAAACTTATACTATTTCCATAAATTCTCCAGTAGGTATTTTACATGGGGGTGTTGGAGCAACAATTTATAATATTAAGGCTGGTTTTACCAATGAAATTGGTGTTTCTCTTGATTATGCTTACCGTGTGGATATTGGAATGGGCAATCTTGGAATAGGCGTGCAGGTTGGATTTATCAATGGCAAAATTGATTTTACAAAGCTCCTTGAGGGTGCTATCGATAAGGACGATCCTCTACTTGCCGGAAAAGCTCAGGAAAGTGATATGCTTCTTGATTTTGGATTTGGCTTACATTACTTTGTTCCAAACAAATTTTATGTAGGGCTGTCATCCACAAGATTATCCGAATCATCTTCACCGAGCGATATTTTGGCTTATAAAACCAAGCGACATTATTATCTATCTGCCGGCTATATTTTTACATTTCGAAATAATCCATCCTGGGAAATAGACCCTTCAATTCTGGTGAAATCTGATATATCAAAAACACAAATTGATATTGCTGCTTTAGTGAAATACAATAATAAAGTATGGGCAGGCGTTAGCTATAGCACAATTAGAGTTGTTGACCCTTTGTCAATATTGATTGGGCTTACGATAAAAGATATAAAAATCGGGTATGCTTATACGATACCTTCATCAAATATGGGAAGCAGCGGGAGTCATGAAGTTATGGTAGGTTATTGCTTTAAAATTGAGATGGACAGAGGCAGAAGGAGTTATAAAAATACAAGGTTCTTATAGAAATTTGAAACATATTGTAATAAAATAAAGTAAAAACACAGGATAATTAGGGTAAAGTAATTAATGTTGATCAAAATATATCTTTATAAAATATGAAACGTATTCTTTTTTATCTTACCGGTTTAATATTTTTAGGAAGTTGCGGTAGCTCAGGAAACGGAGAACTTACAGGTGTACAAGACAGAAAACCTTTTTATCAACCTGATCCTTTCGGAATGGCTTATATTCCAATGGGAAGTTTTACGATTGGAGTAGGTGAGGATAATATTGCTTACACTAAGATTTTTAAACCGAAAACGGTTACGGTTACAGCATTTTATATGGATGAAACCGAAATAACAAACAATGAGTACAGACAGTTTGTTAATTGGGTTCGTGATTCATTGGCAAGGCAACTTCTCGGTGATATATTGCCTGAGGACTTCCTTATTGAAGAGAATAAAAAAACCGGTGAAATGTATGATCCTCCTTTCCTGAACTGGCATACTAAGATTGACTGGAACGGTGAAGAAGAAAAAGATGTGCTGGAGGAACTTTTCCTCCCTGAAAATGAAAGATTTTTCAGGAAAAAGGAGATTGATACCAGAAAACTGAATTATAAATATTACTGGGTTGATCTTATGGCTGCTGCCAAAAAAGATTACTCCCAGCAGGGTGATCCTAAAACAGCCTCACTCGCAAACCGTCCGCAAGGATTACAGGACAGGTCTGTATATGTTAGAGAAGAAGAAATTAATGTTTATCCCGATACTTTGGTTTGGATATATGATTACTCTTATGCCTTCAACGAACCTCTTACGCAAAAATATTTTTGGCATCCGGCTTACGATAACTATCCTGTTGTCGGGGTAAACTGGAAGCAGGCAAAGGCATTTTGCGTTTGGAGAACAGAATTGAAAAACAGCTGGCTTGCTGCTAAAAAAGGACAGGCAAGTATCCATGACTACCGTCTGCCGACAGAAGCGGAGTGGGAATGGGCTGCAAGAGGCGGTCACGATTTTAGTCCTTATCCCTGGGGCGGACCATACACAAGAAATGATAAAGGGTGTTTCCTTGCAAACTTTAAACCGCAGAGAGGTAACTATTCTGACGACGGCGGTGCAACACCTATTATCGTTGCCCATTATCCTGCAAACGACTGGGGATTATACGATATGGCGGGAAACGTTGCCGAGTGGACAGGGGATGCTTTTGATGAATCCTCATATAACTTCACCTGGGACTTAAATCCTAATTATCAGTATAATGCCGAAGATTCTGACCCTCCTGTTTTGAAAAGAAAGGTTATAAGGGGAGGTTCCTGGAAAGATATCGGTAACTTCCTTGAAGTTGCAAGCAGAACCTATGAATTTCAAGATACTGCTAAATCTTATATCGGATTTAGATGCATTCAACCTTACCTTGGCAGACAAAAAGATGATAACCCTGCTAAAGCATCACATATTTATAAAAAGTAATAAAACCATTTTATAATTAAAAATAATTCAATATTAAGTTGTTATGGGAATTGGAAATATTGTTAAGAGTAGAGGATTTAAAAATTTTATGGCCAAACTTTATGGCTGGGGAGCATCTGTTGTTATCCTTGGTGCTCTCTTTAAAATAAATCATTATCCTGGAGCAGATTATATGTTAATTGCAGGATTGGGAACTGAAGCCACTATTTTCTTCTTTTCAGCATTTGAAGCACCACACGTTGAACCTGACTGGAGTCTGGTTTATCCTGAACTTGCAGGAATGTATCATGGCATTTCAGATAATCTTGAAACTGGAATCGTTTCCAGAGCTGATACTAATGGACTCTCCGGAGAACTTGATAATATACTTGCCGAGGCGAAGGTCGGTCCAGAGTTAATTGAAAGTCTTGGGAGAGGATTAAACAATCTTAGTGAGAGTACAAATAAATTAAGTGATATTTCAGATGCAGCGGTTGTAACAAATAAATTTACTGAAAAAATAGAGGCTGCATCAAAAAATATTGAAACCCTTTCCGACTCATATAGTAAGCAATCTGAAACAATAGATAAAGATATTACCGCATCTGAAGAATATCATAATTCTATTAAAACAGCATCTTCTTCAGCCAACGGACTTTCTGATGTTTATTCTCAGGCATCAGAGTCTCTTAGAAATAATTTATCGGCCACTAGTGAATTTGATAGTAGTATAAAAGCCGCTTCCGAATCAGCCAAAGTACTTGCTGATAATTATACAAAATCAGCCGAAGTAATTTCAAAATCAGCTGAAGCTCTGGATTTTACAAATCTGAAAGAAAATGATTACGGAAATCAACTGAATAAAATTTCTCAAAACCTTGCATCACTCAATGCTACTTATGAAATGCAACTTCAAAATTCTAAAGCACAAACCGAATCTTCTGGAAAGCTTAATGAAACAATTAATTCTTTTGTGTCGAACATGAACAGTTCTATTGATAATACCACAAAGTATCAGGAAAATCTTGCTGCTTTAAATGCTCTGTTTGAGAATCAAATGAAAGGCACATCCGATCAGGTAGCAACAACAGCTAAACTAAAAGAAACACTGGATACCTTCCTTGAAAAATTAAATGAATCGGCTAATAAGACAGTTAAATATAATGACGAGCTGGACAATCTTGCCAATAAAGTTGCTGCTTTAAATACCGTTTACGGAAATATGTTATCAGCAATGAATGTTAAATCATAATATTAACTTAATAAACCCTGAATCAATAAACCAAGTAATCAGATTATCTAATGGCAGGATATAAGGAAACACCACGGCAGAAAATGATTAGTATGATGTATCTCGTGCTAACAGCATTATTGGCACTTAACGTGGCAAAACAGATACTTGATGCTTTTCTTGTGGTAAACGAAAGTATGGAAGCTACAAATAAAAATTTTTCACAAAAGATAGATCAAACTTATGCTAAATTTAATGAACAATACGCGTTAAACCCTGAAAAAGTCAGTAAATACTGGGATAAGGCAAAAGAGGTTAGATTACTTTCGGAAAGTATCATCTCGTATATTGATACTTTGAAAACAACCGTTATTTCAAGAACGGAACGAATACCTAAAAGTGTTGCTGATACAATAAAATTAATTGATATCAAAAATAAAGATAATTTTGATGCACCTACCCATTTTTTTATGGGTACGGATATGAAAAAAGGAGTTGCGTATGGTTTAAAAGATAGTATAAATACTTTCAGGGGAAAAATACTAAGCTATATAGATGAAGAGGACAGGCCTACATTTTCTGCAAAAATCGGGTTAATTACAGAAGGCGATTATCGTGATGCTGATAAGCAAAAACAGACGTGGGAGGAACATAATTTTTATCATACAATTTTAGCAGCAGATGTTGTACTGTTAAATGAACTTAAAGCCGAAATTTTTAATGCCGAATCGGATATTATTAATTACCTTATGGCTTCAATATCGGCTCAGGACTTTAAGATTTCCGATGTGGCAGCTAAAGTAATCCCTGAAAGCAAATATATTTTCCAGGGCGATAATTATGCAGCTGAAATACTTGTTGCCGCTGTTGACAACACCCAAAATCCTGAAGTTTATATCCTTGATGGAGCTGATACCCTGACAGTTGCTAATATCGACCGTGCAAAAAAATATATGGGAAAAGCCGGTGTTGTGAAATTAGAACTACCGGCAAATAGTCTTGGTGAAAAAAAATATGCAGGACTTATTAAGCTGATGACACCAATGGGTGTACCTAGATATTATGGTTTTAAAAGTAATTATATCGTTGCAGCACCATCTGCTACAATTTCTCCAACCAAAATGAATGTTTTTTATCGTGGTGTTGATAATCCTGTTGCCATTTCAGCTTCTGGGAAAGCTGATGCTCAACTACAACCGACCATTTCTGCAGGTAGTCTTATCCGAATAGGTAAAGGTGGTTGGGTTGTAAAAAATATTACTAATGTCAATAAAGTTGTTATTAAAGTTTATGCTGATGATGCCGGTGGGAAAAAATTTATGGGCGAGCAGGAATTCCGGGTTAAGCGGCTACCAGACCCTATTGCTAAGGTCCCGGGAACAAAAAGTGGTAGAATAGCTAAAAATCAAATGCTGGCAAATGCGTTTTTAATGTGTAGTTTACCTGAATGGGTGGACTTTGAGTATCCTTTTAAAGTAACATCATTTACAATGATCGTTCCTTCAGGTGGTGGTTATGTTACTCCTGAAAAATCAACCAATCAGATGTTTACAAATAAAATGAAGAAGCTAATCAAAGTAGCCAAAAAAGGTGATATGATTATTTTTAAAGATATTAAAGTGAAAGGACCTGAAGGTCCCAGAAAAATTGAATCAATTAATGTTGAAATAAAATAAAATTACATAGGAGGCAATATGAAATCAAAAGTTAATTTTTTAATCTTACTAGGACTGCTTCTGGGAATGGCATATTCTACAGATGCACAGATTCTTGATAGCCCGCGTGATGGAGTCTTTGACGAAATAAACTTGCCGGATAAAAAGCCTCTTCCTTATTATCCTGTCAGGGAAGCAGATGTGGTTTGGAGAAAAAGAATCTGGCGTATTATTGATTTACGTCAAAAAATGAACCAACCGTTTTATTATCCTGAGACAAGACAAAAAGGGATGAAAAACTTTATGACCGTCCTAATGGACGCTCTCAGAGAAGGAACAATTACAGCTTACGATCCTCAAGATGACCAGTTTCTGGTTCCTATGACTTATCAGGAGATTGAAAACAAACTTACTACAACCGATACAATACCTATATATGATCCTAACAATCCCGACATTATTTTAAAATATGAGGTGGTACAAAAAGATTTTGACCCTTCAACGGTACAGAGAATTAAACTTAAGGAAGACTGGTTTTTCGATAAGCAAAGATCAGTAATGGATGTCAGAATACTTGGTATATGTCCGGTACAAACACTTAATGATGACCAAACCGGTAATTTTATTGGTTTTGTAAATCTGTTCTGGATATATTTCCCTGAAGCAAGACCTGTTTTTGCAAAGTCAATTGTTTATAACAGATTGAATACTGCTATGAACCGTACTTATGACGAACTCTTTATGAACAGACTTTTCAGCAGCTACATATATAAAGAAGATAATGTGTATGGTAGAGAAATTACAGCTTATGCTCAGGGGATGGATGCACTTCTTGAAGCTCAAAGAATTAAAAATGAAATTTCAGATTTCGAAAATGAACTCTGGGATTATTAGAATATTTTAGATTTAAAAAAACTCCTCTTTATCGGGGAGTTTTTTTTTGTCCTCTTTTTACTACTTTTGCTTCTTAAATCAAAATGAATGAAAAGTGTAAATATTTTGGATACTCCGATTGAATATTTAAAGGGTGTAGGACCTGTAAGGGCTGATGTTCTTAAAAAAGAGTTAAAAATATTTACATTTAACAACCTGCTTCACTATTTCCCTTTCAGATATGTTGACAGAAGTAAATTTTTTAAAGTTAGCGAAGTAAATACCGATTCTACATATTTTCAGATAAAAGGTAAAATCATTGATCTGCATAAAGTTGGGCAGGGAAGAAGCCAGCGACTTGTTGCAACCCTCTGGGACGAAACCGGTAATATAGAACTTGTCTGGTTTAAAGGTATCAAGTGGATTATTGATAAAATTTCGCCCGACAAAGAGTATATAGTTTTTGGTAAACCCAATAATTATAAAGGAAGGTATAATATCTCCCACCCTGAAATAGAAGAGGTTGGTGCTGCTAAAATTGATCTCGGTGAAAAACTACAACCTTTTTATTACTCAACTGAAAAACTAAAATCAAAGGGCCTTGACAGTAAAGGTATCGGCAAGATAATGAAAAATCTTATGCCTGTCGTTAAAGAGCATCTGTACGAAACGCTAACTCCGGAAATAATTAACAGCCTGAAACTGATTCCACGCAATGAAGCCCTCATTAACGTTCATTTTCCTAAAGATCAACAAACATTAAACCGCTCACGTGCCAGATTAAAATTCGAAGAACTGTTCTTTATCCAGCTTACTCTTCTTGAACTGAAAATAATACGTGCCGAAAAGGTAAAAGGTCAGGTGTTTTCAGTTGTGGGAAAGTATTTTAATGACTTCTATTATAAGAATTTGCCTTTTGAACTTACCGGAGCTCAAAAAAAGGTCATCAAAGAAATACGTGCCGATTTGGGTTCCGGAAAGCAGATGAACCGGCTTTTACAGGGTGACGTTGGGAGCGGTAAAACTCTTGTAGCTTTAATGAATATGCTTATTGCCGTTGATAACGGATTTCAGGCCTGTATGATGGCTCCTACCGAAATACTTGCCGTACAACACTATAATTCCATTTCTAAACTTCTCAGGGGACTTGATGTTAATATCCGGCTGCTTACGGGTTCCACAAAAACAGCAGAGCGCAAAATAATTCATAATGAACTGCAAAACGGGGAGTTGCCGCTTCTCGTAGGAACACATGCTTTAATAGAGGATACCGTACAATTTAAAAATCTCGGGCTTGTAGTTATTGATGAGCAACATCGTTTTGGAGTGGCACAAAGGGCAAAACTCTGGAAAAAAAATACAATTCCGCCCCACGTTCTTGTAATGACAGCAACTCCGATTCCACGAACGTTGGCAATGACTTTTTACGGTGACCTGAATGTTTCGGTGATTGATGAAATGCCTCCCGGACGAAAACCTATAAAGACGGTTCATTTTTATGACAGGGACAGGTTAAAGGTTTTCGGGTTTATGAGAAAACAGATAAAAGAAGGAAGGCAAATATATATTGTTTATCCTCTTATCAAAGAATCTGAAAAGCTTGATTTAAAAGACCTTGTGGATGGGTATGAAAGTGTGAGCCGCGAATTTCCTCTTCCACATTATGCCATCAGCATTGTCCATGGCAAATTAAGCAGCAAGGACAAAGATTATGAAATGCAACGTTTTGTAAGGGGGGAAACCGTTATTATGGTGGCAACAACCGTTATTGAAGTTGGGGTTGATGTCCCGAATGCTACCGTTATGATAATTGAAAATGCCGAACGTTTCGGCCTGTCACAGTTGCATCAGTTGCGCGGCAGGGTAGGCAGAGGTGGCAACCGGTCATATTGTATCCTGATGACAAAAGACAAGCTGACACCCGACGGGATGCAACGTATTAGAACAATGGTCGGTACAACAGACGGATTTAAAATTGCGGAAGCCGACCTCCGGTTGAGAGGCCCTGGCGATTTGATGGGTACACAACAAAGCGGTATTATTGATCTTAAAATAGCAGATTTAATAAAAGATGAAAAAATATTGCAATTTGCCAGAACTACGGCTATAAAACTTCTTAAAAATGACCCCCATCTTCATAAAGATAAAAACAAGATTATTAGAAAACAACTTGCATATTTGAATAAAAACAGGGTGGACTGGAGCAGGATAAGTTAGTCAATATTTTAAAATCGGTAAAACAAATAAATCTTACATTTGCAGTTTCAAAATTTTTTAAAATGAAGATTTCATATAACTGGCTGAAAGATTATCTCAATTTTGAGCTTTCTCCCGAAAAGCTCTCCGAATTACTTACCGACAGCGGCCTTGAGGTCGAAGGTCTTGAAAAGTGGCAATCGGTAAAAGGCGGAATGGAAGGAATTGTAATTGGTAAAGTCATTACCTGCGAAAAACATCCTAATGCCGATAAACTGAGTATTACGACTGTTGATGTTGGTGACGGCAAGCTGCTTCCCATTGTTTGCGGTGCTCCGAATGTTGCCGCCGGACAAAAAGTGGTCGTTGCTACGGTCGGGACAAAACTGTATGACGGTGATGAGGCTTTTGAGATTAAAAAAGCTAAACTGAGAGGTGAAGTTTCGGAAGGAATGATATGTGCCGAGGATGAAATAGGTCTCGGTGATTCGCACGACGGAATAATGGTTCTTGATGATGACGCGAAAACCGGAACACCTGCAAATGAGTATTTTAATATTGCAGAGGATTGGATTTTCGAGATCGGACTGACACCAAACCGTACGGATGCTATGTCGCATATAGGTACCGACAGGGATATAAAGGCTGTTCTTGATAATATTGATTTTCTCAATAATAATAAAACGGAAAGAAAAATAAATCTACCATCTGTCAGCGATTTCAGGCAGGATAATAATAATCTTGATATAGAGGTAATAGTTGAAAACCCTGAAGCCTGTCCAAGATATACAGGAGTTACGATTTCAGGTATAGAGGTAAAGGAATCACCTGACTGGCTGAAAAACAGACTAAACGCCATCGGTTTAAGACCCATTAATAATATTGTTGATATTACAAATTTTGTCCTCCACGAAACGGGACAACCTTTGCACGCATTCGATGCAGTAAAAATTTCCGGCAATAAGGTAATTGTAAAAAAATTGCCCAAGGGGACCAAATTCAAAACACTGGATGAGGTAGAAAGGATTCTTACTGAGAATGATCTGATGATCTGCGATTCAGAAAAGCCAATGTGTAAAGGTGGTGTTTTCGGTGGCTTTGATTCGGGAGTCACAGACATTACCACAAGCATTTTCCTTGAAAGTGCCTGGTTTGATTCCGTTCATATTCGTAAAACATCAAAGCACCATGACCTTCAAACCGATGCCTCATTCAGATTTGAACGTGGTATTGATCCCGAAATGGTTATTTATGCTCTGAAAAGAGCGGCACTGCTTATTAAAGAGATTGCAGGTGGAACAATTTCATCGAAAATAAAAGATGTTTACTCCGGACATTTTGAAAAGACTGAAGTTGATGTTTTGTGGAAGAATATTAACAGGCTTATCGGTAAAAACCTTGGAAAAGATGTAATCAAAAATATCCTGATTTCACTGGAATTTGAAATTCAGGATGAGACTGACGACGGAATGAAACTGTCAGTTCCATCATACAGAATTGATGTTACAAGGGAAGCCGATGTAATTGAGGAGATACTCAGGATTTACGGTTATAACAATATTGAAATACCTTCACGCCAGACTTCTGCAGTTGTTCATAATAAAAAACCTGATGCTGAAAAGGTTAAAAATGTTATTGCCGCCTTTTTAAGCGATAACGGTTATAGTGAAATAATGAACAACTCGCTTACCAAAGCAGCCTATTATGAGGAATGCAAAGCTTTCGACGAAAAAAGAAGTGTTGAAATACTGAATCCTCTCAGCCGTGATCTGAATGTTATGCGCCAGTCGCTGTTGTTTGGAGGTCTTGAAGTTATTTCCTATAATCTCAACAGGAAAAATACCAATCAAAAACTGTATGAGTTTGGTAAAGTTTATTTTAAAAACATTGAGGCGGAACCGGAAAAATCGGTAACCGAAAAATATAGTGAAATTAACAATCTTGCGTTGTTCGTTACCGGTAAAAAGGATAATGAAAGCTGGTACACACAGGAAAAAGAGGTGGATTTTACTTTTATTAAAGCAATGTCGCAAAATCTTTTAAGACGTATCGGAATACCGTTTTTTAAATTTGAATATTTAAAAAGTGAAAAGCAATATTTCGATTACGGTCTGGATGTTTTTTTCAATGAAAAGCAGGTTTTTGAAACCGGGAAGGTATCATCCTCTTTGTTGAAAAGGTTTGATATAAAGCAGGATGTATTTTTTGCAAACTTTAACTGGGATTATGTTTTCGAACTGATAAAAAGAGTTAGGGTTCAATATACTCCTATATCGAAATTCCCTGAAGTAAGACGCGACCTTGCACTTTTGCTTGATAAATCAATACCCTTTGCCGAGGTTGAAAAACTGGCCTATAACACCGAGCGTAAACTGCTGAAGTCAGTTAACCTGTTTGATGTTTATGAAGGCAAGAATATTGAAGATGGTAAAAAGTCGTACGCAGTCAGTTTTATCTTGCAGGATAATGATAAAACTCTCACCGACAAAGTGATAGATAAGGTGATGAAGAAAATGATGAGGGTTTTTGAGGATAAATTGAAAGCAAGCATCAGATAAGTACTTTAATTAAATTTATTAACTTAAAACATAATAATTATGGCAGAGAATAAAGCACTATTGTCAATCACACCGGCAGGTGAAAAATTTGTTATCCCTCAGAAAGAGGAATACGATTCGGAATATAAACGCCTTGAAAAGCTTGCCAAAAAGGCAAAAGCTGAAGGAAAAGAGGTTGTTGTGGTTATGGGGCTCGGCTTTGTTGGTGTTGTTATGGCGGCAATCGTTGCCGATACAAAAGACAAAAACGCCAACTACAGTAAATTCGTTATCGGTTATCAAAGACCGAGTGTGAGAAGCTACTGGAAAATACCTTTGGTCAACAGGGGAGAGTCGCCGGTAAAAGCCGAAGACCCTGAAGTGGATGAGATTATCGAAAGAACAACCCGAGACGCAAAAACTTTCGTTGCTACTTTCAACAGCGATTGCCTGAAACTGGCCGATGTGGTTGTTGTGGATGTACAGTGCGATTATGCCAAGAAAGAGCTTGGAAATATGAAAACCGGTGAAACGGATATGGCTGCACTCGAAGCATCAATGAAAACCATTGGAGAGAATATCCCGCCGCACGCTCTTGTTCTTATTGAGACTACGGTTGCCCCGGGAACAACCGAGTTTGTCGCCTGGCCAATCCTCAAAAAGGCATTTGCAAAACGCGGATTAAAAGAAACACCATTATTATCTCATAGTTTCGAGCGTGTTATGCCAGGGCGTGAGTATGTTTCATCAATACGTGATTTCTGGCGCGTTTGTTCAGGTTGTAACCTTGAAGCAAGAAATCGTGTGGAAAAATTCCTGCACGAAGTGCTGAATACCGAAAAATTCCCTTTAACAGTGATGGACAGGCCGATTGAATCGGAAACAACGAAGATTGTTGAGAATTCATACAGGGCAACAATACTGGCTTTTATGAACGAATGGAGCCTTTTTGCAGAGCGTAACGGCGTTGACCTGATAAAAGTTATGAATGCAATTAAAAAGCGTCCGACACACAGTAATATGATATTCCCCGGACCTGGTATCGGCGGATATTGTCTGCCTAAGGACGGAGGACTGGGCTACTGGGCTTATCGTCATATACTTGGATTTGAAGATGGTGACAATGTATTTAAAATCACTCCTACGGCAATTGATATTAACGACACACGTGGTCTTCACGTTGCAGAACTTACACGCGACGGACTGCGTAATATGGGTCGCTACATAGCCGGTTCGGATGTGTTGATATGTGGTGCAAGCTATCGACAGGATGTCGGTGATACACGGTATAGCGGAAGCGAAATGGTTGTCCGTAAACTGACTGAAATGGGAGCCGAGATGAGAGTTCACGACCCTTATGTTGCCAACTGGAATGAGTTTGAACTTCAGGATGAAGATTCGGATCACTCATGGAAACGCTTTTTTAGAAATCAGGAACACCTTAAAGATTTGAAGATAGAAAAAGACATCAAAAAAGCTATTAAAGGAGTGGAAGCACTTATTCTTGCCGTTCCTCATTCGGAATATCTGAAGTTTAAACCTGCCGATATTGTAAAATGGGCGGGCGGACCGATTGCCGTTATTGATGCCTTCGGTATCCTTACCGATGATAAAATCAGGGAGTATTTCAAACTCGGTTGTGAGGTCAAGGCTCTTGGTCGCGGTCATATTCAAAGGCTTAAGAAAGAGGTAAAAAACGGGAAATAATATTTTTCTATTAATCTTAAGTAAAAACAAAAAAGCCCGAATATTCGGGCTTTTTGCTCCTCTTCTTGGATCCCGGACGTCCGGGAGACCCTCTGATTAATCCCGCAAGTGCGGGACTCTAACCAGTTGAGCTATTTTTTCAATACCCATTCAAATTCCTTCATTCCTAATCTTTCATTTATAATTTTTAGAATCAATTTTCTACTT
>Ga0256913_10000819_pt1 | contig 16149 bp, 14 predicted proteins | sample Axial_MatmetaG_FD_185970 | JGI IMG/M metagenome (GOLD analysis project Ga0256913, IMG submission 185970) | Deep-sea worm associated microbial mat communities from Axial Seamount, Juan de Fuca Ridge, Pacific Ocean - Axial_Mat | ecosystem: Environmental > Aquatic > Marine > Oceanic > Microbial...
TGGGTTAATCACTTCTTTCATCAAGTTTGCCGTGCTGGCCACATTGGGTGAGCTGATTGGCGTTCGGATTCGCACGGGCAACTATCTGATGAAAGGTTTTGGGATCATTCCCCATATGGTAGTCTGGGGTATTATCGGAGTTACCATCAAAATGGCCTTTATTATTTTTGCGACTGGCACACCTGTTTTTCTGAATTATATGGGCTTTGATCATGCTGCGGAAACGCTGGCAGGCCCTTTGTCGGGAGGAAAGGTGTTTGTAGCCTTTGTCACCAGTGTGGCCATGAACACTATTTATGCCCCGGTGATGATGGTTTTCCACAAAATCACGGACGTGCATATCCAGGCCAATGGGGGCCGGTTGAGTTCTCTGTGGACGCCCATAAAGTTTCGGGAAATATTTGTAAATTTGAACTGGGACGTACAATGGAATTTTGTCTTCAAAAAGACCATTCCGTTGTTCTGGTTTCCGGCGCATACCATCACATTTTTACTAAATCCTGATTATCAGGTGTTGTTTGCGGCTTTTCTCGGCATTATGCTGGGGGTTATTCTTGCAGTAGCCGATATGATGGATAAACCTGCAAAACCAAAGGAGATTTTATAATTAATAAAACAGATTAATAGATGAGAAATACACCAATTAACGCTGAAGTGGTAGCCAGAAAAATAAAAGAAGGAGGCTTTAATTCCGTGGGGAAAGCATCCATCAGAGAAATCAAGAAACTGGTGGATGAAATAGAAAAAGAGACGGGGGAGAAATACATCCGGATGGAGATGGGCATTCCCGGTCTGCCGCCGAATAAAATAGGGGTGGAGGCTGAAATCGAAGCACTGAAGAGAGGCGTGGCGGCCATCTATCCCGATATTTTCGGTATTGCCCCTTTAAAGCACGAAATCGTCCGTTTTGTCAAATTGTTCCTGGATATTGACGTGGATGAACAGGGATGTATCCCGACCGTTGGGTCTATGCAAGGTGGTTTTGCCGCTTTTATGACAGTCAACAGGATGTACAAAGAACGGGAAGGTACGTTGTTTATAGATCCCGGATTTCCGGTGCATAAACAACAGTGCAAAGTGCTGGGACATGATTATATGTCGTTCGATATTTACGATTACAGAGGGGCAAAGCTCAGGGATAAACTGGAATCCTACCTGAAAACGGGTAAAGTGTCTTCCGTACTTTATTCTAATCCGAACAACCCGTCGTGGATTTGTTTTACGGAGGAGGAGTTGCAGATCATCGGTGAACTGGCCACCAAATACAATGTAATTGTCATTGAAGACCTGGCCTATTTCGGAATGGATTTCCGGACTGATTACTCTGTTCCCGGTGAACCACCGTACCAGCCTACGGTAGCTAAATACACGGATAACTGGATTTTGTTGATTTCCAGTTCCAAAGTGTTCAGCTATGCCGGACAGCGTATCGGAGTGATGGTTATTTCCAATAAATTGTTCAATACCAAAGCGCCGGATCTGAAACGTTATTATTATTCTGATGATCTTGGCTATGCCATGGTTTACGGAAGTATGTATTCGTTGAGTTCCGGTGTCTCTCATTCGGCACAATATGCGTTGGCGGCCATGCTCAAGGCGGTGAATGACGGAGAGATGAACCTGACGGAATCGGTGAAAGAATACGGGGAAAAAGCTAAAGTGATGAAAAAATTATTCCTCGAAAACGGTTTTAAGATCGTTTACGATACGGATGTGGACAAGCCCATCGCCGACGGCTTTTATTTTACATTTTCTTATCCCGGTTTTACGGCTGAAGAACTGCTCAATGAGTTGATATATTACGGAATCAGCGCTATTTCACTTTTGATCACGGGCAGTGAGCGTAAGGAAGGTATCCGGGCCTGCACGTCGCTGGTACAGCGGGAACAATTCCCCGAACTGGAATACAGGCTGAAACGTTTCCATGAGGATCACCCGTTATAAGAACCCGGCTTAACAAGCTGTTTATGACTTTTGCTGAAAGGACACTAAGATTTTACAGTTCGCTCCATATTGAAGAAAAACTTCCTGACGGAGTGGAAGTGCTGAACCCATACAAGGATAAGCAGGTGATGGAAGTATGCGCTGCCTTTTACAGGAAATATTACAACGATACGGAAGGCCGCCGGCTCATACTGGGAATAAATCCTGGCAGGTTCGGAGCGGGTGTGACAGGTATTCCGTTTACCGATCCTGTCCGCCTGGAAAAAGATTGCGGCATTCCGAATGATTTTCAGAAACGTCCCGAACTTTCTTCGGAGTTTATTTATTTATTGATGGATCAGATGGGTGGCCCTGCTCATTTTTACCAACACTATTTTTTCGGGGCCGTCAGTCCGCTGGGGTTTGTAAAGGACGGGAAAAATTATAATTATTACGATACTCAGGAAATGTTCCGGGCGTTGAAACCTTTTATTATTCACAACCTGGTGGAACAGATAGGGTTGGGTATAAATTCCAGGAAATGTTACTGTCTCGGTCAGGGGAAGAATTACGAATATTTAAAACAGATCAACGACGAAACACATCTGTTTGATGAGATTGTTCCGATACCGCATCCCCGGTGGGTAATGCAATATCGTCGCAAAAGCCTGCAGAAAATACTTGAAGAAACGGGCCGGACTTTGTCGGTCTAATTCCGGTGGTTTACAGATATATTTATACTTCTTTATACTTCATATAAATTAACATAGTTGATAAAAATACAGTCTCTGAATATGAGCTTATTATTTAAAATTGTAAATTCGCGAGCGATTAGTTTTAATCTAAAAAATTAATAAAGTATGGCAAAAGTAAGAGGAGCCGTTGTAGTGGATATTGAGGCGTGTAAAGGATGCGGAGTTTGTGTTCCGGCCTGCCCTACAGACGTTCTGGATTTGGCAAAGCAGGTGAATGGTAAAGGTTATCATTACGCCTATATGGCAGTCCCCGAAGCATGTACGGGCTGTACCAACTGTGCGGTCGTCTGTCCTGACGGTGTAATAACAGTTTATCGAATTAAAGTAACAGAGTAATTATCAGTAATATTAAAAACATGGGTGAATTAAGATTAATGAAGGGTAATGAAGCCTTGGCTGAAGCTGCAATCCGTGCCGGTGCTGATGCTTACTTTGGTTACCCGATTACCCCGCAATCAGAGGTAGTAGAATATTTAATGGCCGAAAGACCCGAACAGAGAACGGGTATGGTCGTGTTGCAAGCGGAAAGTGAAATAGCTTCCATAAATATGTTATATGGTGCCGGAGGTACCGGGAAAAAGGTGATGACATCTTCATCCAGTCCGGGTATCAGCCTGATGCAGGAAGGTATCTCGTATATGGCGGGAGCGGAAATTCCCTGCGTTGTGGTGAACGTGGTCAGAGGTGGTCCGGGTTTGGGTGATATCCAGCCGGCACAGTCAGACTATTTCCAATCGGTGAAAGGCGGAGGCCATGGCGACTACAGGTTGATTGTCCTGGCTCCTTCATCGGTTCAGGAGATGTCGGATTTTGTTCCGATGGCGTTCGACCTGGCATTCAAATACCGCAATCCGGTGTTGATCGTTTCTGATGGACTGATCGGCCAGATGATGGAAAAAGTTGAATTGTTCGATCCGATGCCGCGGCTTACAGACGAGGAAGTCATCGAACGTTATCCATGGGCAACCAATGGAAAACCGGTAGGGAAAGAACGACGGATTTTGACATCACTTGATCTGGATCCGCATAAGCTGGAAAAACATAATCATCATTTGCAGGAGAAATACCGCCAGGCTGAAGAAAATGAAGTAAGATTTGAAACAATTGATTGCGACGATGCGGAATACATCATCGTAGCCTATGGTTCCAGTGCGCGTATCTCGCAAAAGACCATTCAGCTGGCTCGCGAAGAAGGCATCAAAGTCGGTTTGTTAAGGCCGATCACTTTGTGGCCCTATCCGAAAAAGGAAATTGAAAGATTTGTTGAAAAAGGTGTTAAGGGTTTCTTGTCGGTAGAGATGAGTGCCGGCCAGATGGTGGAAGATATCAAACTGGTGGTGAACGGCAGGACGAAAGTGGAACACTTCGGCAGATACGGTGGTGTCATCCATTCACCCGAGGAAGTATTGGAAGCTCTTAAACAAAAAATTATAGGAGGATAATCATGGCAGAAATAACTTTGCAAGACATCATAAAGCCTGAAAATGTAGTTTACAAAAAAACTAAGTTGATGACTGACAAGACCCTGAGTTATTGTCCGGGTTGTGGTCATGGAACAGCGCACAGGCTGATTATGGAAATTATTGAAGAACTGGGTAAAGAGCATGAGACCATTGGCGTGGCTCCTGTTGGTTGCTCCGTTCTGGCATACGAATTTATGAATGTGGATATGCAGGAGGCTGCCCACGGAAGAGCTCCGGCAGTAGCCACCGGTATCAAAAGGGTTTGGCCCGACCGTGTAGTGTTCACCTATCAGGGTGACGGCGACCTGGCAGCTATTGGTACCAACGAAACCATCCATGCCTGTAACAGGGGAGAGAATATCGTTATCATTTTTATCAACAACGGAATTTACGGAATGACGGGCGGACAGATGGCCCCTACAACCCTGCCGGGAATGAGAACATCCACATCACCTTACGGCCGCGAAGTAAGCAGTATGGGAAACCCGCTGAAGATCACCGAATTGGTGGCGCAGTTGCCCGGAACCTATTTCGTAACACGTCAGGCTGTTCATACGCCTTCGGCAGTGCGTAAGGCAAAAAGGTCCATCAGAAAAGCGTTTGAAAATCAGATAGCCAAAAAACCGGGACTTTCTTTCGTTGAGATTGTGTCGAACTGTAACTCGGGCTGGAAAATGGAACCAGTAGCGTCTAATATCTGGATGGAAGAAAATATGTTCCCGTATTACAATCTGGGCGACATCAAAGTGGACGGTCAATTAGTAGACAAAAAATAGCATTAATCAGAATTTCAAAAGATATGACTGAAGAAATCATTATAGCAGGATTTGGCGGACAGGGTGTTCTGTCGATGGGCAAAATTTTAGCTTACTCCGGAATTATGGAAGATAAAGAGGTGAGCTGGATGCCTTCGTATGGCCCGGAAATGAGGGGTGGAACAGCTAACGTAACGGTAATTGTCAGTGACGAAAGAATAAGCTCTCCCACACTCACCAAGTACGATACGGCCATTATCCTGAATCAGCAATCAATGGACAAATTTGAAGAGTCGGTAAAGCCCGGAGGTATTTTATTATACGACCCGAACGGCATCACTCATCACCCTACACGGAAAGATATTGAGATCTATAAAGTGGAAGGAGCCCGCCTGGCTGCCGGTATGGGAAATACTAAAATATTTAATATGGTGGTGCTGGGGGCCTATCTGAAAATCAAACCTATTGTTGAAATGGATAACGTGGTGAAAGGTTTGAAAAAGTCATTGCCCGAAAGGTATCATAACCTGATTCCGCTGAATGTGGAAGCTATCACAACAGGGATGGAACACGTGGAAAAGATTAATTAAGTTTCCACTTACATAATATTAAAAAAGAGGCTGGTCAGTTGATCAGCCTCTTTTTATTTGATACGTTTTCGTTTTCTTATCTGATTATCAGTTTCTGGCTTTTAACCGTTTTCCCGTCATTGATGTTTACAAAGTAAAGTCCTGTTCTAATGTTGTTTAGCGGAACGATTATACTTTGTCTGCCCGTTAAAGAAATTTCTTTTTCCATATGCCAGATAGTTCTGCCGCTAACATCGGTGATTGTTATCGTCAGCGGATTTGTGTTATCGGCATTAAATACTACTGTAACAAAATCTGTAGCCGGATTTGGGAATGCCATGATATTATTTGACCGGTTATTTAACTCGGTAATGCTCTGCGGTGTTGTCAGGTATGTTCCTGAGGTGTCTGTAACACCGGCACTTTCAGTAATGGCAATGGAAAATACAGGCATGGCAATATCCGGGTCGTACCATTCAAAGTCGATGTAGTTTGTCGTGGAAGAATAGACAAAATTACCCCCCATCCAGGCGGAGTCAATTTGCGTTCTTTGCGTTTTTACACGTAAAACGCTGTTGTAATTTCCAAAAGGGGTTGTAATGTTTCCCCATCCGTCCGCCACGGAAGTAATTGTTCCCGACTGATGCACTTCCAAAGTTCCGCTTGAGAATGAACCGTAAAAAGAGTCGTCGTATGTATCGTTAAAAGCAAAAGGAAACTCCATCAATTTGGCAGGGTCCGAGTAATATATGATAACCTCCATGGAATTCTGAATGCTGGCTGTGCCCAAATTGAGAAACTCGGAGGGAGACGTGAGGGCGAAAGAATAAGCTTCTTCATTATTGTAATTGAAAGCAATGTTGGCATCAGGATAGTAATCGCCATAAGGTGTCTGGGCAGGGCTGATGGCGTAAAGAATGCTGGTTCCATCGGATGTGACATCTGAGAAGTCCCATGTTTGGTTACCTCCGGCTGAACCCGGATTAATATTTCCTGAAAAAAGGGCCAGGTCGTACCGGTCCCCGACTTGCGGACAGTTACCTGAATAGGTAATTACCGGCTGGCTGATGACTACTGTTGAAAACAACAGAAAAGTAATCATGAAAAGGTAATTCTTTTTCATAGTTTTTATTTTTTAGGTTTAACAATAGGTTGTTTTGCAATAAATGATATTCTTATTCGAATAAACTCTCGGCATAACTGTCGGCCCAATCGGCCAGCTGTTCCTTTTGTTCGTCTGTGAGTTTGGCGTTTCTGTGAATGATCGTGTAGATGGGCATAGGCATTTCTCCCTCCGTGATTTCATCAATTATTTCATCGAGGTTTTTAGCCTTGTCCATTTTACTCTGACTTTCCCATTCCGAGAAATTCAGTTCTTTCAACCCTTCCCTGATATCTCTGGCGACAAGCCACGAAACGGGGGCTACATAACTGTACCACGGATAATTGACTTCGTATGAATGACAGTCGTAGCAACTGGCTCTGAGCATTCCTGCAATATCTTCCGGTATTTCATTGTTATAGAGCAGGTCATTTTCATGTGAGGTTCCCAGCTCCGGCCTCCCTGCAGGGATAAACTGTATCAGAATGATGATAGCCAGGATAATGTATAGGGTAATTCTTTTCCAGTTCATTTTGTAAAAATATGAGTGAGGTTGAAATTATTCGCTGTCCGACGATAATTGTTTCGCCATTTCTTCCGCCCAGCCAACAAGTTTTGTTTTTTCTTCGTCTGTCAGTTTTATTTCAGGATATTCTTCCAGCGCTTCTTCCGGAGGCATCTCACCTTCGTTGATCTCATCGGCAATATCAGCCAGTTTGGCTACCTGTTTGTACAACTTCAGTTCTCCCAGTTTGTCAAACTGTAATTTCTTTTTGCCTTTTTCATTCTCCGACTCGCTGTAGTGACAATCGTAACATGATTTGTCAATAATTTGCTGTACATCTTCCGGAACATGATACTTGGCCTTCTCAGTTTTGACATCCTGCCGGGATGATGCAGGTGTGGAAATGGTAAAATTCACAAATAAAAACCCCAGTATAATAATGAAAATCAGTGTTGAAATTTTTTTCATTTTATGGCATGATTTAGAGTTAATAGGTCAAAGATAATAAAAGGTGAGTAAATTTCCTATCTGTAATACCGGAAACAGAAGAGGTCTTTTACATGCCTGGAAGGAAATAAATGTTTAAATTCGTCCATGATTAATCATTGCTATGGGCAGGAGTAAATTACGTTCAAGATTATATCAAATCATCTTTGAAGCGGACACGCCTGAAGGGAAAGCTTTTGATATTGTTTTGCTTATTGCCATTGTGTTGAGTGTGGTGGTGGTATTGCTGGACAGTGTTGTTAGCCTGGATAAGCAATACGGCAAACTGTTCAATACTATTGAATGGATACTGACTTTCCTTTTTACATTGGAGTACGTGTTACGGATATATTCTGCCCGTAAGCCCATAAAATATATAGTCAGCTTTTATGGTGTCATTGACTTGTTGGCTATATTGCCTTCATACCTGAGCCTGGTGCTCGTAGGTTCGCATTATCTGGTTGTCATCAGGATATTGAGGCTGTTACGGGTATTCAGAGTGTTGAAACTGGCACGTTTTATCGGGGCAGCCAATAACCTGCGTGCAGCTCTGAGGAGCAGTCGGGCAAAGATCATTGTCTTTATGGAGGTTGTACTGACTATTGTGGTGATCATCGGCTCTGTCATGTACCTGATTGAAGGGCCGGAACACGGGTTCACGAATATTCCCAGATCTATTTACTGGGCTATTGTGACTATTACGACTGTCGGATACGGGGATATTGCTCCACAGACGCCATTTGGCCAGATACTTGCCTCCCTGCTGATGATAACGGGTTATGCCATTATAGCTGTCCCGACGGGTATTATAAGTCATGAAATGAGCAAGGTGTCGAAACAGAAAAAAGAAACCATAGAGTGTCCTCGTTGCGGGAATGTTGACAACGATGAGAATGCGCGTTATTGTAAGGTTTGCGGAGAGCGTCTCTCTCCCGAAGAAGCATAAAAAAAGCCGGAGTTACTCCGGCTTTTTTATCATGTAACAGTTTGTCTTACCTGATGATCGTTGCTTTTTTCACAATGGTTCCGGCTGAAGTTCTGATGCTGTAGAAATAATATCCAGCAGGCAACTCCGAGGCGTTCCATTGCAGCTGGTGCTGTCCGTTGCTGAAATACTCATCTGCCAGTGTTGTTACAGTAGTTCCGCTGATTGTATAAACGGTAATCGTAACATGATCCGGTTCGTTAAGTGTAAACTCGATGTTCGTTGTGCCGTTGAACGGGTTTGGATAGTTCTGGCTCAGTGAAGCATTCATCGGGTTCTCCACAACGGCATCTGTATAAACGTTTGGTGCGCCGGGCGTAAAGTCGGGCATCATGTACCACATGTCCGAACCGTCAGGGAAACGACCGTAAGAAGTGTCGGCAATTTGTTCTCCGTAAGAAAGGCTGTCGAGTACATTCATGTCAGGATCCCAAAATCCGATTTGTTCGCCGCTGCCACTTAATTTGAAGTTCAGGTTCAATACGCTTGAAGCTTCTCCTTTGTTAGCATAAAATACTATGAAACCTCCTGCAGGTACTGTCACTGAATCCGGATAAGTATCGGGAATCTGATACATAGCTTCCGGATCTGCCAGATCATCGGCCATGTAATAACCACCGAGCATGACATCTTCATCTCCGGCATTGTAAATCTCAATCCAGTCGGGATAATCACCCTGTGGCCCCGGAAAGGCAAAGTCGTTGCTGGCCATGAACTCGTTAATGAAAAGTGTGATTTCTCCTGGTCCCGGATTTGGATTTGTGTTGGCTTCTCCCGGTGTGAAATCACTCATAAAGAACCAGTTGCCTTCGCCATTTGGATAACGGCCGTAAGAAGTGTCAGTCATTTGAGCAGGATACGTAATGCTGTCCAGAATTGTCTGGCCGGGTGACCATAAGCCTACCTGTTCACCACCGCCGCTAAGTTTGAAATTCAGATTTAACACACTGGATTCATCTCCTTTATTGGCATAAAAGACAATGTATCCGCCAGCAGGAACTGTTACTGAATCAGGATAAGTGTCGGGGATTTGGAACATAGCTTCCGGGTCTGTCAGGTCATCAGCCATATAATAACCTCCCAGCATGATGTCTTCGTTGCCGGCATTGTAAATTTCAATCCAGTCGGGGTAATCACCCTGCGGGCCGGGGCAGGCATTGTCGTTGCTGGCCATAAATTCGTTGATGATCAGTTCCGGAGCAGGTGGGGTAGGGTCATGGTTAGCTTCTCCGGGGGTGTAGTTGCTCATAAAAGCCCAGTTGTCCGTACCATCGGGATAACGTCCGTAAGAAACATCAGCAACCTGATCGCCGTATGTCAGTCCGTCAACTTCTTCCATGTCAGGATTCCAAAGTCCGATCTGCTCGCCACCTCCGCTTAATTTGAAGTTCAGGTTCAGAACACTCAAATCTTCATCTTTGTTGGCATAAAACAAAATGTAGCCGCCGGCAGGTACCGTAACGGAATCAGGGTACGTGTCCGGGATCTGATATGCCTGGCTTACGTCCAGTGTATCATACATGTAATATCCGCCAAGCATCACATCTTCCGATCCGGCGTTGTAAATCTCAATCCAGTCAGGATAATCGCCTTGCGGTCCCGGTACGGCAGCATCGTTGCTGGCCATGAACTCGTTGATGTAAAGCTGGGCCTTGACAATGTTGACAGCTCCGAAAGTGAGCATCAGCACGGTCATACCAATCATTAAAAAGTAATTTTTCTTCATTGTTTGATGTTTTAAATGGATTTTGATAATTAATTTTTGTTATAAAGTTATATTAAATTTATGAATGGAACAATTTGATTGTCAATTTAGGTTGTTGTTTTACGGTATTTAAAGCGCTCAATCCGGTTGATCCCGTTACGGTCAACGATTAATTTATAGAGTTTTATTTTTTCTTCTTTCCCGTCGGAATAATTAAGAATCAGGTTCAAATGATAAGAACGCTTGGCAAAACCACGTTTAAATCCGTTTTTTGTTTTGATAAAAATTTCTTTCAACGGATCGTCCATATTTTTGGTGAAATCCGATATGTTAAGCCTGAGAATTTCCGTTGTGCCGGAAAAATCGTCGAGTGATTTGACCCTTTTGTTGAATATTTTTATCTGGTTCCGGTAAAGGATGATCTTTTCTCCCATAGACTCTTTGGTGATCTCGGTGGCTCTCATGCTGTTTCGGGCTTCCAGAATAGTTTCGGGGAGGTGTCTGTGTTTGATAAAGCTGAAACTCTCTTTAAGGAATCCGATTTTTTTTGACTGCTGGTCATAAATGTTTGTCCGGAAATCCTGGGCGAATTTGTGTTGCTTTTTGTTTAAATAGATCCTCACAAGTTCTTTGATACGGTCTTTGAACATATAACTGATAACCAGTGCTATGAAAAAGGGGAGGGTCAGGTTTCCGTAAATTAGTTGTGAAGCAAATGCTACGGCCGTTGCGAAAACCATGGCCAGCCCAGCGGCCAGGGCAAACAGAATCTGTTCAAAAATGACTCCGTCTTTTTTAGTGTCAGTGTTCAGAAAAAGATTACTCTCAATGAATTTTTTTAATCTGCTTGCTCTGTGAAGCACGTATTCATTACTTCTGTTGGCATATGCCACCGATGGATATCCTTGCTCTTCACGATAGGTCATCTCATGAAGGACCAGGTCTTCGAGTTTCTCATAATACTTCTTGTCGCACTTCGTTTTTTTCTTTTCCAGGCCGTCCAGCAGAACAAAAAGATTACGCTCCACGAGCATACTCTGGTATTCGTCGGCAAAACGGAAGATATCCTTTGTTTGATCATATTCTTCGGACGTTGCGAATTTGCTTCCCAGCATTTTGAAATGATCTCTCACCTCTATCACCTGTTCCGTAAAATCCACTATAAGGCCTTCTCTCTTTGGTATATCTTTAGTTTTAAGAATTTTATTGCCGGCATGGCGTATGGCTGTACCGAAAATAGAACAGAATCGTTTTACCTGAATCTCAAAATCATCTTTTTTATCATCATCCGGTGCAGCCGCATAATTTTCAATGGCCTTTTTTAGTTTCTGCAGCGGACTGTTATTGCTTGTCAGCAGCATATTTTGCAAAGAATAGGTCGGCGTGGTGAGGCGGATGTATGTTTTCAGGGAATTATAGAAATCTTCTTTAGTAAAACTGTGTTTGTTAACATCAAGAGCATAAGGCAGAAAAAAGAACATGTTTACGTAATAATTATCCTTTCTCTTTTTCTTTTTTGCTACAAAAGGAAATTCCAGCTTGATCTCAAGCGAAAGCTGGTCGTGTTTTTTTATGTTCTCTCTGATGATCATTTTAGAGCTTCAAAATTCATTTATGGCAAAAGTAAGCCTTGACCGCCTGCCTGTAAAATAAATTGACTATAAACGACTACGACATTTAAGGTGAAAAAAACGGCGACAGAAGAAGGAGTCCTCTACAAGGAGTTGTTTAACTGTAAGAGAAACAGGAAGATATGTAGCTCTACAAACTTTACAGGTACTGCAATTACCTTTACATGAACACTGCCGGCAAATGTATCCGGAAGGATTTGACTATTTTTGTGCATGTAAATCATTACTTAAAGATATGTCGCTGCTTTATAAAAATGTTAAACAATTGATCTACGATATTGATAATTTTATCGATACGGTAGAACAGGGTGTCCTTGTTTTCAAGGAAGGGGTGATAAATTACCTGAATGATGAAAAAACCAGTTTTGCTGACAAAATCGAACGTATTGACAGGTTGGAGGCGTCAGCTGATAAGCTGCAACGTGCCATTGATGATAAGTTCTACAGGCATTCCATTTTACCACAGAATGTGAGTGATATCGAAGGAATGCTCGACCAAATTGATGAAATCATTGATATATCAAAAGATAACCTGTATCAGTTTGATGATGAACTGCCGTTTTTTCCGCAGGAGATCATCCCCGATTATATAAGACTTGCCGACACTTCTGTTGAGGCGGCATTATCCGTCTTTCCTGCATTGCGGGCATTTTTCAGAGAACCTGTGAAAGTGCGGGATATGCTCAATAAAGTATATTTTTATGAAAAGGAAACGGATAAAATTGCCAGGGACATAAAAAGGTCCTTGTTTCACGATTATAAAGATTTGAAGCTGAGTCAAAAAATACATTTGAGGTATTTTGCCCTGCATATCGAGACTATTTCCGATAAAGCGGAAAGTCTGGCGGATACGCTATCAATACTGGCACTGAAAATGAGTATATGATCATTCTCTTTTATCTTTCCAGCGGATTATTCCTCGGTTGGTCGTTAGGGGCCAACGATGCTGCCAATGTTTTCGGTACGGCAGTAGGATCGCGTATGATCCGTTTTAAGACGGCAGCAATTACGGCCAGTATTTTTGTCATACTGGGGGCTGTAATACAAGGTGCCGGTGCCAGTCATACACTGGGAAAACTGGGGAGTGTGTCCACTATTGCCGCTGCTTTTACAGTGGCTCTTTCGGCAGCGCTCACAGTTTACTGGATGACCCGTATGGGATTGCCGGTTTCCACATCACAAGCTATTGTAGGAGCCATTCTGGGGTGGAACTTTTATACGGAAAACCCCACCGACCTGAACATATTGTTGAAAATTGTCACCACGTGGGTGTCGGGTCCAGTGCTGGGAGGAGTTTTTGCGATTTTGTTGTTTATCCTGGTTAAAAGATTAAACAAAAGGACAAAGATACATTTGCTGTATCGCGATTCCTACATAAGATTCGGCCTTTTGTTTGTTGGTGCTTTCGGAGCATATAGTTTGGGAGCTAACAATATTGCCAATGTAATGGGGGTTTTCACAACAGCCGTTGATTTGCCAGTGATTGACCTTGGATTTGTCAGTTTGAGCAGTACGCAGCAATTATTTTTTATAGGTGGTCTGGCCATTGCGGCGGGGATAATCACCTACTCCAAACATGTGATGGAAACCGTTGGAAACACACTGATGCCGCTAACCCCTGATGCTGCTATTGTTGTGGTGCTTTCCCAGGCGCTTGTATTATTTATCTTTTCGTCACAAACATTGTCATCAGCTTTGCAATCGATCGGTTTGCCACCCATTCCGCTAGTGCCGGTTTCCAGCTCACAGATCGTTATAGGTTCTATTATTGGCATTGGCCTGTACAAAGGAGGCAAGGAGATCAAATACAATGTGCTGGGCAGTATCAGTCTTGGTTGGTTAGCTACTCCGCTTGTGGCGGGGATTGTTGCCTTTTTTATGTTGTTTTTCGTCAACAATGTGTTTAAGAAGGATGTAGGAGAGCGTGAGGTCACAGGAAACAGCATGGAAGTTGTTCAGGACAGTGTTACAATGGATAACACACTTGTGATGGGAAGGTCGGATACATTGACAGGGCAGCATGCTGAGCCGTCTTCCGGCAACTTGCCATCAACTGCTCCTCATGATATATCTTATTCTTGGTTTGTTTCTTTAGTGCTGTTTATAGGATTGGTACTTCTTATTTATTTCCTTAGGGTCAGGAAAAAGAAGATGGACGAACTTCGTAGAGAATTGCAAACTTTGGAAGAACGATACCGCATGGAAATTCAAAATCTTGAAAAGAAATATGTGGAAAAGATGCACCGGCAGGTTGACCTCGGAAAAGAACTGAAATTCAGGCAAAATGAAATGGTGACTATGGCTATGAGTATCATTCATAAAAATGAATTTCTTAACAGCCTGAAAGATGAAATCGTAAAGATCAAAGCAAATGTAAAGGACCCGGAAGTCAGGATGGGATTAAATAAATTATCGTTGATGATTACCCAGGATTTGTCTATTGACCGTGACCGGGAAAAATTTCAGATGCATATTTCGGAACAAAACAGCAGTTTCATTCACCGTTTGACCGAAGCATTCCCCACAATGACAGATAACGAGAAACGGCTGGCTTCCCTGTTGAGGCTTAACCTTTCTTCCAAAGAAATAGCTTCCATCCTTAATATATCTCCCAAAAGTGTTGAGATGAACCGATACCGTCTGCGTAAAAAGCTGAAAGTAGATCCAAAGGTGTCGTTGAGTGATTTCATCAGGAACTTTTAAAGGGCTCAAGCCTGTTCTTCTTAAGGATACAAAGACATTTTATTCCCGGTATCATTTTCTTATTCACTATTCAAAAGACATGAGTGCTTTCTCAGGGGAGGTGTTGTAACATGCAGAAACACAGTGGTTAATATTATTATAGAGGGTTTGTTGTGGCTTATGTAGAGCCCGTGTATAGGTCATTTTTCCGTGTCGGACATATCTATGTAGTTATTTTGGCATCGAAATCAATCAACATTTTATAAACATAAAGTTATCAGCAATGAAAAAAGCAATGACACAAAAATTAACGCTGTTGGGAATGATCCTGATCTTTCTTTTCAGTACGAATGTTTTTTCGCAGGAAGAGAACATTATTACGGGTAAAGTTTTCCCGGCGGGTATGTTAACTCCTATGCGGGGTGTTACCGTTCAGATTAAAGGCAATCCTTCGTCAGCCGTAATTACGGACGGTGACGGTTTCTTTTCTCTTAAAGTTCCTTCGTTTCCTGTAACCATTGAGTTTATTAAGGATAATTATCAGAAACTGGAAAGGGACGTCAATAAACCGGGCGACCTCGTGGTTTATCTGATTGCAGGCAAAGCTAAAAATGATTACGGCAAGTCTGTAGGCGTCAGGGTAACACTAAATCCCGAATCACGCGATGGTATTTTAACCCTCTCATCAACCGATAAAAGATTTAAATACTGGTTTGACAACCGTGTGTATTTTGACGGTGCCGCTTATTTTGGCGACAATACCTACCAGGGAGATGAAAATAAAATTGGAAACGGTGTAAATATCCGCCGTATGCGTTTTGCCATGAAAACTATCCTCTGGGGACACTGGGGTGGTGAAATTGACTTTGACTTTGCTTACAACGAAGTGGATATCAAAGATGCTTTTGTCCGTTACATCGGGAAAAACTGGCAGGTAAAAGCCGGTAACTTTAAAGAACCTTTCTCCATGGAGCAGACCACTACTTCACGTTATCTTACTTTCATCGAAAGGCCGATGGTCAGCAAAATGGATCCTTCCCGTCAGCTGGGTATTTCTTACAGGCGTTTTGGCAATAAATACTTCCTCGAAGGCGGTTTGTTTTCCAGCAAAGTAGCCAACGATTTGATGCAGGATCAAAACAAGAAAAAAGGTACCAGTGCCGGTTGGTCAGTAACTGCCCGGGCAGCTTTTGCACCCATTAAAAAAGATAAAATGGTCTTGCATTTTGGTGTTTCCGGTTCTTACCGTACGCCTAAAATACCTGAACTGGGTGATCCCGAAAACGCTTTCCGTTTCTCGACACGTGCGGAAACTTCTATCAACCGTAAAAAATATATTGACACGGATTTTATTGAAGACTCAAAAGGTATGGCACTTTATAACTTTGAAGTGGCTTATGCTGTGAAAAACTTTAAAGTGGGTGGTGAATATCTGGGCGCTACCATATACCGAGACACTGATAAAGTGCCGACAGGCGAAGATAAACCCAGGGTTAAAGGTTTCTTCCTTTATGGTGCCTGGCTGATCAACAATGCCGATTACTATTACAATATGGCTGAAGCCGAATTCTCACAAATAGATTTCAGA
>Ga0256913_10000820_pt1 | contig 16126 bp, 14 predicted proteins | sample Axial_MatmetaG_FD_185970 | JGI IMG/M metagenome (GOLD analysis project Ga0256913, IMG submission 185970) | Deep-sea worm associated microbial mat communities from Axial Seamount, Juan de Fuca Ridge, Pacific Ocean - Axial_Mat | ecosystem: Environmental > Aquatic > Marine > Oceanic > Microbial...
CTCTTTTTTACCAACTATCAATACAAACTCATACAAGCTTACACCGTTTTCTTTCAAAATGTATGGTTATTATGAACAACTTTTACGATTTCTTGAGGTTTGGAATTTCTATTTCGGGATTTGGGTAAAATAAGGTTATTTTTTTATAAAAATATTATGATATGATTATGATATAAAAATCCAATAAGGAATAAAGCAATGCAAACTATAACTTTAAAGCTAGAAGATAGCATAAGCGATAAAGTGCTTTGGCTTTTGAAACACTTTGATAAAAATGAACTTGAGATACTCGATACTTCATATTACGAGAGTGATGATGAGTATCTAAAGAGTATAAAAGGTATGCAAGAGAGTATCATAAAAGCATCAAATGAACCGATAGAAAACTATGTAACGAGAGATGAACTTGAGTGGTAAATATAAGTTACTCTTTTCACCACAAGCAAAAAAAGATGCTAAAAAGCTATCTCAGAGTGGATTAAAGAAAAAGGTAAATGAGCTTTTGGACTTGATAGAGATAGATCCTTTTGCTTATCCGCCTAAATATGAATATTTAACAGGAGACTTAAAAGGTAAAATCTCAAGAAGGATAAATAAACAGCATAGATTGGTTTATGAAGTTTTTGAAAGAGAGAATGTCATAAAAGTTTATAGAATGTGGACGCATTATGAGTAGGTGTTAAGTATTTTAGCTTTATACAAGTGGATATTTAATACAGGTTCTAGGTCTTAGAGAGGATAAAATATGATTCATAAAAATAAATTTGAGATTGACGGAGATGATATTTTTTTAAATGATAAATTAAAAAGAAAAATTGAGATTGAAAATTTATCTAGCTTGATAGCATCTACTAGTGAAGCTTTTACGATGAGTATCAATGCTGATTGGGGAGCAGGCAAAACAACATTTATAAAACTGTGGAAAGAGTATCTGCATAAAGCGCATGGAATTAATAGCATATATTTTAGTGCTTGGGAAGATGATTTTTCTAAAGAACCCTTACTCTCCATACTTGGTGAAATCAATAATTATATAGATGAAAATTATGATAGTGAAGATGAGGTTACTAAAAAATTTGATAAAGTTAAAGATTTCGGTGCAAAAGTTTTAAAAAGAGGTTTACCAGCTTTAGTAAAAGGTGTAACAACTGGTATATTGGATGTAGATAAAGGTTTTGAATCAGCTATTGGGGCTATAACAGAAGAGGCAACAAAAGAGTCAATAGAGAACTATTCTAAAGAAAAAGAAGTTACAAAACAGTTCCAAGATTCTATATTGAGTTTATTAACTCAAATAGACAATGATAAGCCTTTTGTTATATTTATTGATGAACTAGATAGATGCCGTCCTCTTTATGCGATAGAACTTCTTGAAAGGGTTAAACATATCTTTGGTATAGATGGTTTGGTATTTGTGCTATCCATCGATAAAAAACAACTTGCGGAATCTATAAAATCACAATATGGAAATATAGATACATCAGCTTATTTAAAAAGGTTTATTGACCTTGAATATAGCCTTGCAAATATTGGCAAAGATGATTTTTGTGATTATTTATATAAGAAATATGAAATTGATAAAATTATTACATCAAAAGATATTCAAAATACATCTTCTGGAGATTTAGATCATTTAGCGATGATGAAATATCTTGTTGAGTCTTTAGATTTAACACTTAGAGAGATTGAACAATCTTTTTTGCAAATAGTTATAGTATTTAAAACAATGCAACCTAGATTGTTTGATTCACATTTTAGGGTATTTATATTTTTTATAGTTTTGAAGATAAAAGACCAAGAGTTGTATTTTGATTTGATTTATAAAAAAATTCCTCGAGAAGATATTGTAAATAAAATTATAACTAAAAAAACAAATGATAGCCATTATGATTTTAGTACAATGATAAAATCTATTATTTATGCTACTTCTGTCACATATGAAGAATTGCAAAATATAATTCAAAAAGAACAAAAGAAATTAGAAGAAATTACTGATACCTCTAGTAATGAGCATAAAAAACAAGAATGGTTAATTGGTTTATTGCGACATGATTATGGGCAATGGGGCACTTATAGCCTTAATATATTAGTAGATACTGTTATGAAAAAAATTAATTTTTTAGATAGGTTTAATTTGGAGTAAAGTAGTACAAATAAAAAACCTAATCAGCGTTTGGTGAAGCTAAAGCATCACTTCCAAAATAGTTGTTATACAACGCTATCTAAAAATCTGTTATAAAATAACCCAATATATATCCCACTCATAACATCTAAAACAACTTTTGGATATAATCACACAATTTAATTATCAGGAAAGTACCGTGATAACACTAAAAGAAGCGTTAAGTAAATCAAAAGAAGAGTTAAAAGATCTAAAAGACGAGATAGAAGCGAAGGCAAAAGCATCTGAGTTGAATGCTTATGTTGGCTTTGAGAGTTCGGGTGAGGGTGTGCCGATACTTATCAAAGACAATATTCAGGTGGAAGGTTGGAGTGTAACATCTGCTTCAAAGATACTGCAAGGCTACATAGCTCCATATGAGGCTACAGCTATCAAAAATCTCAAATCCAAAGGTATGATGGCTTTTGGTAGAGCCAATATGGATGAGTTTGCTATGGGTTCTACTACTGAGAGTAGCTATTATGGAGTTACAAAAAACCCACACGCACTAGATAGAGTACCAGGTGGTAGTAGTGGTGGTAGTGCGGCTGCGGTTGCTGGTGGTATCGCTATAGCTGCACTTGGTTCTGATACAGGTGGCTCTATCCGCCAACCAGCTGCGTATTGTGGAGTGGTAGGTATGAAGCCTACATATGGTAGAGTAAGCCGTTATGGGTTAGCTTCATATGCTAGTAGCTTGGATCAAATTGGTCCAATAGCTCAAAATGTAGAAGATGCTGCAATCCTTTATGATGCTATCAAGGGGCATGATGAGCATGACTCAACATCGGCTGATTTTGAGATAGAAGATATAGCAAACAATATAGATGCAGACAAAAAGCTAACTATCGCAGTGATAGATTCGTATGTAGAGGCTGCTAGTGATGAGATACAACAAGCTTTCAATGAGTGTGTAGCCAAGCTAAAAGATGCAGGTCACACTATCATCCACAAAGAGATGAGCAATACCAAATACGATATAGCCACATATTACATACTAGCAACAGCAGAAGCGGCTACAAACTTGGCTAGATATGATGGTATCAGATATGGAAGACAAGCAGAGGCGAAAAATACTCAAGAGTTGTACTTCAACACTAGAAGTGAAGGTTTTGGAGATGAAGTCAAAAGAAGAATTTTGCTAGGTAATTTTGTACTATCATCGGGGTATTATGATGCGTACTATCTCAAAGCACAAAAGGTAAGACACATCATCAGAGATGAGTTTAACAAAATCTTTGAAGAGGCTGATTTGATACTATCGCCAGTCGCTCCAAGTGTAGCACCAAAAATTGGTGCATTGCACGACCCACTTGAGATGTACAAAAGCGATATGTACACACTAGGAGTCAACCTAGCTGGACTTCCTGCTATCTCTTTGCCAGTGGCAAAAAACAGTGAAGGTTTGCCTATAGGTTTGCAACTCATTGCTAAGGCATTTGATGAAAAGACACTATTTGATGGTGCTGCTAGTATGGAAAAAGCAGTAGAATACAACAACTAATAAAAGGATATAAGATGAGAATTAAAAAAAGAGCATTGACATTTGAAGATGTATTATTGGTACCACAACACTCTACAGTTTTGCCAAAAGAGGTAAGTGTAAAATCAAGACTAACTAGAAATGTCTCATTGAATATCCCTATAGTTTCAGCTGCTATGGATACTGTAACTGAACACAAAGCTGCAATCGCTATGGCTAGACTTGGAGGTATCGGTGTAATTCACAAAAATATGGATGTGGATTCTCAAGTATTGCAAGTCAAAAAGGTCAAAAAAAGTGAGAGTGGAATCATAATAGACCCTATATTTATATCTCCTGATGCGACAGTTGCTCAAGCAGATGCTATGATGGGTGAGTACAAAATCTCAGGTGTACCTGTAGTAGATGAAACTAAAAAACTCATAGGAATTATCACTAACCGTGATATGAGATTTATCTCAGATATGAGTATGTTGGTGCGTGATGTAATGACTCCTGCACCACTTGTAACTGCATCAAAAGGTACTACACTAGAAGAGGCAGCCAAAGTTTTACAAGAACACAAGATAGAAAAACTACCAATTGTAGAAGATGATGGTACTCTAGCTGGACTCATTACTATCAAAGATATAGAGAAAAAAGAGCAATACCCAAATGCAAACAAAGATGAATTTGGTAGATTGAGAGTGGCAGCTGCTATTGGAGTAGGGCAGATGGATAGAGCTACTGCATTGGCTGAAGCTGGAGTGGATGTATTGGTACTAGACTCAGCTCATGGACACTCTCAAGGTATCATCGATACAGTCAAAGCTATCAAAGCCAAATTAGATGTGGATGTGGTAGCAGGAAACATAGCTACTGGCGAAGCTGCAAAAGATTTGATAGAAGCTGGTGCTGATGCAGTCAAGGTAGGAATAGGACCTGGTTCTATCTGTACTACAAGGATAGTAGCTGGTGTTGGTGTACCACAAATCTCAGCGATTGATGAGGTGGCACAAGTAGCCAATGCTATGGGTGTGCCAGTAATTGCCGATGGTGGTATCAAATACTCAGGTGATGTAGCCAAAGCTCTTGCAGTGGGTGCAAGCTGTGTAATGCTTGGCTCAGCACTAGCAGGTACTTATGAAGCTCCAGGTGAGATGATAATCTATAATGGAAGACAGTTCAAAGAGTACCGTGGGATGGGAAGTATCGGAGCTATGAGTAAAGGTAGTACAGATAGATATTTCCAAGAAGGAACAGCAGCAGACAAGCTAGTACCAGAAGGGATAGAAGGTCGTGTACCATATCGTGGTAAGATAGCTAGTGTAATCCACCAAATGATAGGTGGACTTAGAAGCTCTATGGGTTATTGTGGAAGCGAAAGCATAGAGGCATTTTGGCAAAAAGCAGAGTTTGTAGAGATAACAAGTGCAGGACTCAAAGAGAGCCATGTACACGATGTAACTATCACAAAAGAGTCTCCAAACTACCACGGATAGATATAGTAGATGAAAGTCTTTCAAAAAACTCTTCACCTCCCTCCAAAGCCTAGAGGCTTTCATCTAATCGATAATTTTTTATACGATAACCTTTGTGATGAATTCTTATTACTCCCCCCAATGAATAGTCTTAATTTTTGATGTAGTGATTTTGTTAAATCTGGGTAGATTTTTGAGGTACTAGCTGTAGCTAGTTCGAGATAATAGTAATCATAATCTAGCTTTGTTTATTAAGTATTATTCAAAATGGGTTATCATTATAACAAATTTTATAAAAGTAGATTATATGGATAGTTTTATAGTATCATATTCATCTAGATTAGATAAAGCATTAGCATTACATTTAAACAGTAGTCGTAATCAAGTTGAGAAATTAATCAAAGCAGGTTTTGTTTATGTTAATGGTGACTCTATTGCTAAAACAAGTTTTAAGGTTGTAGTAGGAGATGAAGTATCTTATGAGTTACAAGAAGCAGAACAAAAAGATGGTGTAGAAGTTGATTTCGATATAGATATACTGTATGAGGATGAGTATCTTTTGGTTATCAATAAACCTAGTGGGATAGTTGTACATCCTGCACCATCTGTTAAAGAGGCAACAGTTGTAGATTGGTTGATTAAAAGAGGTATTACTCTCTCTACTATTAGTGGAGAAGAGAGACATGGTATAGTCCATCGTATAGATAAAGAGACAACAGGTGCATTGGTGATAGCAAAGGACAATAAAACTCATGAAGCTTTGTCTAAGCAATTGCAAGATAAGACAATGGGACGGTACTATTTGGCTTTGATTGACTATCCTCTAAAAGAGAATATAATAGTAGATAAACCAATAGCTAGAAATCCCAAAAATAGATTGAAGATGGATATTGTACAAAATGGTAAAAATGCTAAAAGTGCTTTTATTAAATTGGCTAGTATTGATAGTGATATAGAGTTGATTTCTGCTAAGCTTTATACAGGTAGAACACATCAAATCAGAGTCCATTTAAAAAGTTTAGGCAGACATATATTAGGAGATATAATGTATGGGTATAAGCCAAAGATATATGAGATACCAAGAGTATTTTTACATGCATATATGTTATATCTGATTCATCCTATTACAGGGCAACAGTTGGAAGTCGTTGCCCCTTTGTTTGATGATATGGATAACTTCACTAAAAGATTATATGGTGAAAGTTTATTGGAAAAGTTATTGAAACCAAATTATATAAAAGAACAATTTGATTTATTATAGATAGGAAAAAAAATGCCACATATTAAAGTTGCTATATTTGACACAAATATTATTGAAAAAAAAATATCTAAAGAATCTATTATCCGTTTTAGAGCTAAATCTTTAACAAGTAGTGATGAGGTAATAGGTATAGAGTATGATAACAGCGAATTTTTATTGCAAATCAAACCACAAGGTAAGCTTACACTTATCAAGTATGATAAAGTAACCCGCCCAACAGATGTCAATAAGCTAAAAAAAGCTATAGCTTTGGTAGCAAAAGAGCTTGATTTGCAAGTGGTAAGTTCAAATATAGCTATATCACCTACCAAAAAGCCTTTGGGTGGAGAGTATGAGAAAAAGATAGAAGATTTTGAAGATATAAAAAGCTTTCCTAAATCAAAAGTATCTATAGAGGTGGGGTTTGGTTCAGGTAAACATATACTATATCAAGCACAGAACAATCCGGATACTCTTTTTATAGGACTGGAGATTCATACACCTTCAGCTCAACAACTACTCAAGCAGATATCACTACAAGGGCTTGACAATATTTGGGTGATAAACTATGATGCGAGATTGTTTTTGGAGATGATGCCTTCAAATGTGTGTGATAAGATATTTGTCCATTTTCCAGTACCTTGGGATAAAAAGCCACACCGAAGAGTGATATCTCCAACATTTTTGGATGAGTCTATGAGAGTACTTAAAAAGGGTGGACGATTGGAGCTAAGGACTGATAGTGATAAATACTTTTGGTACTCACTAGAGACATTTTTTGGGGTAGCCAAGACTCAAGTTGAGGTACGCAAAAACCAATCTTTGGGGGTTACTAGCAAATATGAAGCTAGATGGCTAAGAATGCAAAAAGATATATATGATGTATATGTTACTAGCCTAGAGACATCGATGCCCAAATTGGAAATAGAGGAGTTTACTTTTCCTAATATAATATATAATAGAGATTTAAGTGATATACTACCTAAGAATAGTGTTATATATGATGATTATTTTGTGCATTTTGAGAGAGTATTTCATATCCCAAATAGGGGTATGTTGATTAAGAGTGCTTTTGGTAGTTTTGATAGACCAGAACATAAATATATATATATCGATAGTAATCAAGCAAGATACTATGCCTCTAGTCCTGTAAAAAGTAATACAAATTATAAAGCACATAATAAAATAGTGGAGTTGTTAAATGTCAAATATAATTAATGCACAAAATTTGACTCTAGCTTATGATAATGGTGAAAAAGAGATTATTCGACAGGCTACATTTTCTATCAAAAAAGGGGAGTTTGTTTTTATTACAGGACCTAGTGGAAGTGGAAAATCAACTCTTTTAAAAGCTCTATACGGTGCTTTGAAACCCCAAAGTGGTTCATTAGTGGTTGGTGGTAGAGATTTATCTAAGATTAATACAAGAAAACTACAAGAACTTCGTACACATTTGGGAATTATTTTCCAAGATTATCGTTTAGTTAATGAGTGGACAGTTGAAAAAAATGTTGTTTTACCTTTAATGATAGCTGGTTATCCTGAAGATGTTCAAAAGGCTCAGGCACAAAGATTGTTAAAACATGTTAAATTAGCTGAATATACACATAAATATCCTTTAGAATTAAGCGGAGGAGAACAGCAAAGAGTAGGTGTAGCTAGAGCATTATCTAAAAATCCTGTTATTATTTTAGCAGATGAACCTACAGGAAACTTGGATGAGTATTCATCTAATGTTATTTGGGATTTGATGGAGAATGCATGTCAACAATTAAAAACAACAATTGTAGTAGTAACACATAAAATACCTACTATCTTTTCTTTGCCATATCGACATTTTATCATAGAGCATGGAGGAGTATATGAGGTCAATTAAAAATCATTTAATGTTTATTTTGCCATTGATAGCGATTTTGTTAGGAATAGAGTTTTATTTAGTTTTTGATAGAACGACAGCCTCTTATGAAAAAGGATTAAAAGATGGCTACTCTATGCTTGTTGTAACAACTAAACCGGTAACTCTAAATGATTTAAAAGTATTAAATAGCCATATTGGTTCTATTGAAAGTATCAAAAGGAAAAATATAGTATCTCAAATTACCCAAGGTATAGGCAAAGAGAGTCAGGATGAGATATTAAAACAGTTGCCATATTTTTATGATGTTAGGCTTGATGAATATGTGCCTATTCGAGGGTTAAATAAAATAAAACAGGACTTAGAATCAAGTACTTTTATAAAAAGAGTAGAGACTTTTGGAAGTAGTTATAGTTCATCATATAGACTATTTTCTTTTATAAAATTTATTTTAAAATTATTTATATTTTTTATCTCTATTGTAAGTGTCTTCTTGATTGTCAAACAGATGGAAATATGGAAATATGAACATCGTCAAAGAATGAAAGTTATGGAGATTTTTGGAGCATCATTAATGTTGCGTTCAGGGATACTATTTCGTATGGCTATTGTAGATGCTTTTTTTGCTACAGTCTTAACAAGTGCTATATTTTTATATATCAAATTTGAGTGGGCACCTATAAGTGGTATAGATATTCTTATGCAAAAACAAGATGAACTTTTTGATATGAATGATATGGGACTCTTATTCCTCTCATCATTATGTATAGTTATATTTGCAGTTTATAGTGTAGTTATTTCCAATAAGGGAGTAGAAGAGTGAAAATTTTAGTATTGGCCTTAATTAGTATTTCTATATTATTCTCATCAAGTACGACAGTTAAAATCAAAAAGTCAAAGACCGCTTTAAGTAGTACTTTAAAGGAAAAACAGCAGACTACTCATCAGCTTGATAGAATTGCAAATGAGATAAAAAAAACAAAAAAAGAGTTAATATATATAGATAAAAAACTAGAAAGACTAAGTAAAGACCAAAACAAAACTGAACATAGATTTCAACAATTAAAAAGTGAATTATTAGGTTATAAAAAGGATATATTAAATACACAAAAACTATTACAAGAGAAGAATAATCAATTTCTATCTCTATTGTCAAATCAATTTTCTACGATTTTTGCGATGGAGCAATCACATGAACCAACTAGAGAATCTATAATCAACCAAGAGATATACAAAGCCTATAAAATACAAAATGAAAAGATGTTGAGTAAGATAAAACATGAAATAAAAAAGCTAAAACTACACCATAAAAATAGAGTATATCTTCAAAATAAAACAAAAAAAGAGTTACAAAAAATTATTGCTAAACAAAAAGAGTATAAGTTACAAAAAGAGAAGAAAAAACAGCTTTTAGCAAAGTTAGAAAGAGATGAGAATATATATAGTTCAAAATTGGCAAAAATTGCAGATAGACAGAATGAACTTCGTGCTACTTTGGCAAAACTACATATTTTGAGAGAAAAAGAAGTTTTAGCAGCCAAAAAAAGAGCAGAAGCTAGGAAAAGAGCAATAGCTGCAGAAAGAGAAAGACAGCGAAAACTAAGAATTGCTAGAGCAAAAGCAAAAGCAAAAGCAAAAGCAGCAGCTTTGGCTTTGAAGAGAGCCAAAGATGCCAAGGCAAGAGCAAAAGCAAAAGCAGCAGCAAAAGCTGCGAAATTGGAAGAAAAAAAGATAGCTAAAGAGAGTAGAAGAAAGGTAAATTTAAACTCTTCATATCAAAAAGAGAAAATTTATGCCTATAGAGGAGGTAAGACTATATCTCCAATACCTGGTGCTAAAATCGTAAGAAAATTTGGAACATATGTTGACCCTTTATATAATATGAAAATTTTTAATGATAATATTATCTTGAAGGCACCAAGAAGCAATGCTAAAGTCCATAATGTTTTGAATGGCAAGGTAGTTTATGCTGGTAATAGTAGTATGTTAGGTAAAGTTGTTGTGATTGCACATAGTGGTAAAATGCATACAATTTATGCCGGATTATCTCAAATAGCTCCAGATATAAAGGTGGGTCGTAAGCTAAAAAGAGGATATGTTGTAGGTAGAGTGAAAAGTAAACTAGTATTTGAGGCAACAAAAAACTCCAAACATATTAATCCTCTTAGACTTATCAAGCTTTGATAGTATCCTCTAAATTTGGAATAGTAATCATAAATGTAGCTCCATTATCTTCATTATATACCTCTATTTTGCCTTTGCAATGCTCTTCGACTATTGTTTTACTCATATAGAGTCCCAAGCCTGTACCGTCTTTGTTTATTTTGGTTGAAAAGTATGGATTGAAAATTTTATCAATGATATCCTCAGGTATTCCTCCTCCATTATCATGAACATACAACTTATTTCCATCTATTGTGATTGTTATTTTTGGATTTTGAATACCATTTTCTATTAATGCATCTTCAGCATTTTTAATCAAATTTAAAATTACTTGTTTTAATTCACCTTCATATGTATATATCTCTTCAATAGATTTTGTAATAACTTCCAATTCAATATTGTTATGTGATAGAGTACTATCAATTATAGATTTTACACTTTTAATTAATTGTTCAAAGTTTGTAGATGTTTTTGTTTTGTTTGTTTTAAAGAAGTTTCTAAAGTCATCTATTGTAGCACTTAGGTGCATAGCAAAATTTTTAATTTTTTTAGTAGATTCTTCTATATCATTTGTACTCAATTTATTGAGCTTAGCTTTTACTTCAAGTGTAGATGTGGTAGCTGTAATAGCAGCCAAAGGTTGTCTCCATTGGTGGGCTATCATTGATATCATTTCACCCATTTGTGCCAATCTAGATTGTTGTTGCATTAAAACTTGAGTTTTTTTGTTTTTTGCTTCTTCTTCTTTGACTTTTTGTGCTAGTTTTTCATTTTCGGTAATATCTAATCTAATAGATATAAAAGAGTTGATTTTGCCTTTATTGTTGTAGAGAGGTTCTATATTGGCATATACCCAATAGTAGCCACCATCTTTAGTTTTATTCTTGACTTTGCCACTCCAAGTTTTGCCTTGTTTGATTTTTTGCCACATCTCTTTGAATACCTCTTTGGGCATATCAGGATGTCTTACGATATTGTGTGGTTTACCTATGAGTTCATCTTTTGTGTATCCTGATATTTTACAAAATGCTTGACTTACATCTATGATTCGTCCTTTTGTGTCTGTCATAGAACTGATGATATACTTATCTGATACTTCACGGAGTTTTTGCTCGTTACGAGCAAGTTTTAAAAATGCGATTATCATCAAAAGAAATGTTATAAGACTTAAAATAGTTAAGTTTAAAACTAATAAAAAAGTAGATTTCATATTTTGTATTTTATTATTAATGATATTTTCTGTATCCAACCTAATAGTATTATTAATATTATTCATTTTATAGATTATATGGCTTAAAGTACCAAACCATTTAATAGGAGATAAATGAATTTGATTTGATAAGATTTGATGATTATAGTTTAGATAATCTTGAAAATCCTTTGATTGCTTTAATATTTTATACTGATTGATAATTTTTTCTTTTGAAAAATCTAGAAAGTTTTTTTCATATTCTAAGACAACTTTATATATGGCATAATAATCTAAAATTTCTTTATCTGTATAGGATTGTTTTAGTAAAATTGTACTACCTTTTGCTCTCAATAAGCCTAAATTATCTTCTATATATAAAAAACTTATGAGTGATATCATATTGTTGGTGATTTGAGGTACATTTGAATCTGAAATGATTACTTTGATACTCGCAAAGATAGATTGATTAATTTGTTGATATAGTTTTAAGCTATCCTCTTTGGAAATTTGATTATCCAAGATTAATGTTCTGACTTTTTTTAATTCTTGCAACATTAATAATGAATTCTTAATTTCACTTGTAAGTTTTTTATCTTTTAATTTGTAGGATAATGCTTTTAGTTGTTTGATATTTATATCAGTTATATTTATCTGTTTATCCAATAGTTTTTTAAATTCACTATTATGAGATACGGTATAAGCATATGATAATCCTCTCTCTTTTTGTAGAGATAGTAGTAAGGATGTAGCATTATTGCTATAGCATACCCGTTCTTTTAAACTTTTCAATTGATTCATATGATCAAAATTTGGTTTGATTATTAAACTAGCAATAAAAAGTAAGATAACAGATAGTAAAAGTATAGGTATTAAAATTTTTGTTTGGTTTGAAATATACTTAAGCATTTAAATCCTAATATTTATTATTAATTGAACTAGATTATATAATATTTATCATAAATAATAAGTACTATGAGATTAATCACCTCCTAACCGATATTTGGATATAATCGCGAAATTATATAGTAGAGGTGTAGTATATGGCAAAGAGAGTTTTGGTTAAGTTTTCAGGTGAGGCATTAGCCGGTAAAGAGGGGTATGGTATAGATACAAAGATACTCAACTATATAGCACAAGAGATAAAAGAGTTGGTAGATAACGGCATAGAGGTAGCTATCGTAGTAGGTGGTGGCAATATCATCCGTGGCGTGAGTGCTGCAGCTGATGGTATCATCAAAAGAACTAGTGGTGATTATATGGGTATGTTGGCTACTGTTATCAATGGTGTAGCTATCCAAGAGGCACTTGAACATGCTGGTCTTTGTGCAAGATTACAATCTGCTATCGATATGAAAGAGATAGGAGAATCTTTTATCGTGCGTCGTGCAAGAAGACACTTGGAAAAAGGTAGAGTTGTGATATTTGCAGGTGGTACGGGCAACCCATATTTTACTACTGATACTGCGGCAACTCTAAGAGCGAGTGAGATAGAAGCTGATTTGCTTATCAAAGCTACAAAAGTAGATGGTGTGTATGATAAAGATCCAAATAAATATAATGATGCTATTAAGCTACCAGAAATCTCTTATGAACAAGCACTTACTAAAGATATTAAGGTGATGGATGATACCTCTATAGCGTTGGCTAGAGAAAATGGGTTACCGATAGTTGTATGTAATATGTTTGAAACAGGTAACTTATTGTCTATAATTAATGGTGATATGAACTTATGTTCAATTGTTAAATAAATTAAATAAAGGAAAGATAGATGAGAACAGAAGAGATTACAGCAAAGGCATTGGAGCAGTTAGAATTTGATAAATATCTATTATCAAATGCTGTTGGAAAAAGAGCAGAAGAGTTATCAAAAGGGGCAAAAACTTTATTGGATATTGATATTACAGGTATGAAATATACAGATATTGCTCTTTTAGAGATTGCAGAAGGTAAACTTAGTGTAAGCTTAGAGGGGTAAGTACCCTTGGATTTTGACAAACTCAAAGATATCCGTACTATAGAGGAAGCTACGGCTACTTTATGGCAACAACTTCCCAATCCATCGCCACAAACTAAATTTGCTTTGGAGTTTGCATTAGATGCACATCAAGATCAAAGAAGGAAAAGTGGCGAGCCATACATTATACATCCTATACTTGTAGCTGCTATTACTGCTTCGATATCCAATGATGAAGTTATGGTACAAACTGCACTGCTTCACGATGTAGTAGAAGATACTAGATATGAGTTGGCTGATATTTTACAAAACTTTGGTAAAGAGGTAGCCTATCTAGTAGAAGGACTTACAAAGATAGTAGAGATTAGAGATGAGGAGTTAGTCTCATCAGATTCAAATGAAAAACTAATATCATCAGCCTTGACATTTAGAAAGATGTTAATAGCATCTATCAAAGATGTAAGAGTGCTTGTTATCAAGCTTTGTGATAGATTGCACAATATGCTAACTCTTGATGCCCTTAGAGTCGATAAACAAAAACGAATATCTGAAGAGACTTTAGTGGTATATGCACCTATTGCACATAGATTAGGAATTGCGAAACTAAAAAACAAGTTGGAAGATTTGAGTTTTTATTATATCTATCCTGATGATTATAAAAAGATAGATGATTATATCACAAAAAATGCCCAAAATTTACAAATCAAACTAAACTCATTTATTCAAAGAGTAAGTACGCTTATAGTACAAGATGGATTCGATATAGATGAGTTTGAGATTTTTGGCAGAGTCAAACACTATTACTCTATATATCTCAAGATGCACCGCAAAGGTGTGAGTATAGAAGAGGTGTTGGATTTACTAGCTATTAGAATCATAGTCAAAGAGCCAACAGAGTGCTATAGAGTACTAGGAGTGATGCATCTAAACTTCACTCCACTTATCTCCAGATTTAAAGACTACATTGCTGTTCCTAAAGAGAATGGATACAAGACTATACACACTACACTCTTTGACAAAGATGGCATCATTGAAGCACAAATTAGAACTGAACAAATGCACCGTTTGGCTGAGTATGGAGTAGCAGCACACTGGAAATACAAAGATGGCTCCAACGGAGTCAATCTTGATTGGCTAGAATCGCTTCATTATCAAAGTGAAAGTGTAGAAGAGTTTTATGAATTGGCAAAAAGTGATCTATTTAGTGAAGATATCACAGTCTTTTCTCCAAAAGGGGATTACTATACATTGCCAAAAGACTCAACTGCACTCGATTTTGCGTATGCTATACATTCACAAGTGGGTAAAAATGCAGTAGATGCACTCATCAACAAACGCCGTGCATCACTACTAAGTACTCTAAAGAATGGAGATATTGTCAAAATCATCAAAGATGATAAAGAGCATCTATACTGCTCTTGGATGGATACTGTTAAAACATCCAAAGCAAGAAATAGTATAAAAAGTATGTGCAAAGCTAGACTTAAAGAGACAGATACCTATAGTGCATACAATATGTTATCAACTCTTTTTGATATAGAACATCAAAAGATAGAAGATATTATCAAAGCTCTCAACCTATCAGAATCTATTTATAAACTTCCAAACCAGTTAGATTTTTATAAAGATACCATTCATAAGGTAGCTGATTTTATTGGGGCAAAGGAGTTGAGGTTTTGGGATTTTTTAAAAAAAGGCTATAAAAAACCTATAGAAAAAGATATAGATTTATTTGCTTTTTATGGTAATAAAGTGATAGATAATTTAGAGTTTGATTACTGTTGTCACCCTAAAGCAGGTGATAAAATAGTAGCTTTTTATAAAGATTCAAAGGTTATCATTCATCATAAACTATGTTCTAAAGCTTATGAGATGATAAAAGCACATTACCCTATGGTATGGGTTAGTTGGCGTTTGGATAGAATGTTTAAGTACAGATTGATAGTGAGTTTACAAAATAAAAAAGGGCAATTGGCTCATTTATTATCTACTATTAATAGTTTGGATTTAAATATCATCGCTATAGAGTTAGGTATCCAAAACTCAGAGAGTGCAGAGTATTGTCAAATAGAAGTAGAAACACACTATAGTGATAAAAATGAGCTAGAGAGAAGATTATCAAATCTAATTAAGCTTATAGATATAACAAGTTTAGATGATGCATATAACAAATAAGGAAAGGATTATAATGATAAAAAAAGCTTTAGATGAGATTAGTAGAGGTTGTGCTGAGATTATAGATATCGAGCGGATTGAAAAACTAGTAACTAAGTATTATGAAGATGGCACTACATATACTATCAAAGCTGGATTTGACCCAACGGGAGCTGATTTGCATTTGGGACATACTGTGTTGCTTCAAAAACTTAGAGTTTTTCAAAGCCACGGAGCTAGAGTACAGTTGCTTATAGGTGATTTTACAGCAACTATTGGTGATCCTACAGGAAAAAGTGAGACTAGAAAAGTGCTAGATAGAGAGACTATCTTGGCAAATGCCAAAACATACCAAGAACAAGTTTTCAATGTACTAGATGAGAGCAAAACTGATGTAGTATTTAACTCTACTTGGCTAGATAAACTTGGTGCTAGTGGTTTAGTTACTTTGACTACCACATTTA
>Ga0256913_10000821_pt1 | contig 16125 bp, 13 predicted proteins | sample Axial_MatmetaG_FD_185970 | JGI IMG/M metagenome (GOLD analysis project Ga0256913, IMG submission 185970) | Deep-sea worm associated microbial mat communities from Axial Seamount, Juan de Fuca Ridge, Pacific Ocean - Axial_Mat | ecosystem: Environmental > Aquatic > Marine > Oceanic > Microbial...
AAACATCGGAAAATTTCCAAACGAAATTGCTAAGAGTGTTGCAAACCGGCGAATTGCAGAAAGTCGGATCGTCCGAAACCAAGCATGTTGACATTCGCGTTATTGCAGCTACAAACAAAAACCTATCGGAATTAGTAAAAGAAAAACAATTTCGAGAAGACCTTTACTACCGTTTGAATGTTATTACTTTGGAAGTTCCGCCATTAAGAGAAAGACCGGAAGACATTCCCATACTTGCCGAATATTTTCTGCATCGTGAAAATTCGGAACTTAAAATTTCTAAAGCCGTTATGAAAATACTGCTCAAAAACGAATGGACAGGAAACGTGCGGGAATTGGAATCGACCATTAAGAGAGCGGCGATTTTTGCCCAGACAGATAACAGAAACATTATCAAAATTGTCGATCTTCCTTCCGAACTTGCTCATCTCGATAAATCTAATCTCGAACAGATGATATTGGAATCACTGAGAGAAAAGGAGTTTTCTCATTCCGCAATAAACGAAACGGCTAAAGAATTAGGAAATATAAGCCGCACAATTATATCGGAAAATTTTAGAGGTATTTTCTTCCAGAATTATGTGCAGACAAATTTCGATCTTGAACAATCATGCAAAAGCATTGTTAACTTGGACAATGAAGAAGCGTTGGAAAGAGTTCGCAAAAAAGGAAAAACATATCTCAAAAACTTAGAAGTGGATCTTCAAAATGTTGGCGAACTTACCTTTGAAGAGATAAAAAGTAAATTCAGTTCAAAATACAAAAATCTACCACAGAAGTATCACGCTTATCTTGACGAAGTGATCAAACAATTTTTAAACTAATATCTTGAGATCACAAAGAAGTGACAGAGTTACACAAAGAGAAAATATTTTAATACGTTAACGTCAATATAAATTCTACGCTTAATCTTTCTATTCGCCTGAAAATTTCCGTCCAGGCATTTTATCTTGATTTCCAGGCAAATCCCCTCAAACAGCTTAACGGCTAACTCGTTGTTTTATAATAAATTAGCACTCAACCAATGCCTTGGCACAACGCTTGTATGTTAATGGGCAAAACTGAACGACAAATTCATTAACAAATAGCTGGGAGGCTAAAATGAAACACTTTAAATCACTAACCATTAACAGTTTAATTGCCGCGATGTTACTTTTCTTATTTGCAGCATGTCAAGAAGATTCATCATTAACAGAACCTACCGGAGGATCTGATTATGATGATATCAACAAAGTCATTAGCGAAGATGAAGTAATTCAATCATTCGAACCGAACTACAACGAGGAAGAAGCAATGGATTTGCTAACGGGTGGACTAGCAAAAACCATTTATCCTGTTAAGGTCGGTCAGAAAATGGTATTGGTCAACAGAAACATCGATATCAATATTCAAGGTGATTCTGCGTATGCTTTAGTTACTAATACTTTTAAAGGTATATTGTTCATCGCCGCATCGTATGACGAATTTTCAACTATTGACAGTAACACTGTTGATACATTGATCCAAAAAAAATTCACTGCCACTACAACAAGAAATGTTGTCCTTGTTAAACGAGATAATGCAATCAATCCGTTACACAACTGGAAAATCGTAAAAATATCTTTACCAGAAGGTGGTGTAATCACAGAAAATATTCAAATAACCAAAATGAATATTTATCTACCTAACGGAAACGAGATAGTTGTTGATTCTCCGAATGATTATTACTTAACACGAGATCCCGGTTTAATGCATCAGTTACCAATAATCGGTAGAGGTGAGGAAGTTACTATCAGAATGGAAGTAAGAAGCAAATATGCAGATGATGATTTTGTAACATTAACTTGGGGAGCTTTCAGAAGTGGTCGTCATCACAGAACGAAAAAGATGTTCGAATTGGTTTCATCAGAATTTGATGGTCAATACTACAACAAAATATATGAAAATACTTGGAGAGCCAATTATTTTCCAGGATTCAAACATGCAATAATCAATGCAATGCCAAAACAAGTAATCCATGATGATGCAACTCCGGTTGAAACAAGTACATGGGGAATTCCATACTTAGTATTGTAATTGGATTAGTTTTCTGAGAGCCTTTCTTCGGAAGGGCTTTCAGTTTTTTATTTAATTAGTTAAACTTATTAACAAAATATTATTGAGTGATGAAGAAACGATTTAAATATTTTTTATTAGTACTGGCATTTATAAAATTCGGTTGTACCGAGCCGACACCGACAGAAATTTATGTGCCGGAAGTTCCTTCAGATGCTCAAGTTGATATTGAAGTACTTTCTCCCGAACCAGATCTTTATGTTTATCAAAACGGATATGACTCGATCGGTTATGTAGCGCCGACACCTACAAATAAGACAATTATAAACCTTAGCGGTATCAGAAATACATATAAGCAATATACCGTCAAAAGAACTTCAGCTTTTGCCCTTTTTATTGATGAGAGCGTTAAAGCAACAACACCGGACGGAAGAACAATAGGGTATCTTTCACGATTAATTGGCAAAGTGAGTTTCAACAATGTTAAGGCAATTCCATTACCAAGAATAGTGAAATACAAATGGAACGGAACAGTACAGGATACTCTTCTCGGCTGGATTCATTACTTCTCTCAAAAATACGGAACTTCGCCTTTATTTCCTTTCCCGTATAACTCTTCTGTAAAATTTAGATTAGTTCAATTTATGGAAGAGAATGTTATAATTGACATTCCCACTCCTGAAGAAATTATTGGAAACGTCCTTGTACAAGGAAGTGTTAGGAACAAGGATTTGAAAATCACTTTAAAATGGAATCCCACACATGTGGGAAATATTGCTCTTGTTGTGGGCGGTATGAACCCAAATGATTTTAGTCCGTTTCCGCTATATCGTATTAGGGTAAAAGATACCGGAGAGGTTAATATCCCGAGATCATTGTTAAAGACTTTTCCCTTTAACAGATTCAAACAAATGGTTATTTCATTTGTCAGACAGAGATTTGTCGGTGATCCGCTTTCCGGAGATCAAATTATAGTGGCACAAAGTATTCACAATATCAAAATAGATGTACCTTAAAAAACTATTATTAATATTGGTTCTTTTTCTGATTTCTGTTACGGAAATTTTTTCACAACAGTCGTTGGATATTTTCGGTGGATTTTCAAAATTGATGAAGCCGAAGTTTAGATTAAACAGCTTTGAAAATAACACTATGAATTACAACAACACAATAGATTGGGAATTTACTTTTTCGGGAACCGTGTTCGATTCGCCGGGAAATGCATCTGATATAATGATGGCTTCGCTCGCAAAACGAATTAGTGATCATTACATTTATCTACGTTACACTCCTGGATTCCGGAAAAGCTTTATACTTAACACTGATACACTTGTTACCATAAGCGATAGCGTCAATGTGTTGAATTCTAAATTAAGTTATACTGAAAAATTCGGACTGGGATATTCTTATCAACTTTCGGATAAAATTTCCGGTGGTGTTTCAATTAGATATTTTGAACAGTCCTTCTCCAGAGATAACATCTATTTTTATTTTAGTGATACAATCAATACGTTGGTCACAATTACAGATGAGTGGCAAAAGAAACATTGGCAAGCTGATATTGGTTTTAGTTATCAACCTTTAGAAAATTTATTGTTCAGTATATCATCGTACAACCTTTTTATTTTTGCAGAAAGCGGAGATTTTGAAGAGAATAAAAACTTGGAAATGAAAGTCGATAAGGGAGCAATTCTCGGAATCGATTATGAACCGATTAGCAATTTGTATTTGATTGGTAATATTGAAACAACCGGTTCATTCATTACAGGGACTAATTTCAAACTCGATTTTTTGAAAGGCAAACTCGGATTAGGGATTTCTCTATTTCACGATAAATATCAAGATCCTTTCATTGCCGGATTTCAACCGGCAATTAACTATTCGTATAAATCGTTTAATCTTAATATTTCTGCCGTCATTTATTCTGATAGCCGTGGTAAGCGAATGCCCTCAACAAATCTGCTAAACGATGGGATTCATAACATAATCAATAATCAATTCAGCTATAACTCTATAACGGCAAACTTGAATTTAGCCCTCAATTTCAAACCGGAACAGAATGTAAAATTCATTAACGTTGAGATAATCAAAGAGATCTTTCCGACTTTTGCCGAGGAATATTTAACCGAACCATTTGCTATTGGAAAGATTGTTAACATTTCTGATAAAACCATAGTTGTCAAACCGTCTAGTTATATCCATGCGGTAAATGAGGAAATGACCTATTCCCCTGTTGTAACAATTTCGGCAAAGGATACTGCAGAAGTTAAGTTTTTTACAGTCATTTCTGAAACAAAATCGGAATTCAAAAAAAGGGATATCTCACAAGTCGATTTTTATCTAACTACAACCTACGATGAATTTGATGATGAAATGCAAAAACCCATTTTGATCAACGACCGTAACAGTTGGGATGGCAAAGTTAGGAATTTGAGATATTTTGTAAAAGATGACATTTCAAATTCAAACCGATATGCGAAAAATGTATTGAGTCAAAATCGTGATTCACTTAAAAATGTTCCCGATGTACTCAAAGATTTTATAAGGACAAGAATTCTATTCAATAATTTTGCAAAACAGATGCAGTATGTTTCCGATCCCCGAGCTTCAGTTGAGTATGTTCAGTTCCCTTCTCAAACTTTGGAACTTAAAGGCGGTGATTGTGATGATCTCAGCGTTGCGTTCAGCTCAATACTTGAAAGTATCGGTATTCAAACCGCTTTTGTAGATTTCATTTCGAAAGACGGTGTCAGTCATGTTAACTTACTGGTAAACACAAAACTTAAACCGGATCAATCGAATTTAATCACAAAGAATGACAAGAAATTTTTCCTTCGTAAAAATGTAAAAAGCAAAGAAGAAATATGGATACCGGTTGAAATGACCTCATTAACAGATTTTGAAACCTCGTGGGAAATTGCTGCTCAGAAATTCTATACAGAAGCAGTTGAGAATTATGGATTATCAAAACGTGAAGTAGTTATTTACGATATCTATTAGGAGTACAAAATGAAACGATATATAATTTTAATTATTATGGTCTTCTCAACTTTTGCCAGCGGACAGCAATTCAAAGTTGATAAAGTTAAAGGTAAAGTCCTTGTTCAGCGAGGAACAGAAGAAGAATTCACACAATTAAAAAAAGGTGATATCCTTAACGGTGATGATCTAATCATTACTGAAAAGAATTCCTTTATTCAACTGGATAAAGACGGAAATAAATTCATCTTGGATGAAAATTCCGCACTCGGATTAAACCATCTGAAAAAAATCTCAATCAATGATCTTTTACTCGCATTGGCAATGGAAGAGATACGAAATGTTCCCAAAAATAAAACCAACGGAATCACAAAAAATACTGCTGTTTATGGAGCAGAGACTACCTTCAAAAATACGGTTGCAGTTTCAGAAAATTCTTTGGGTATAAAAAAGATAAACGGGGCAAAGCAGCTTGCAAAGAATGGATATACGGAATCTGCAATAATTGTTGCAAAAGAGACATACCGCAAATATCCATATACAAGCAAAAATACCGATGACAGAATTTACTTTGCTAATTTACTAGTATCTTTAAACTTAAATAACGAAGCTTTGGAAGAATTTACTGAAATCAGCAAACTCGATTTAAGCAATGAGCAAATAAAAAAAGTTGAACAAGGAATTGAAAAGATTAAACTAGCGTTAATATCCGAATGATTTGATTCTGTATTATTTAAGCAGATTTATCGATTCCGCTTTATTATTCAGTTAATACTATTGACTATCACTAAAAAAATGTTTAATTACGAGAAGTTGTAATTATATAAATTAGTTTTATTTCCGAATAATAAGTGTGGACCCAGCTATGAGAAGATTTTTACTGTTTTTAATTATAACATTATTTTTAACATTCAATATTAATGCTCAACTAGCCGAGAATAGCTGGTCACTTGGATTCGGATTCTCCTATCCAAAATTAACCGGTACAAACACCGGAATGCTTAATTCCAATTATGGTGGTTATTTAACTTTTCAAAGGAATTTTATTGAGCAGGCCGGTATCCGTCTAATGGCTAATTATTCTCATCTGGAAGGAACTTATAATACCGGTGCGGAAACAACTGTTACAAAAAGCTTTTATGGTAGTCTAGATTTAGTATATTATTTTATTCCGTGTGCTTCTTTCTCTCCATATTTAGATGCCGGAATTGGATTTGATACGTTTAGTTTGGATAATCCTGAAGATCCGGATTTTAAGGGCCCATTACTCGAACTAATTTTTAATGTCGGAATTGGATTTGAAGCTAGCCTAAGTGATAACTGGAAAATTAATTCGGAACTTGCTGTTCACTCTGTTGCTAACAGCGGATTCGATGGACGATATGGTTCCGGCGGTTTTGGCATTATTGGTGCAAACACTGATGCCTTTACTACATTCAACATAGGTTTGCAATATTATTTTTCCAAAGGCAGCCCTTCAAAATTATGTAAAATATATGATGGGATTGGTGTTGTACCGGATTCAATTGTATATGCCAGAATTGACAGTATGATTGTAAAAAGACTTCCGAAAGAGATTGTTAAAGAAGTTGTTGTCCCGGTTCAATCCGAAAGCGTAAGCGCTACTCCTACAGGAAAGGAATGGATTCTTGTTACTGTAGAATTTGATATTAGCAGTTCAAGATTGAAACAAGATGCTTATCCCGGCTTATATTATACTTCACAAGTATTAGAGAATAATCCAAATATGAAAATTCTAATTAGAGGTTATTCTGATGAAAAAGCATCCGACAAAAAGAATATGGACCTTTTCCAGAAAAGAGCTGATGCAATCAAAGGTTACTTATTATCGCTTGGTGTTGATGTTAAACGAATTAAAGAATTCAAACTCGGAGCAAGCGATAAAGACAAAGCAAGCGTAAGAGATAAAAATAAAGTTGAAATTAGAATTCTTAATTAGATAAAATTTTGTTAGACCTTTAGAATCCCAGCTTTTAATATTGAGTTAACAACATTAAAAAGTTGGGATTTTTCATATTAATGACTTTGTTTTTTACTTCCTGTATAAAGACTATACTTATGAAATTTGCACTCAAGAGCGCCGTTGTACAACAAAAGTCTTCGTGAAGTCTTCAAACCGATATGCTTCATTGCTGTTTTGTTTGCACTCAATATCCATGCATCAAATCCGGTAAAGTTGGTTTTTAGTGTATCCCCTATCATTTTGTAAAATTCGTTTATCGCTTCTTCTTTTAACCGTTCGCCGTATGGCGGATTCATAACAATCATACCATTATCAGAAGTCGGTTTCTGTTCATCAAAATATTTTAGCTCGGTTTTAATATGCTTAAGAAGTTTTGCGCTTTTGATATTCCTCGCTGTTGCCTCAATTGCCGTAGGTGATTTATCCGAAGCGATTATCCTGAACTTCAGTTCTTTCTTACTTGAAACCGAAAATATAACTTTATCCCATAATTCCTTATCAAAATCTTTCCATTTCTCAAAACCATATTTCCGTCCTAAATAACCGGGTGGGATATCAAGTGCAATCAATGCCGCTTCAATAGGAATTGTTCCTGAACCGCACATCGGATCGATAAATTCACTTTCTTTATCCCAACCGCTTAGCAATATCATACCGGCAGCAAGCGCTTCATTTAGCGGAGCCATTGTCTGCACAGACCTATATCCCCTTTTATGTAGGGAATCTCCGGAGCTATCTAATGAAACTGTACACTTATCTTCATAGATATGAATATGAATCCTAATAGTCGGATTATCTACATCAACAGATGGACGTTTACCAAATTTATCTCTAAATCTATCGGCGATAGCATCCTTTGCTTTCAGGGCTATATACTTAGAGTGTTTAAAATAATTCGACTTAACAACCGCATCAATTGCGAATGTATCATTTACATCAAACAATTTTTCCCATTTATATTCTTTGATACTTCTGTACAAAGATTTTGTTGTACGCACATTAAATTTCCATAACGGTTTAAGAATTCTCAGAGCAGTTCTTAATTGGTAGTTTGCTCTGTACATTAATTCCATATCACCATAAAAACTCACTGCACGATTATGCACTACAATTTTTGTTGCACCTAATGTTTTTAACTCCTCTGCTAACACTTCTTCAAGTCCAAAGAATGTTTTAGCAATTAACTCAAATTTTCTTTCTGAATTTTTCATTTTAAATAAACTATATTTTTGGATACAAAAGAATTTCTAAAATCATAAATTGTAGATACTTAATTTATAATTTATTTACAATTCAATAACTAAACTGATTTTTTATGAAAAAAATTATTTCAGCTATTATTTTATTGAGTATTATTGCATTTGGATGCAGTCAAACTCCACAAGAAATGTATTCCGGAAAGTGGAAATTAAAATTTAGTGGAGACCTCGAATCGGAATTTGACTTTACGATTAAAAAAGATCTTACATTTTCATTCGCCAAAAATATGAATATACAAGGAATACCTCGCGATGTGTTTATTTCCGGAGAGGTAATTGAAGACGGAACGCTTAATGGATCAATATTTTCAAACGGAAGTCTCGTTGGAAATATTTCAGGGTCAATTGCACCGGAAGCTGGCACAGGAGTTTGGGAAGGTGGCGGATTAGAAGGCACTTGGACAGCTGAAAAGAAAAAAGAATAACCTAAAGTCATTCTAATGAATGACTTACCTGAATAATTTTTATTCTGGGCTCATATTTGTGATCAGAATATTTATCTGGATTGCAATTGAACCACTGATAAAAATTGAAGGGAATAAAATTCATAATAAAAACAATAAGGATATAAATTGAAATTATTTAGCACACTTATCACAATATTATTCATTTATCTATTTATCGTTCCAACAACAAATGCACAAACAGTTGATAAATACGAGATGCACCAATTAAAAGCAATTTCCAAATTACCGAAGTTTGGCATATATATTTGGGATTTTGAAGGCGATAAATGGAATAATAAATTAACTACAACTGAGATTGAAAAATTCGTTAAAAAATCTCTTAAAGGCGCCGGTATAAAAACAGTTGATTTTTCAGAGGCACGTAATCTTAAAGGTGCTCCGAATCTGGAGGTTTCCGTAAAAGTTGACGAGAAAGCAAACAGCGGACTTTATGCTTATTCTGTTATACTCCGATTTATACAGGACGCTAAGCTATTGCGTAATAATATTGTTAATTACGGAGCTATTACATGGGAAAGAGATGATGTAGGTTTTGCTACAAAAGATGATCTTGATCTTGAACTCAGAGTATCCATTAATTCATTGCTTGATGAATTTATTGTTGATTACAAAAAAGTAAATTAATCTCCATAGAACACCGCCTTTTTAAAAAAGTCGGTGTTCTACTCTTACTTAACAACCCTCCATAACAACTCATAATTATTTTAAATATTCTTGTACTTTTTAAAACTTTATCATATCTTAGTAACCGTTAAAGTTACCGATTACTTAAATGTCAAAGAATAAAACTCAAATAACACTACAAGATATCGCTAACAAGTTGAATGTTACCAAAGTAACAGTATCAAAGGCGCTGCGTAATCATCCCGATATTTCGGAATCAACAGCAGAATTAATTAAAAAGACAGCTAATAAAATGGGTTATATCCCCAACTTTGCTGCACGTAACCTATCCGCAAAAAGAACATCTACAATTGGAGTAATTGTACCGGTAATCGCTAACTCCTTTTTTGCACAGATAATTGACTCGATATACAACTGCGCATTTAACAGCGATTATGATATCATTCTTGCTGTTTCGCAAGAAGATAGCGAAAAAGAGAGAAAACATTTGGAGACAATGCTTGCAATGAGAGTTGACGGAATTATTATCTCTGTTTGTGAACAATCGCAAAATCACGATATGTTTTTGAAAATAAAATCTCTTGGCGTTCCTATCGTTTTTTTTGATAGAACAATTGAAGATGATAATTTTAGTTCCGTTACAATAAACAATATCCAGGGTGCTTACAAAGCGGTTGAAAAAGCAATTGAGAACGGATATAAAAGTATCGGTCATATTGGTGGTTGGCAAAATATAAATATCGGTAGAGACCGCTACACCGGTTACAAAGAAGCATTACGAAAACATAAAATTCCATTGAACAAAAAACATATCATCTTTGGTGGCTTTGGTGAAGAAGACGGATACAAGGCCTTCATGAAATTATACAACAAAAAAGATCTACCAGATATACTCTTTACCGTTACTTTCCCAGTAGCATTAGGAGTATTCAACGCAGCAAAAGATGTTGGATTAAAAGTACCCAAGGATATTGATATCATTACATTCGGGCAGAGTGTGATCAATAGATTTCTAAAACCTAAACTAAGTTATGTCGATCTTCAGACAAACGACATTGGCCCAAAAGTTTTTGAACTGATTCTTGAACATATTCGCTCCGGGAAAAAATTTGCCCCGAGGAAAATTGAGATAGATACAGACTTAGTTATGAATGAAACATGTATAATAATATAATAATATTAAGAGGACACAATGATTAAAGAAAATTTAGAAAAATTGATAAGCAAAAAAGAACATCTATCTAACAAACTTGTTGAATTAAATATTGAGGATGAACACTTATCAGTTTATCAAAATTCAGTTTTTAAAAATGACGAGAACTATTTCTTTATTTCCAAAGAAGGTACTAAAAAATTCCTTTACATAGTTTCCACGAAAGAAGATGTTCTTTTCAATGGGGACAGCAGAGCAATTGAAGAAAATTTAATTATAAAAAAGTGTTCGTTTAATCATGTAAACGCAGAAGCGATCAAAAAAATATTTCCCTTTACAAAAGCAGTTGTTGTTGGTCTCCAAAATTCATTTGGTTACGGTGATAGATTGGGCTTGGCAAATCCCGCCCATATCCGCTCACTCAAATTTAACGAAGACTTCTATCCTATCCTTGCACAACAATCTATTAGAGAACTTACCCGAACGGAAAGAACTGCTGACGAAGTAATGGATGCAGCAATATGGGCTGTGATGCAGGAAGGATATACAAAGGGATTTGGCGCTGATGCTGACCATCTGAAAACCACCGACGATATTGATATGATGGCTGAAGCCGGTTATAAGATGTTTACTTTCGATCCTGGCGATCACGTTGTAAACGAAGCCGATACAATGACCGAAAGTGAATTAGAAGAATATGTAGCACAATACGATTACCTACACGAAGAAATTGATGTAAATAATTATGCAGATAAAGATTTTCAAATTGGTGAAGACTTAACGCTCTCACCAAACAGAATTGATACTCTAAGGGCAATTGTAAAATACGGGGCGTCAATTAAGCATATTAGAATGATGTTCGATCACCTTAAAAACACTATCCCCTCCGGAGAATATGAGGTGGAAGTTTCTGTTGACGAAACCGATTCCGTTACTTCACCATTCGAGCATTTCTTTATCGCAAATGAGTTGAAAAAGAATGGTGTTGAAATTGTGAGCCTTGCTCCAAGATTCATAGGTGATTTTGAAAAAGGTATTGACTACAAAGGCGACCTTGATATTTTCAAACGTGAATATCTAAAGCATATAGCAATTGCCAATCATTTTGGGAATTACAAAATCAGTCTTCATTCCGGTAGTGATAAATTTGGAGTGTATCGTGTGATCGGCTCGTTAAATAAAGGATTCACGCATGTAAAAACAGCGGGGACAAGCTACCTTGAAGCCTTGCGTGTTGTTGCAAATGCCGAACCTAATCTGTTACGAGAAATACTTGATTTTGCTCGCGATAACTATGAGGAACAGAAAAAAACTTACCACGTTTCTGCTGACTTGAACAAAGTAAAACCATCTGAAACATATAGCGATGAAGAACTCGCTGATCTCTTAAACCAAGATGATGCTCGCCAAGTTTTTCATGTAACGTTTGGGTTAGTTCTTACTATTAAAGATGATTATGGGAATTATGTTTATAAAGATAAAATATTAAATTGCTTAAACGAAAATGAAGAACTACATTACAAGTTCCTTACAGAACATTTTGGTAAACACTTAAAACCATTTATTAATTAATTGGTGATTGCTATGTTAAATCAAGATAGATATTTTGACCCGAATTCTGAAGTAAGAAAAATTGCAAGAGAACTTTATTCTTCTGTTAAAGATTTACCTATTATCAGTCCACATGGACACGTTGATCCAAAAATTTTTGCGGAGAATACCCCTTTCCCTTCTCCAACTGAGTTGTTCATTATTCCCGATCATTACATTTACAGAATGTTGTATTCACAGGGAATTACTTTGGAAGAACTTGGTATTCCAACTCAAGACGGTACTCCGGTAGAAAAAGATCACAGAAAAATATGGCAAATATTTGGTGAACACTTTTATTTATATGCAGGCACACCAACAGGCGCTTGGCTAAATCATGAATTTGAAGATGTATTTGACATTACTGAAAAACTAAACGGTGATAACGCTCAAGAAATATATGATCATATCTCAGCAAAACTTCAAACTCCGGAATTTTTACCTCGTACACTTTTCGATAAATTTAATATTGAAGTTATATCGACAACGGACGGAGCTTCCGATAGTTTGGAATACCATAAACAAATTATGGATTCCGGCTGGGGTGGAAAAGTAATCCCGAGTTTTAGACCTGATGCGGTTGTGAATATATTAGCTGCCAATTGGAAAGATGAAATTAATAAACTAAGCTCTGCTTCCGGTATTGATGTAAACAATTACAAAAACTTTATTGCTGCAATTGAAAACAGAAGAGAGTTTTTCAAACAAATGGGTGCAGTTGCAACCGATCAAGGCATACTTACTCCTTTTACACACCAACTTACTGATGAAGAAACCGATGCAATTTTTCAAAGGGCTCTAAACGGAAATGCAACGGTTGAAGATGAGCGTCTTTTCATTGCAAATATGTTAATGGAAATGGCAAGAATGAGTTCCGAGGATGGACTTGTAATGCAGATTCATCCCGGTTCTTTTAGAAATCATAATCAAGTAATCTTTGACAAATTCGGATTGGATAAGGGATGTGACATTCCAATCCAAACCGAGTACACTAAAAACATGTATGAACTTTTAAATAAATACGGGAACAATCCAAAGTTAACGATCATATTGTTTACGCTTGATGAATCTAATTATTCACGTGAACTTGCACCGCTTGCTGGACATTATCCAGCGCTTAAACTTGGTCCGGCTTGGTGGTTCCACGATAGTATTGAAGGAATGACCCGATATAGACAAATGGTAACAGAGACCGCCGGCTTTTACAACACAGTTGGCTTCAACGATGATACTCGGGCGTTTTTATCTATCCCGGCGCGACATGATTTGTCAAGACGAGTTGATTCTAATTTCCTAGCTGGTTTGATTGCTAAACATATTATTGATATCGATGAAGCCCGTGAACTCGGTTATCAACTGGCGAATGGGCTAGTAAAGAAAGCATACAATCTTTAATAATAAATTATAAACACGAGAAAATATAATATGAAAATATCTCTGATTAGAAACACGCTATTTTTATTAGCACTGATCTTTCTTTTCGGTTGTGTTGCAAAATCGGATGTTACAGTTATTAAACTTGCACATGGTCTTGATCCAACGCATCCGGTTCACAAAGCGATGGAATTCATGGCTGAAAAAGTGAAAGAGAAATCAAACGGAAAAATGCAAATCGATATCTATCCAAGCCAGCAGTTAGGAACTGAACGCCAGTGCGTTGAACTTCTGCAAATTGGTAGTCTTGGAATGACTAAGATATCGGCAAGTGTAATGGAAAACTTCTCACCCCTTTACACAGTATTTAGTTTACCTTATGTATTTCAAGATGAACAGCATGCTTTCGATGTTCTGGATAGCGAAATTGGGAAAAGAATTTTACTCAGCAGTGAGAAATATCTTCTTCGTGGTTTATGTTACTACGATGCTGGCAGCAGAAGTTTCTATACAATCAATAAACCGATTTATACTCCAAAAGATCTAGATGGGTTAAAGATCAGAACTCAAGAGAGTCAAACTTCTGTTAAACTTGTTAATGCACTTGGTGGTTCGGCAACTCCAATTGCTTGGGGTGAGTTATATACTGCTTTACAGCAAGGTGTTGTTGACGGTGCAGAAAACAATCCACCTAGTTTTTATCTGTCAAAACATTATGAAGTCTGCAAATATTATTCTTTGGATGAACATACATCCGTACCTGATGTACTTATAATAAGCACAAAAATCTGGAATTCTTTATCAAAAGAAGAGCAAAAATGGTTGCAAGAAGCAGTTGATGAGTCAACGATCTACCAAAGGAAAATTTGGAAAGAAGCTTCTCAACATGCATTGGAAGAGGTACAAAAAGCCGGAGTTAAAGTTATCCATCCCGACAAGAAACCGTTTGAAGAAAAGATCCAATCGATGTATGAGGAGTATAAGAGTAAACCTGAGATATATAATCTTTTACAAGAAATAAAAAGGTTTGAGAGCAATGATAACACTAAAAAATAAAGTCGATAAAGTAATACAGAATCTTCTTGTATTTCTTATGGCGCTTATGGTACTTAATGTACTATGGCAGGTTTTTACAAGATTTATCATGAATGATCCTAGTTCATTCACCGATGAATTGGCAAGATATCTACTTATCTGGTTAGGATTGCTTGGTGCCGCTTATGTTACCGGACAAAAAATGCACCTCGCAATTGACTATTTACTTAACAAGACCAAACCTAAAATTAAGGGCATATTGGAATATGTTATCAATATTTCAATTTTCTTATTTGCACTTTTTGTTATGATCATTGGTGGTTTTAACTTGGTAGCGCTTACTCTATACCTTGAACAGATATCTGCCGCTTTACAGATACAATTAGGATATGTATATGTAGTGCTTCCTTTAAGTGGTCTTTTAATAATGTTCTACTCTACAGTCAATATAATTCAACAGTACAAAGAAAATAATTGATAAAATGAGAATGGTGAATAAATGGAATTAACAGGCGTTTTAATATTAGTAATCAGTTTTGTTCTGCTTCTGGCAATAGGAGTTCCAATTTCATATAGTATTGGTATTTCGGCTGTATTAACAATGCTCTTAAGTATTGATTCTCTTGCTACATTTACAACTGTTGCACAAAGAATGGCTACCGGTTTGGATAGTTTTGCACTTTTGGCAATACCGTTTTTTATCCTTGCCGGGCAGTTGATGAACCGAGGTGGTATAGCAAAGCGGCTCATCGATTTTGCTAAAGTTCTTGTTGGTAGACTACCAGGCGGTTTGGCTTTCGTAAATATTCTTGCAGCAATGTTTTTTGGCGCGATTTCCGGCTCTGCTGTTGCAGCAGCTTCTGCCATCGGTGGCTTCATGGGTGAAAGAATGGAAAAGGAAGGTTATGATCGTGACTTCAGCGCTGCGGTTAATATAACTTCGTCAACAACCGGATTAATAATTCCTCCAAGTAACATTTTAATTGTTTATTCATTAGCTAGCGGAGGTGCGTCAATCGCAGCCTTATTTGTTGCCGGTTATATTCCAGGTATAATTGTTGGATTGTCTCTGATGGCTGTTGCCGGAGTTTATGCATGGAAACATGATTATCCGGTTGGTGAAAAACTTACGATTAAAGAAGCCGTTGTTAAATTACTCGATGCAGTACCAAGTTTACTTTTGATTATCATTGTTATCGGTGGAATTGTTGCAGGTTATTTTACAGCAACGGAGGCATCCGCAATAGCAGTATTATATACTTTCATTCTATCTGTAGTTGTTTATAAGGAAGTTAAGTGGAAAGAACTACCACAAATTTTATTGGATAGTTCTGCAACAACTGCAATCGTAATGTTACTTATTGCAGCTTCGATTGCAATGTCGTGGGTGATGGCATACCAAAATATTCCGCAAAGTATCACTACAGTATTACTCAATTTAACAAGCAACCCAATAATGATATTTATGATTATCAATATTATCCTTTTAGCGGTTGGAACATTCATGGATATGACACCAGCAGTACTGATATTTACGCCAATATTTCTACCGGTTGTGACTTCTCTCGGAATGGACCCGGTTCATTTTGGAATAATGATGGTACTCAATCTTAGTATTGGTCTTTG
>Ga0256913_10000822_pt1 | contig 16093 bp, 8 predicted proteins | sample Axial_MatmetaG_FD_185970 | JGI IMG/M metagenome (GOLD analysis project Ga0256913, IMG submission 185970) | Deep-sea worm associated microbial mat communities from Axial Seamount, Juan de Fuca Ridge, Pacific Ocean - Axial_Mat | ecosystem: Environmental > Aquatic > Marine > Oceanic > Microbial...
CCCAGTTTCATCATTGATGACCAATAATTTCCATTCCCCGTTTATCTTCTTTCCCCATAGATCGTCCCAGTTACCTTCGGGTTGGAAATCACCTTCAAATCTTGGATTCAAAGGAAAATAATCACCTAGGACGGGATTTCCGTTATTGATATTAATTGTAGCATCAGGAGTAAAGCATGTATGAATCATCGAATCGATATCAATAGATGCATTAGGTTTAAATCCATTATCCGTACTCAATTCAAAATAGTAATTGTCCGGAGTAATCAAATATATATCAAGATCACTTAAAACCCTGCTTGACAAAGTATCGATGCAAATTTCTTTAAGCATCTCTTTATTCAAGATATCCGGACTCAATCCGGTGATATTGATTGAAGAATATACCTCACTACCTTTATCTGCCGCAATTATATAATCACTATTATTTGAAAAAAACCTATCAGGAGGAGGATTGAAATCATCAGGCAATTTAGCATTTACATTGACAGTATCATTCTCACAGATCATGATAGAATCTTCGAGTTCAATATTCACCAGTTTATTATCTATAATCCTTAATATCAAGGTATCCAACTGGCAAACATTTTTTCTATATTCCAATGCGATTATCTCTTCATTCTCATCAATGTTATCCGGATAAGCATCAATAATAAATGAAAATGTATTTTCCCCTTTAATAATTTTTGTCGTAGCCGGCAGTTGTGAAAAATCAACCAATTCTGTTGCTAAATTTCCCAGTAAAGGATCATTGAGCAATCTCATTTCCAAATCATAATCGGAAGTGACAGGTGAATCAAAACTAAACTTCAACTCTGCAGGAGAGCAACCTTCCGAAATAGTACCGTCAAAACTTGGAGTATTAATAGAAACCTTCAGGGCATTAGTACTAAAACTCTTTGCTTCGAGAAAAACCGCAGAATCATAAACATCATCAACAACATCTGCTATAACCAGTTTGATCTTATATTCCGTACATGGCACTACCCTTGCAGAAGCAACAAAAACATCTAGATATGCATCATAAGTCATCGTAGGAGAAAACACGGGGTTAACATTGTAATACTGTTCATTTTTAGCTCTGCAATTATCATCTTTATAAGGATGGATATTATTGATACTTACCGGTTCCGTAGTATTTGGAACCAAGGCTATATTTCGGTTAACATAATTACCTCCATCCGGATTGGCTCCCGAAATAAAAAATGCAAAAGCATCATTGTATTGTGAACAAATAAACTCTGGATACTCTTCAGAGGCAAAAACATAATTGAATCTGATAGAATCGGAAAAAGGAACAAATGTAATCTCATATCTGCAAATATCATATAGTTGTGTACTATTGATAGCATCAGACAATTCCTGATCAAAATAATCCTGTCCTGAACTATAAGTCTGCATCCCACCGGAATTATTTGGTAGCGAAGCGACAACAGCCTTTCCCGTAGTCATCAGGATACCCCTGTCTAAATTTACTGCATTTTTGCCATTAGTAAAATAACCCACCGCTGTAGATTCTCCATTGTATTTGATATCGACTACCTTTACTCCTTCTCCCAAAAATATATTTTTTATCATATCAACAGGAGTAAAATTATTATTATCAGCAGGTTTTACCTGTATCTGGGAATTTACACCGGATACAAACAATACGAATACTATGAATAACAAAATTTTCTTCATATCAATAAACAAAGATATTAAAAATATCCTACAGCGGTGATCTACAATATCAATTTTTATACAAATGCTCACTTTATCGAAAATATCGACATATTAATCTATTATATTTATTTAAACAACTTTCTTATTTTACTTTTGCACTATTATTAATAAAATAAATAAATAATGAAAAGTTTTTTTAAAAGCGTACTTGCTACTATAACAGGATTAGTGATTTTTTTATTACTGATATTCTTTGTTTTTGCAATAATTGCAGCATCGACAGATTCAGCTCCTGTTATCAGTTCAAAATCAACATTGCACATTAAATTGAATGGACCGGTAAAAGAAAAAGCTGAAACACCTGATCAATTTGAAATGATATTTGATAAAAACCTCAATCCTGATCTTGGTCAAATTGTAAATGCCATTCAACGTGCTAAAAAAGATACAAAAATAAAAGGTATTTATTTCCAACCGGTACTTCCTGAAATGGGATATGCATCTGCGACTATTTTGAGAAATGCATTAAAAGATTTTAGATCAAGTGGCAAATATGTTTATTCATACAGTGAGTTTTATACTCCATTGACATATTATATTTCCAGCGTTGCCGATTCTATTTTTTTAAGCCCTAACGGCATTGTCCAAAAGACAGGGTTTTCCGCTTCGATACCATTTTTCAAAGAGTTTTATGATAATATAGGTATTAAATGGAATATCTTTTATGCCGGACAATTCAAAAGTGCTACAGAACCATTGAGATATAACAAAATGAGTGAGCAAAACAGATTTCAACTGCATGAATTTTTTAGTGGATTGTATAAAAACACAAGAGATTCAATACTTAGCATTCGAAATATCAACAAAGACAGCATGGAAAGTTTTGTTAATAATTTCAAAGGATTATTTCCACAAAATGCTGTCAAATACGGATTGGTTGACTCTCTTATTTATCAAATAGATTTCGTAAACCTGCTAAAAGAGAAAAATGGTATTTCCAAGAAGAAAAAACTTAAATTGGTTTCGGTAAACAAATACAGAAGAGGAAGTGATAAACTCAAAATAAAGAAAAGTAAAAATAAGATTGCAGTGATTTATATGGAAGGAAATATTGTAGATGTTGGTAATAAATCCGGAAGGATATCGCCTGAAAAATTTGCAAAAGCTTTTGATGATATTTTGAGAAAAGATAATATCAAAGGAGTTGTACTACGAGTGAATTCACCGGGAGGAAGCGGTTCGGCATCTGACGAAATACTCAGAGCTGTTGACAGAGTAAAAGAAGCGGGAAAACCCGTAATAGTTTCAATGGGAGATTATGCCGCATCAGGAGGATATTATATTTCATGTCATGCGGACACTATTGTTGCTGATGCCAATTCATTGACAGGTTCAATCGGAGTTTTCGGTATCTTACCTGAATTCAAAGAATTGATGGATGATAAATTAAAGGTTCATTTTGATTCTGTAAAAACTCATAAAATGTCTCTTGCTTTTTCACCTCAATACAATATGGATGACGATTCAAGAAAACTGATGCAAACTTACATTGAAAACTTCTATGAACAATTTTTGCTGACCGTAGCAAAAGGTAGAAATATGACAAGAGATCAGGTTCATAAAGTTGCACAAGGAAGAATTTGGCTTGGTGCCAAAGCACAAGAAATAGGATTGGTTGATGTCTTAGGCAACCTGGACAAAGCTATTGAGATTTGTGCAAACAAAGCAAATCTGGAAGAATATACTCTTACAAAATATCCGAGAGTTACAACCAATTTTGTAGAGCAGATAATAATGCAGCTATCAGAACAAACGAATGTAGATTCAAAAATTTTGAATTCAAAATATATCAAGGAATTCAAACCGGTACTTGAAATTCTCAATGATAAAACACAAATTGCTCAACCACAAGCCAGATTACCTTTTGACATTAATTTCAGATAAAGATTTAATATAACTAGAGACAAGCAAGTTACATAAAAAAAGAGGTACGGAATCTTCCGTACCTCTTTTTTCAAAGATTGAAGCAGATCAATGATGGTGATGTCCTGCACCATGGACATGGCCGTGTTCCAATTCTTCAGAAGTAGCATCTCTGACATCCAGAATTTTTCCTTTAAAATAAAGATTTTTATCCGCCATAGGGTGATTAAAATCCATTGTAACCGTATCGTCACCTATTTTATCAACTCTACCATTGAATTTATTCCCCTGATTGTCTTGCATTGCAATTATATTGTCTTTAACCAACAGTCCTTCTTCAATAGAACCATCTCTTTCAAAAGTTGCTTTTGGAAGTTCAATTATATTCTCGGGATTTGACAATCCATAAGCTTCTGAAGCTTCTATTTCAAATTGAAACTCATCTCCTTTTTCTTTACCTTTTAAATTTTCTTCAAACTTTGGAATCATCATTCCAAGTCCGTAGATAAATTCCAATGGTTGATCTTCTCGGGTCTTTTCAACCAATTCCGAATCAAAGCCATCAGTTCTTAATTCGTAGCTTAAAGAAACTACTTTGTTTTGATCAATTTTCATGTTTATAATTTAATTAAAAAAATGGCAACTACTCCGGTAGAATGCTTTTGAAGTACATAAAGACTTTCACCTAAGTAATTGTTAAAATGCAAAAGTAATATTTCAACCCTTACCCGGCAAATTTATTGTACATCAGTATGAAAATATAAGACAAACTTCTGTTTTTAGTAAATGCTATTTGATTATTTTGATGAAGATCACAGGTTTTTAATAAAAAAATACTCTTTCGAAATAATAAAATTTCGTACCTTAGCAGATATTATTAAAAAGAATTAAAATCAATATATATGCAAGTCATCAAATTATATAAACCTGCAAATAAAATCAGGACAGTAACTGCAGCATCGCTTTTTGACGGTCATGATGCAGCTATCAATATAATGAGAAGAATCATTCAAAGAACCGGTGTCGAAGTTATTCATTTGGGACATAACAGATCTGCGAGAGAAATTGTAAAAGCTGCAGTGGAAGAAGATGTTCAAAGTATTGCTATCACATCTTATCAGGGTGGTCACCTGGAATTTTTTAAGTATATTCATGATTTACTAAAGGAAGAAGGAAGCGAGCACATAAAAATTTTTGGAGGTGGTGGCGGAACAATTCTTCCCGAAGAGATAAAAGAACTTGAAGATTATGGGATAACCAGAATATATTCCCCTGATGATGGTCGTACTATGGGACTTCAGGGTATGATTAATGACTTGGTAAAAGCAAGTGATTTTCCCGTTGGAGAAAAATTACCATACACTCTTAAAGATCTCAGACATGGTAAAAGAAACATCATAGCAAGATTTGTTTCAGCTATAGAGAATTTTATGGATAAACACAAGGATATAATAGTACAATTGGATAAAGAAGCACAAAACATAAGTACTCCTATCATTGGTATCACAGGAACAGGAGGAGCGGGAAAATCTTCTTTGGTTGATGAAATTCTACGGAGATTTCTCATCGATTTTCCGGATAAAAAGATCGGAATAATTTCTGTTGACCCTTCTCGTAAAAAAAGTGGAGGAGCGTTACTTGGTGACAGAATAAGAATGAACTTTCTCAATTCAGACAGGGTTTTTATGCGATCAATGGCAACTAGAGAATCGAATGTCTCACTGTCCAAATATATTAAAGAAGCATCCAATATCCTGAAAATAGCTGGTTTTGACCTCATACTTTTGGAATCATCGGGAATAGGACAGGCTGATACCGAGATAGTCGATTATGCAGATATGACAATGTATGTTATGACACCTGAATATGGTGCCCCTACCCAGTTGGAGAAAATTGACATGTTGGATTTTGCCGATATTATCGCCATCAACAAATCCGACAAAAGAGGAGCCAAAGATGCTCTGAAGTATGTAAGAAAACAATTCAGAAGAAATCACAATATCTGGGAAGGTGATGATGAAGATTTACCTATTATCAATACAATGGCTTCCCAGTTCAATGATGTAGGAACCACTTTACTATATACCAGATTGCTGGATATACTTAAGCAAAAGACAGGTATGGAATTTGACTCACACATAAATTTGTATCTTAATGCTGAAAGCTCTTCTGAAATCATTCCTCCTCAAAGAGAAAGGTATCTTTCTGAAATATCCGAAAATTCAAGAAACTATGATTCTTTAACCATAGAACAGGCAGAAATAGCTTCCAACCTTTATGCTATACACAAGGCTATGAATTTGGTCGAAGATAATAAATTAAAAGAAGATCTATTATATCACTACAATGAAGAATTGAAGAAACTCTCCAAAGAGAACTGGGAAATACTTCAAAGCTGGAATGATAAAAAAAGTTTGTATGAACAAGATGAATATGTTTATACTGTCAGAGGAAGGGAAATTAAAGTTAAAACATTTTCAGAGACTCTTTCTCATAGTAAAATACCTAAAATATCAACGCCGAAATTCAAAGACTGGGGAGATATTTTAAAATGGTCAAAGCAAGAGAATTTTCCCGGCGAATTTCCATATACAGCCGGTGTTTTCCCGTTTAAGCGTACCGGAGAAGATCCTACGAGGATGTTTGCCGGAGAAGGAACTCCTGAAAGAACCAACAAAAGATTTCATTATGTATCAAGAGGAATGCCTGCAAAGAGACTTTCTACTGCCTTTGACTCTGTGACTCTATACGGAGAAGACCCTGATACAAGACCTGATATTTATGGTAAAATAGGCAATTCAGGAGTAAATGTTTGCTGTCTTGATGATGCTAAAAAACTTTATTCCGGATTTGACCTTTGTGATCCCAAAACTTCCGTATCGATGACAATAAATGGTCCGGCACCTACAATGACAGCTTTTTTCATGAATGCTGCTATTGATCAACAATGTGAAAAATATATTAAAGAAAATAAACTCGAGCATCTGGTAAAATCTAAATTAAAGGAAATATATCCTGATGGTAACAGACCTGTTTACAATGGTAATCTGCCCGATGGTCACAATGGCTTAGGACTAATGTTGCTTGGAATAACAGGAGATCAGGTTTTGCCTCCTGATATTTACAACAATATAAAAAGTCAGGCTCTGAAATCCGTCAGGGGAACCGTTCAGGCTGATATATTAAAAGAAGATCAAGCACAAAACACATGTATATACTCGATAGATTTCTCATTGAAAATGATGGGTGATGTTCAGCAATATTTTATAAATAACGGAGTTAGAAATTTCTATTCGGTATCAATTTCAGGTTATCATATCGCTGAAGCAGGAGCAAATCCTATTTCCCAATTAGCCTTTACACTGGCAAATGGATTTACTTATGTCGAATATTATCTTGCCAGAGGTATGGATATTAACGATTTTGCTCCTAATCTTTCATTTTTCTTTTCAAATGGTATGGATGCAGAATATTCCGTTATAGGTAGAGTAGCCAGACGTATCTGGGCTAAAGCCATGAAACATAAATACGGTGGAAATGCAAGAGCACAAAAATTGAAATACCATATACAAACATCAGGAAGATCCCTTCATGCTCAAGAGATAGAATTCAATGATATCAGGACAACATTGCAAGCGCTTTATGCTATTTATGATAATTGCAATTCATTGCACACAAATGCTTACGATGAAGCTATAACAACTCCTACTGAAGAAAGCGTAAGAAGAGCTTTGGCTATTCAGCTTATTATCAATAAAGAGCTTGGATTAGCAAAAAACGAAAATCCGATACAAGGTTCATTTATTATTGAAGAGCTTACAGACCTGGTCGAAGAAGCCGTTTTAAGTGAATTTGACAGACTGACGGAAAGAGGAGGCGTTCTCGGTGCTATGGAAACAGGATATCAAAGAAGCAAGATCCAAGAAGAGAGCCTTTATTATGAAACATTGAAAAATAACGGACAATTACCATTGATAGGGGTGAATACATTTTTATCCAAACAAGGATCTCCGATTGAAATTCCGGAAGAAGTGATAAGGTCAACTGAAGAAGAAAAGCAAGCTCAAATCAATACACTGAAAAATCTCCATGAAAAGCAGAAAGATATTGCAGCCGAACATTTGAAAAAGTTACAGTCGGTTGCGATTAACGGAGACAATATTTTTGATGCCTTGATAGAAACTGGGAAATACTGCTCGCTTGGACAAATTACTCATGCTTTATTTGAAACAGGAGGACAATATAGAAGGAGTATGTAATATAAAATCTAAGCTGATATCAAATTCAGACTAATCGTTATAAATAATATCACAATAGCGTCCTAAACGATTGAAAAAAAAACAGGAAAAAAAGGAGTATATTATATTGTTATTAAATACAAAACCGAAACAATTTCAAGTAAAATTGTAATAGAATAAAAATCACGACTATTTAACAGGCATTATTCATTAGATTTTCTTATTAACTATCTTTAATTCAAAAGCTACAAAACAATAAGTAACCAAATGAATAATGCCGTTAACAACTAATTTTTCAATATTTTTTTTCTAATATTCCTATCATTTTTAAAATTAACTTTGACAAAATACATCCCTGCTGATAACATAGACAGATCATATAAAATCTGTCCGGAATTATTAAACGATAATACTTTATTGCCATAAATATCAATAATTTCTATTCGTGTAATTATCCCATCTTTCGCATCTATCTTCAGATGGCTATGAAAAGGATTGGGATAAATCATAACATTTAAAATATCTGAATTTCTATTTCTGTTTATACTTTTTTGATGGATTATACCAATTGCATCAAGATCAAATCCTCCGGTATTGAACGCAGTTGGATAAGGATCATTTACTTTATGACCATAAGAATCATGGGAAGCAAAAACATCCGATATACTTCCGACAACATCAATTATTTTTATAAACAAAATATTATTTTTATCCAAAAACTCATTATCAGACAAAGAATCCAAATCAAACGGTGTTCCGTAATTGACTCTGTATTTGCCGGCAAAATTGTGCACTTTTCTTGTATCCAAGGTTCCGAAAGTTTCAATCTGATCAACCGTATCCGTCAAAGATATCGAAGGAAAACGGAAAAAATGCTCTCCATCCGAACTAACTTCCACAAATGCCAATTCCAAAAACTCATCACTAAAACCGTTTTCGAAAATCGCAAAATCCCAGGATTCCCCATTAACTACCGGATTGGCAAGACGGACTATGGCAACTCCGCTATCACCAAGACTTATCACCTTTCCATCAGCTTTGCCCAAAACATAATCATTTTCACCGTAATCAACATATCCCAAGCTTTTATCTGAAATATCGATATATCCCCTTTGAATTTCCACCTTCTTGGCCCAACTGACAAATACAATACTATCCCGGTGAATAGCAGTACTCCCGGATATGCCAGCAGGAGGAGCAAATTGTGAAAACACCATATCGCAACTATAAAAAATAAATATTATTGAAATTAGTATTTTCCTCATCAGTTATTTTTTTATACAATTAAGTGAAAACGCGAGTTTGATTATTCTTTTTACTCATAATTGTTGAATACAAAAAATGATGACTTATCGCATTACAACTTAACTATCTTTTTCACCGCCTTTCTATTTCCATTAGAAACCTCAACAAAATAAATTCCCGCTTTTATACCGTTCAAATAAATTGTTTTTTGTTGACTTAACTGCCCTTTAATCAAAACTTTACCGGACATATCAACCAATTTATAATCAAAATAATTATCATTCCTAAAAACATCAATATTTATGTAATCAGATGCAGGATTTGGAAAAACATTGATTTGTGTTAAAAGTTCCTGATTGTTAGTTCCTAAAACAAGATCACAACCCATAGCATCCAAAGCAAAAAATGCGGGAGTGTTCATTCCCCAATCCCCTACATCAGAGGATATTAATTCAAATGCAAGTTCAGACACTTCAAAATCAAAAATCGAATCGATGTTAACATTTATCCAATCATCAACAATATAATCCTTACTATTGTCATCAAATCTGAAATCTGCCAAATAAAAATCATAGTATCTACTCGAATCAATTTTACCGAGATCATTCAATTGCAAAGGATAAATTCGCAATTTGAAAAAGTCAGGATCGTCTCCGGTAGCCCCACCAAATTTTTTGGCAAAAGCATCTCCTTCTTTCATACTGTAATAAGCATATGAAGTATTTGTTATCTTAATATTCTTTATCACCGGAAAAGCATCTACCCGCTCAGATTTAAATTTAGTATTATTCTGACTTATCGCATAAGTAATACCATCATAAGCACCACCTGCAATACAGCTATACAAATTGCTACTCCCATGATTAATATCATCCCGCATTGTGGACAATGCGAAACCGGAAGCCCAATAGCCCCCATAAGAAGTATCATATACGGAAGGAAAAGAAAATCCGGAATCAAAAAAATTATCATCAGCATTTTCACCAATCCAAGTACTATCCAAAGACAAATTATTTTCCTCAAATGAAATTACAAAATCAGAAAAATGCTTTTCATAATCATAACTGTATTTGATTTTATCCACAGCAAAAAAAGCAGGTGTATTCATTCCCCAATCTCCTACATCAGAAGAGCTCAATTCAAATGAAAGTCCTTCAACATATCCCAAAGGTGACAAATCTACGTACCACCAGTCATCAACAATATAATCCAAAGAATCTTCATCAAATCTAAAATCCGCCAGATAAAAATCAATAAAATTGGTAGAATCAGCATTATTATTCTTCATACCGTAAATACGCAATTTGAAAAAATCAGGGTCATTTCCCGTATCACCTCCAAATTTTTTAGCAAAAGCATCACCGTTTTTCATACTGAAATATGCAAAAGTAGTATTGGATATGTACATTCCCTCAAACAATACTCCTTCTTTATTTTCAGTTTGTAAAAATGAATTATTCTGTCCCAAAGCATAAGGACTCTCATCTATCCGTGCTCCGGTTATCACACTATAAAGATTGGTCGCATCATCAGTCGTATCATCTCTCATAGTAGATACCGCCCAACCTGATTTCCAGTATCCCCATACGGTATCGTAAACAGAAGGAAAACGCAAATTTCCATCTATAAATTCTCCTGATAAATCCCTGCCGTCATTAAAAGTATCCAGTGGCATTGAATCAAACAACTTAAATGAAGAATAAGTTTGAGCATTGCCAAGTGCTACAATAAACAAAAAACCCAATAATGTGTAAAATCTTTTCATAATTTTATTTTTGATAGTTAAAAAAATATTTAATCCCGATTGAAAGATTGCGGCCCGGCATAGAATAATTCTTAATGGTCTCGTAATCTTTATTTAAAATATTATTTATTTCCATAATATATTTGAAATAACTTCTTTTAAATTTAATATCCCTTGCAATTCTCAAATCAAAAACAAACCAAGATGGAATTGTTTCAGTATTATCATAGGTAACATACACCTTGGAATTGTACCTCCCTGACATTGACAAATACCATTTTTCATATTCAAATCTTGACACAAACAATAATACATGAGAGGGATTATATATTATATTTCTTTCAATATTTAGACTGTTTGTGCTTTTATTATAACCATAGGACAGAATCGTTTCCAACTGAAATTTGTCCAGTTTACTATTTGCAGTAAAACTAATATCCACACCTTTTGAATAAACTTTCTCTATATTGACCGGTTTCCAAATACCTTGTCCGGGCAGCCACTGAATCATATTATCAATTGTCTTATAATACAGACTCCAATTGATTTTTAAATTGTTTCCAATTTTTACATAAGTATTAAAATCGACATAAGAAGATATTTCAGGTTTCAAATCAATAACTCCCACATCCGGCCAATATTTATCATTTAAACCGGGTAATCTAAAGTTATTCCCAAAATTGAAATTAAATTTAAAATTTTTAATCAGGTAATTAATTTGAAAAAACGGAAATAGAGGTAATAATTGATTCTTGTAATATACTGATCGTAATCCTGTTTTCAATAATAATGACTTTGTTAAACTTCCAAAACCAGTTCCGGTAAAATACAATCTACTTTCGCTTTTATTACCGTAAATATCTGTTCTTACTTTGGTATTTTCCTCATCTATTTTTATTGAGACTATCCAATTCTTGTATGTATTCCAATCCAACTTAATACCTGATTGCATTGTATAAATATGACTATCGGAAAAAATACTTTTCAAAGGAAAACCATATTTCAACCTATCAATAAAATAACCTGCTTTTATTTTCAAGGTAATATTATTTTTTACCAAATCATAATGAAATCCTGTTTTTAATCCTTCGTCAAGTTGATTGGCATCTGATATTGTTTCATATCTTGACGGAGGTATATTTCTATTCAATTTATTTGCTAAGACAAACAATTTAATAGATGTATTATTAATATGATATGCTCCGCTATATTTAAACAGCATTTTTTTTGCACCTGAATTTGATATTTTATATTTAGACGTACCCCGCAGAAAATAATACTCATTTTCATCAAGTTCAGAAGAAAAAACAAATAGATTATTAAATGTTTTAATGGAATAACCGGTCATTCCATTAAAAGAAAAATTGCGCATTGAATTGTAGCTTATGTTCGCTAAAACACTATTTGACCGGACAGGCATTTTATCATTCAAAATAATCGTTCCCCCTATCCCACCGGAATAAAGATTGTTTTTATCGATATCTATAATAGTTTCCGCAACATTCAATAAAGAGACATCAGTACTACCTATCATTGAATTATTCAAATTAAAATCATTCCAAACGACTTTAGTTTGAGCACTATTGCTACCTCTTATACCGTAGGATGCGATCAATCCCGGTCCATAGGTTCTGGTATAAAGGGAGGTATTTTCATTAATACTTCCGTTAACGAATAATTGATATTATTAATAGCAAATAAAGAATCATTTAATTTATTATCTATCATTATCTTTTTTATTTTCTTTTCCGTGATTGTAATTTCGGGAATATCGACAGTATCCCGAGGCATACCGGTTTGGGCACCAAGGAAAGAATAAAAAAGTATGAAGATTATAGCAAAAGCACTTTTCAAAATAAATAATATTTTAAACTTAATATGTGCTGATAAAAGGGAGATAAATAAAATACAGTATCCGGAAAGATTAAAAGAAAAGTACCACAATACTCGAATTTTATCATATCACCGTACTTTTATCCCGAAAGCACAAATGAAAACAACTAATTTGGCAGGTCTTCTGACTTGTCCTGATATGGAGCCTTCCCATTTCCTAATAAAGAAACAGTGGCAGAGATCCATAACAATAAACCGGACTTTACAGCTGCGGGTACAGTTCAGGATTTTCACCTGATTCCCTTTTCATTCCACATTTGGAAACCAAAACACATGGCAAATATAGTAAATAATTTTGATTAAATATGAATAGATCATAAAATTAATCCTGAAATAATCATAAACCGGTTTAAGATTGATGGAGAGTATTATGAAACTATATAATAAAAAAAGCCATCCCGAAAACCGGGACGGCTAATATTTTTATATTTAAAATCGGTTTAGAAAGTTACTTTCGCACCAACATTAAATCTTCTCGGTAATCCAAAGAATACTTCAGCTCTTTCTGCTGTATGATCATTGATTACATCACCTTCACTATTCTTAATAGTATATCCGTTATACTTACTATTGTCAGTAGCATCCTGGATATAAACTTCATCTAACACATTGAAAACGTGGGCAAATATCTGTACTCCAAGTTTTCCTGACAATGGAAGATTATAGGAAGCATGGAAATCCAATAAGTTATATGAAGGAGTTTTCCAACTTTGGATTCTGTTTCCTTCAGCATCTTCTTCTTTTTCTGTTCTTGAGAAAGGATCCCATTCTGCATAATAATCACGATAATGCTTAGCTAATACCTGTAAGAACAAACCATCTGTAGGTTTGAATGCAGTTGAAAAAACAAATTGTGTCTGAGGAGCATCTCCAACCTTCAAGTCTTTTGCATAGAATGTATAAGTTCCTTCTTTTTCATTTCCTTCAACAGGGTCCCATGTTTTGTATTGACCTTCAACATCATTAATATATCTCCAATCAGCAACAGAAGCACCAAATCCCAATTCCAACATATTGATAGGATTGTATTTCACATCAAGTTCGATACCTTTATGCAATTGGTTCATACCTGTAACGAATACATAACCTTCCGTACCATCTTGATTATAGATACCGATATTTCTGGTTCTGTCTTTCCACAATGTATAATAACCACTCAGTTTTGCTCTTAATTTATTATCTGTAGAGAATACGTTGTAACCTGCTTCAAAAGCATAGAATTTTTCATTTTTAGGATCGTCAGCCTTTGTTCCATCCCTGTCATTGATAACAGCATCAAAGATCGGAACTTTGGATACATAACCCAAGTTTCCAAATACATTCATATTATCATTAAGAATGTAATTAGCACCACCTTTTACTTGTAAACCATTGATCCAACCTGTTTCTGCATATAAGTGACCATCTTTTCCTTTATCCGAGTCATCTTTCACGAAATTATTGAAATATGTGTACTTAATAGTTGACCAACCAGCCATAGCATAAGTTGAGAAATCTCCCATTGTATATTCTGTTTGGAAATAAGCTCCTAACCAGTCAACAGTATTAGTAAAGTTATAAGCAATCTTATCTCCAAGTACTTTTTGATTTGAAGATGCAAATTCATCTTTTGTATCTACAAAATAGCTTCCTCCAAGCAAATCTCTTACTTCTCTAAAGTGATCAATTTTTGCAGTTCTCCAATCCAAGCCAATAGAAGATTTCAAATTATTACTCCAGTTGATTTTGAATTTTGAAATAGCTCCGATTGTATTTTGGTTATTTCTACTGTTTCTCAAGATACCAATAGATTGACCGTCTTCTTTTGTTTTAGCTTTTTTATCTACATAATAATCTCCGGCAGGTCCTTTATTCATAGAAACAGTCTCATTAAGATCCCATGTCCAAGGATTTGGGCCATAGTAAAACTTATAATCATCATCTCCCAGATTACCTTCGGCATCTCTTCTATACAATGAGCCATAAGTTCCCGTACCACCGCCGGTACCACCTGAATAGTAGAATACTGTATATTGTGATACTTTTTCATTCCAATCAGCATACCAGTTCAAATTCACCTGTGGTTTATGATAAAAATTCTCTCTTGTATTGATGAAATCATCAGCTTTTCTTGCATGAGTTTTTCCATTCCAATATTGATCCTCATTATATCCAGAGACAGGTGCCCAGTTCTGGTTAAAGTTTCTTCCTGCTTCAGGGAATTTTTTGAAAGCTTCAGTATTATAATCAATACTTTCTGCAAAATCATGGCTATAAGTAGCGATATTTTGCTTGTAAAGATTCTGTCCGTGTCTTTGAGGTGCTCCCAAAGCAAAGAATTCCAATTTATGCTTATTGTTCAGCTTCAAAGAAGCTCCTAAATAATAAGCCCATGCATCAGTCCAAGTTTTGTCTATGATTCCATCCCCAACTTTTCTTACTAAACTCATGCTCATTGCGAATTTATCATTTATCATACCTGAATGAGCAGTAATAGTTGACTTAAGAAAATTACCGGATCCATATTCCATTTTAGCAACACCACCTAATTTCTTTTCAGCAGGACTAGTGATAATATTCATAGTTCCACCAATTGAAGGTGTAGCAAGGTTTACAGCACTAAGACCTCTTTGCAACTGAATAGATGAAGTAGCATCTGCAACACCATCCCAGTTTGACCAATAAACCCATCCGTTTTCCATATCATTAACAGGAACCCCGTTAATCATAATAGCAACATTTCTCTGATTAAAACCTCTAACATTAATCCTTGCATCTCCTGCACCACCCCCTTGTTCTGTAGCATATACAGAAGGTGTAGTATTAAGCATTAAAGGAATATCCCTTGAACCAAGAACTTTTTCAATTTCTTTCTTGTCAAGTTTCACAAATGCAACCGGAGTCTTTCTTTCAACAGCATAATCGGCAACAACCTCAATAGCTGAAAGCATAACAGCGTCAGATTCCAAAGCAATAGTTCCGACATTGGTTTTACCTGAAACATTCACTGCAACAGTTTTTGTTTTAAAACCAACATAGGAAACCACCAAGTTAACAGAACCATTATCAACGTTTTTGATAGCAAAATTACCATCAACATCAGTAATAGTACCTGTAGATGTACCTTCCAGATAAACAGAAGCTCCAATCAAAGGATCTCCCGAATTATCAACGACTTTTCCCATAACGGAACCTTGTCCATATGTAAAGCCTGTAATCAATAAAGCGACTAAAAGAGTCAGTAGTTTTTTCATAAGTTTAATTTAGTTTGGTTAATTTAGTTACAAAAATAAAAGGAAATTTAAAATATATATAATTTTTTTATATTAATTTTTTATAAATTCATAAAATACTTAATGTATTCAAATTAAAAATAAAGAAATCAATAAGTTAAATTATTATTTAA
>Ga0256913_10000823_pt1 | contig 16087 bp, 14 predicted proteins | sample Axial_MatmetaG_FD_185970 | JGI IMG/M metagenome (GOLD analysis project Ga0256913, IMG submission 185970) | Deep-sea worm associated microbial mat communities from Axial Seamount, Juan de Fuca Ridge, Pacific Ocean - Axial_Mat | ecosystem: Environmental > Aquatic > Marine > Oceanic > Microbial...
AGAGTGTCCGAAAGGGCCGAAATGTTTTCATATTTATAAATATCTATATTGGGAGACGCCACTATCTCGCCATCGGATACCTGTCCCGCAAAAGAGACACCGACCGCCTTTATATCGGGATATTGCGTACATTTCTCCTCTATGAAGCCATCGAGAGTTATATCGTCTATGGATATCTTTCCACTCTCCACTCTCCGTCCACGAGATTCGTAAATCCATCTCAAATATGTCCCACCCATATCAACAGCGAGAAGACCCATTCTCTCCACCTTTTTTATATTTTATAATATTATAAAGTCTCCGGTACTCTTCGGTACACCTCTCTATCGAAAAATCGCACTCCATATCGAAGGAGGCGACTCCCCTCACCTCATCTCCCCCGTCACGATAGTAGAAGATGGCTTTCTCTACGGCTTCGACAAGCGCCTGAGAAGAGTACTCGCTCATCCTGATACCGCTACCGCAGATATACTCCCGCGCCCCGATATCACACACGACGGTATCCCCCAATCCTCCTACCGGATTGACTATGGGGATGGTCCCGTATCTCATGGCTATCATCTGGTTGAGTCCGCACGGCTCGAAACTGGATGGCATGAGCAGAAAATCCGCCCCCGCATACATCGAGTGGGACAACCTCTCGTCATATCCGATATATAGAGATATATTGTCGTACTCCATCGCCGATTTTCGAAATCTCTCTTCGTAGATACTCTCACCAGACCCGAGTATCATCATCTCCATATCCATTTCGGATATCCTCTCCATAGCGTCCAAGAGTATATCCACCCCCTTCTGCTCGACGAATCTGCCGATAAATATGAAGAAGGCTTTTTCATATTTATCAATATTGAAATAGTCCGCGAGATACTTTTTGCACTCTCTTTTGCCTCCGCTATCCCGACTATCGTACCTCCGGACTATCATCTCATCGCACGACGGGTCGTATACGCCATAGTCGATACCATTCAAAATACCATGGCATTTGTACGAGTGCTTTCTCAAAAATCCGTCGAGACCGAATCCATATCTCGGAGTCATAATCTCCTCGGCGTATCCGGGCGAAACGGTATTGAAAGCGTCGGAGTAGAGAATACCCATCTTCATCCAGTTCGCCATCCCATAATACTCCATACCCTCCATATCGAATCTGACACTCTCCAAACCGCATCTATATATGGAGTTGTGATCGAATATCCCCTGATAGGCGAGATTGTGGATGGTAAAGAGAGTCGATATCGCATATCCGTAGAGATAGTACGCCACCGGTGCCGTATGCCAATCGTTGAGATGCACTATATCCGCATCGATCCCCAACGCCCTCCTGGCTATCGCTTTGGAGAATATGGCGAATCTCAAATCGTTGTCGTCGTAATCTCTTTCGGGACCACCATACATCCCTTCACGCTCACACAAAATCTCGTTGTGGACGAAAATCACTCTGACACCTCTGTAGATGGTCCGATGATACTCTATATCGTATTGACAACTTCCCAGAGCGATAGTGATGGAGTGGTCGTACACGATATCGTACTTCTCCCTATCCACGAAAGAGTATAGAGGCACTATCGCTTCTATATCAACGGATTTCGAAGCCATCTCCACCGATAGGGAAGAGACCATATCGGCCAAACCTCCACTTTTGGCGAAAGGATACATCTCGGACGACGCTATGACAACTCTCATTCGACACCTCCACTCGTATATGTATTATCTCCAAATCTCCATTAGAGAGATATCATACGCCAAAGGCTATCGCCACCGACTCCAACTACCTGTGAAGGATGTGTATATTTTCCATTCTCTGCGGATAGATATCTCTTTTCGGTATAATTCGCGCAATTTCAATCTACAAGGATATATATCATGGGTCTGGGAATAGGACTGGTAGGATTGCCGAATGTAGGAAAATCCACCACTTTCAACGCATTGACCAAAGCACAGAACGCCGAAAGTGCCAACTATCCGTTTTGTACCATAGAACCGAACAAGGCCGTCGTGCCGGTTCCCGACAGGAGGCTCGACGAACTGGCCCGTATCGTATCGCCCGAGAGGATACAGCACTCCACTCTCGATTTCGTCGATATCGCGGGTCTGGTAAAGGGTGCCAGCAAGGGTGAAGGGCTCGGAAACAAATTTCTCTCCAATATTAGGGAGACTGAAGTCATCCTCCAGATAGTCCGCTGTTTCGAAGATGAAAACATCACCCATGTAGAGGGTTCGATAGACCCCGTGAGAGATATAGAGATTATCGAGACCGAACTTCTTCTCGCGGATATGGAGGCTCTGGAAAAGAGAATTTCGTCTCTCACCAGACGGGCAAAAGGAAACGACAGAGATGCCAAAAGGGAGCTGGAGATAGCTACCCAACTGCTGAAACATCTCGAAAACGAACAACCCGTCTCCACCTTCGAAGAGAAAGAGGACGACGCTTTCGTCACACTCCTGCGTGATTTGAGACTGTTGACCGCAAAGGAGATCATATATGGAGCCAATGTCGACGAGGATAGTCTGGCCGAAGACAACGAGTATGTAAAAGCTCTCAGAGAGTACGCCCAGAGCAGAGATAGAGAGGTGATAAAGCTCTGTTCGAAGATAGAAGAGGAGATGGTCGAATTCGACGAAGAGGAGAAGGCCGAGATGCTGGAGTCTCTCGGAGTCGAAGAGTCGGGCTTGGACCAAATCATCAGAAAAGGTTTCGAAAAGCTGGGTCTCATGAGCTATTTCACCGCTGGCGTCAAAGAGGTCAGAGCCTGGACTATCAAAAGGGGAACGACTGCACCCAAAGCCGCATCCGTCATACACAACGATTTCGAAAAGGGTTTTATCAGGGCCGAAGTTATCAGCTACGAAGATTTCGTGGCGCATGGAGGAGAAGCCGGTGCCAAAGAGGCGGGCAAGATGAGACTCGAAGGCAAGGAGTATATCGTGCAGGATGGAGATGTGATGCATTTCCGTTTCAATGTATAGGAAAAAGTTCATGTCGTTTCGCTCCATCTGGTGGATTTTCGCTCTTCTCCTCTCTCTCGCTCTTTCGGGATGCGGAAACGATGGCGGGAGAAGCTCCTTCGTCATAGAGAAGAGTAGCGGTTACGGTATAGAGGAGAGTGTCAAAAGGTTCAGCAGCTCTCTTTCGGGCAAAAACTACCGTCTCGCATCGATATACGACCACGAAAAGGATGCTTTGGCGAATGAGTCGTTTCTCACCCCCACTCTCACAATCGAACTCAACAATCCCAAAATATCCACAAAACTGATTGGATGCGACCACAACCTCGCACTCGAACTTCCGATAAGAGTGGCCATATACAACGAATTGAACGGTACGACCAGATTCGCCTATACCAATCCTGAATACTGGTCTCTTAAATACAATATAAAAGACAAAGAGTGTCTCGGTCTGCTGATGCTTATCTCGTCCGACCTGAAAGAGGCCTCGACGGCTATAACAGGAGGTAAAAAATGAGACCCGGAAGAGTGATGAAGGAGCTTGGCAAAGCTCTGGGAATCACACCCGAAAAGATAGTGGAGATATACTCCATCGAAAAGTATGACATGAGTCCGGACAGAGTCGAAGCGATTCTCTCCGGAAAAGAGGATGCCACATATGAAGAGTTGGGTATATTTCTCGACGCTCTTATCGCGTACAAGAGGGGGGATTCACCGAAAAAGCCTTCGGACGACGAAGATATCGTCCTCGATTCGAATCTGATACTCAAAAAGATCAGAGTGGCTCTCTCACTCAGAGATATGGATATGACAACGATATTCGAACTCGCCGATGTGGAGATGGGACGCTCCATGCTCAGGGATATATTTCGATCCCCTTCTCATCCGAAATACAGAGAGTGTCCCGACTCTCTGCTCGCATCGTTTCTCGAAGGGTTGTACGAATTTCTCTACGATCCGCAAAGCGACCGTCAGGTATTCTGATTCAGACGATCTTTCGGATCTTTTCGAAACCGCTCTTCAACTCTTCCCACGCGAGATCCAGTGCGGTTCCGAGCTCCTCTTTGGAGTTCGCATCGAATCCCATCTCCGCCGCGACTTTCATCTCTTCGGCCGTATCTCCGATAACCGAACCGATTTTGGCGCTTTTCTGTTTGAGCTCTTCGAATCTCTTCTCCAACTCTTCAAGCTCATCCCTGGCTTCGGCTTTTCCAAGCGACAGTTTGAGCTCCGCCTCCTCTTTCAGTCTGTTTATCTCTTCGACAATCTCATCGTAATTCATCTCGTCTCCTTTTGTAAAATCTGAACCGGTATTATACGACAACAATCCACCCTCTCCATATGGAGCCGTTGGGACTCTATATCCCGTATATACCGACATATTCCGGATTATACCCTAATAAACGGGGTCCGGGCGACTCCATCCACACTATCCGAAAAATATCTACGAATATCTTTTCAACTCCTCTATCCAGTATCCCAAGGCTCTCTTCTCTCTCTCGAGAGTCGTCTTACCGCCATGTCCCGGGTAGAGCGTATAGTCGCCTTCGAACTTCGAAACTCTTTTCAGACTGCTCAACATGGAAGATGGATCGGAATATGGCAAATCCCACCTCCCTATCGAACCTCTGAAGAGAAAATCTCCGCTAAACCATACATCGCCTATCTCTATGACGCAACAGCCCGGAGTGTGACCGGGAAAGTGTCTGAATACCACATCGGCACCCCCAAGCTTTATCTTTTTCTCGTCCGATACGGTTTCTGGCGCTCCATATGTCGGCATTCCCATCCCGAAAAGATCCTCTGCGAGCAAAAATGCGTCATCACGATGTATATAGACCGGGATTTCCAGCTTGCTGGCCAGTTCGGCAACGCTCCATACATGGTCGAAATGTCCATGAGTGTCGAGTATCGCGATGGGCGTCTCGACCTTCGACAATACCCACTCTACGGCTCCGACACCCGGGTCCACGATCAACTCGCCTTCGGGTAGATGTACGATATAACAGTTGGTCTGATACTCCCCCATCGCTCTGCTTTCGATCTTCATCCTCTTATATCCTTGTGAAAATTTGCCAATTATATCAAAGAGGACTATAGCATCACGATATAATATATCGCATAGGAGGTACAAAATGAAATATGACGAACTCAAAAATCCCGGAACGAGAATCATAGTGAGACTTCTCGAAAAGCACGAAGGAAAAGATGGACTCAAAATCGTCCAGAGAGCCCTGAACCGTATGGGCAAACATCTCAGAGTCGATGGTATCGTAGGCCCCATCACCATATCCGCCATCAAGAGTGTAAACAACAGAACACTCCATAGGGAGATGGAAAAACTGCTCTATCCTGTAGAGAGAGAAAACGAAACCGATAACGAATCCTCACCTGCGGAAAACGACGGTGAACCCAGATGGATAACCATAGCGAAAGAGGAGCTCGGTACGAAAGAGATACCCGGAGACGGAAGCAATCCTCGCATCGAACAGTACCATAGCGCCGCGGGTGGCAGCGGATGGAGCGATGCCGTGCCATGGTGCGCCTCGTTCGTCGCTTTCGTCATGACAAAAGCGGGATACAAACCCCCCAAATATTCGGCAAGGGCTCTGAGCTGGCTCAAATTCGGCAAATCTTCCAACGAACCTGTTTTGGGCTCCATAGCCGTCAAATCCCGCAGAGGCGGAGGACATGTCACATTCGTCGTAGGCAGAAGCCAGGGTGGAAAATATCTCTACTGTCTCGGTGGCAACCAGAACGACGCCGTCAATATCAGAAAATACAAAGCTTCCATATTCATAGATTTCAGGGTCCCGACCGATTACGAGCGTAGCGAATACTCCTCTCTTCCCATCATGACGACCGATTCTCATGGTACTACGAGGGAGGCATAGAGAAAAAAAGGAGAAAAAATAGGATTTTCATGGTCAGATTTGCAACCTTTGTAGCATAATTCTTGAGTCTACTTGGCTAAACTTTCATTCGAAACCGATAAATCAAGAGTGAAAAGGAGAGACGAGTATGAAGAAGATTCTACTATCTACGATAGTTGCGATATCGATAGCGGGGAGCGGTAGTGCATACGCTTCGGAAAATAGCGGAGAGACCAAAAATGTAAGTAGTGGCAAAATCTCCGCTATTGCCGTAAATCATGGAAAAGAGGAGGCTACCGCCAGGAGAGACGATGTAAAAATCGTGACCGAAGCAGTAGATGCCGTCAAACTGACACACAAGGTCCTGAAAGCGATAGAGGAGAATAAGAGAGATGAAGCCGTAAAAAATCTCGAAGACGCCATAGGAAAACTCGAAGTCCTCATGAGCAATCCAAAAGCACCCGCCTTGATACCTCTGAGCAGTTCGGTAGTGGTGGACAGTTTCGCCGGAGATGCCAGAGATGCGGAAAATGCGGTCATCAGTTCGATAGCCCTGCTGGAGAAAAAGAGGGTACAGGATGCGCGGATACTCATATCCACTCTAAAAGACGAAATAGATTTCATCACCGTCAATCTGCCACTATCGTCTTATCCATCCGCGCTGAAACTCGCCGCGAAATTTCTGCATGAAAAGAAAGATGCCGAAGCGGCGAAAGTCCTCGCGACAGCTTTGAATACTTTCGTAGAGGTGGATGTGGTCACCCCGATAGGTATCATCCAGGCCCAGGAGTTGGTGAATGCGGCCAAAAGCGTAGCGAAAAAGGATAAAAAAGCCGCGCTTTCACATCTGGAGACCGCGAGAAAAGCTCTCGCCAGAGCCGAAGCTCTCGGATATACGAGCGAATCCGACACCACCTATAAAATGCTCAGAAGTGATATAGACGCTCTCGAAAAAGAGATAAAAGGCAAAAACAGAAGTGAAAAACTCTTCGACAGCCTTCTGGAAAAACTCGAAGAGTTCAAAGAGAAAGCGGTCAAGTCCATTGGCGGTACGAAAGGGTGACGAGTGCCGGAGAGCGGGATATCCTCCGTCCCCTCTCGACCACCCTCAGCATACAGTCAGATCGGAGGGGAGAGTGTCTCTCTGATCGGGAAATATACTCTCCACTTTCAACTCGGGATGGATCAACTCCCTCAATTTTTTCTCTATTACCATTTTGGTAGTCATGATACTCATGGAACATCCGTTGCATGTACCTCCCAGCTCCACATAGGCTATGGAATCCTTCACTCCGAGAAATGTCATCGTCCCCTGATGGGATTTGACATACTCCTCTATACCGGGTAGAAAATTTTTTATCGCTTCACACAGATCGTCGTCTGAAAATGGCATCATGATATAGCTCCTCGATTTCTAGTCTATCGTAAAAGATGGGGGAATATAGCCAAACTATTTTAAACTATCTTTAACCCCCTCCTCCACGATAGGGACTATCCGGAAATCATCCTCTCTCTATCTCTCCACCATAGGTGATGATACCGTATGTGAAGTTTCCGACATGGGCGAAACCCTGAGCTTTGAGTATATGCTGGACCTGATAGCTTCTGCTTCCCGTATGACAATATAGAATGAACCTCTCATCCTTTCTGCCCTGAATCTTCTCTATCCATTCGTAAAATCTCGATGTAGGCCACAACTCGTCCGTACCGACGATATGACCCATCTTGTACTCCATATCTTCACGCACATCGATCAATTTGAAATCGACCATTCCAAGAGAGCGGGCTTCGAGCAGAGACTCCAGCTCGTCTGAATCGAGTTGCTCCTTCTCTACGAGCTGCTGTGCCTCTTCACGGGTCAATCCTCTGGAGTGTCTGTGGATAGCCTCCTCCATCTCCTTCTCTCGCTCTTTGTTCTGTGCATACTCGGGTGTACAGAAGATACCGCAGTGGCACACACCCGTTTCGGGTATCTCCTTTTCCAGAGCGGGTTTGCAGGGACATATCCTGTTGTCTGCCTTTTTCCTCTCCTCCTCCGTCTCGCCTATCACGAGAAAACACGGACAGTATCTCTTGCCGTAGATCATCCTGTTTCTCGCCAATCCCATGGCGACACCTTCGTTGACCTCCTGATCGGGATTCTGTACGAATCCGAATCTCTCGTTCACCTTTTCTACAAAACTCCATGTCTTTTCATATTCGGCCTGGAATTCATCCGAATTTACATCTATCTGTTGCATATACCATTCTCCTTGGATATTCTATCTATCGTTTTCGGGCGTTATTGTAACGAAAAGAGAAGTCACCATCAACATAAAAAATGAAAATTTATCCAATATCCACACCACCATAATCGAGGCTTATCGAGACGATAATCGTATGAAATCCATAGTGGCGCAAACTCCACTGAAACTGTTATAATTGCACTCGCCACAAGGAGGTACCCATACTTATGAAAACAATTACCGTAATCGATACTTTCGCATTTTTTTTCCGTTCATATTTCGCTCTTCCACCTCTGAAAAATCCCGATGGTTTTCCGACGGGTCTCTTGACTGGATTCATAAACTTCATCCATCGTCTTCAGAGAGAACACTCCACCGACTATATCGTCTTCGCTCTGGATAGCGAAGGCCCAACCTTTCGTAAAAAACTCTATCCCGAATACAAAGCGAACAGACCCACTCCACCCGAAGAGTTACTCAAACAGCTTCCTATCGCCATAGAGTGGATAGAGAAGATGGGATTGAAGACACTATCCAAAGATGGATACGAAGCCGACGATGTGATAGCCACTATATGCAGATATGCCAAAAGAGACGGTATCGAAGCCAAAATAGTCTCTTCGGACAAAGACCTCTACCAGCTACTCGACGACAGCAGGGTATATCTATACGACTGGGTAAAGCAAAAGGTGATAGATGAAAACGGCTGTATGGAAAAATTCGGAATAGAGCCCAGATATTTCGTTGACTTTCAGGCGCTGGTGGGCGATAGTAGCGACAATGTACCCGGTGTGCCGGGAATCGGCACGAAGACAGCTTCCAAACTTATCGGAGAGTATCACACACTGGAAAATCTCTATGAAAATATCGAAAGTGCCGGAACCCCGAGAATACGGAAACTGCTTCTCGAAAATAGGGAAAAAGCCTTTCTCTCAAGAGAACTCGTGAGGTTGAGAGACGATATATACGACAGTTGCCCGCTGGCGAGTTTCGAATTCGAGGATACGAACTATCTATCCAGGATTGCCGACGAACTGGAAAAATACGATATGAAGCAGGCTCTAAACTGGGCCAAAGAGGATCGGCACAACTCCAAAATAGAAGATAAATCCACGAATATACCCGAAAATGGCATGGACGACACTCCCCTTTTCGAAGCTATACTCGTCGACGACGAGAAGATGCTGGAAAATCTGATCGAAAAACTCACACCCGAAACGATAGTCGCATTCGATACCGAGACTACGGGACTCGATACGAGACGAGCCTCTCTCGTAGGATTCTCTTTCGCCATAGACGAATCGAAAGCCTACTATGTACCGGTAGGCCACAACTATCTGGGGGTGGGGAGACAGATATCCGAAAAGAGAGCCTTCGAAGCGATAGAGAAGATCATGAAATGCAGAGTCGTAGGACAGAACCTGAAGTTCGACCTCTCTCTACTATACAATCTGACCGATATGGAAAAAACCGTACCATGGGCCGATACGATGATCATGGCATGGCTCCTCGACCCATCTTCGAGAGTCGGACTCGACGCTCTGGCAAAACGATACTTCGGATATACGATGAAGTCCTTTTCCGAAGTCGTGAGAAAGGGAGGTGACTTTTCGGAGGTACAGCTCGAAGAGGCTTCATTCTATGCCTCCGAAGACGCATGGATGACCCTGAAACTCTATCACAAGCTGACGGAGCTTTTCAGCCTTTCCGGAATCGAACATCTTCTCGACGAAGCCTCCAGAGTGGAGTATCCGTTCATAAATGTATTGATCTCCATGGAAAACAGAGGTATAGAGATCGATACCGACCATCTGAAGAGTCTCGAAAAGGAGTTGGGAGACGAGCTGAAGAGATTGACGGCTTCGATATACGAATCCACCGGAACGGAGTTCAATATCAAATCCACGAAACAGCTCGGAGAGATACTCTTCGGCAAACTCGGATTAAAAGGTGGCAAAAAGACCAAAACGGGATACAGTACGAACGAACAGGTATTGAAAAGTCTCGCGGGAGAACATCCGGTCATAGAGATGATACTGGAGTATAGGGAGAAGCAGAAGATACTCTCCACATATATCAAACCCCTTTTGAAACTATCTTCCGCAGATCCTCGCAAAAGAGTCCATACCACCTTTTTGCAGACAGGCACGGCTACGGGAAGGCTCTCTTCCAAAGACCCGAATCTCCAGAATATACCCGTTCGCACACGCCTCGGCAGAAGGGTCAGAAAAGCGTTCGTAGCTCAACGGGGATACACCCTCGTATCGATAGACTACTCCCAGATAGAGTTGAGACTGCTTGCACACTTTTCGGGGGACAAAGCACTGCTTGAAGCTTTCGAACAGGGGCAGGATATACATATGGCCACAGCCATCAAACTTTTCGGCGAAGAGAATGCGAAAGAGAAGAGAAATTTCGCAAAATCTATCAATTTCGGTCTTCTCTACGGTATGGGTCCGCGAAAACTCTCCGCGGAACTCGGAATATCCTCGAAAGAGGCCAAAGAGATAATCGAAGCGTACTTTTCCGCATTTCCCACAGTCAAGAGATATATTTCCGAGTTGGAAGAGAGAGCGAAAAGAGAAGGAGTCGCCGAAACTCTGTTGGGCAGAAGGAGAGTTTTCGATTATGAAAACGCCACTCCGGTCATGAAAGCCGCCATATTGAGAGAGGCTGTGAATACGGTCTTTCAGGGAAGCGCCGCGGACTTGATAAAACTGGCTATGCTGGAGATCGAAAAGAGTATCGCAAGTGAAAATCTGAATGTAAATCTTCTCCTGCAGATACACGACGAACTCATCTTCGAGGCGAAGAGAGAAGATGCGTCCGAGTATGCCGACAGATTCAGAGAGATGATGGAAAACATATACCCTCTCGATACGAGACTCGTCTGCTCCGTCTCCATAGGTGATAGCTGGGATACTCTGAAATGAGACTCTTCATAGCTTCGAAAGCGACAATCGATGAATATACGCGGATAAAGGAGAGATTTGAGAGGTCGATAGATGGACGATGGGTAGAGGAGAAAAATCTCCATCTCACATGGTATTTCATAGGTGAGAGTGAAACTCCCGATAGATACATAAGAGTTATCGACACTCTTCCCATACCTGAAAAAGAGACTCCATTGAGTGGTCTCGGGATATTCGAAAGGAGAAAAAACCATATACTGTACGCCTCCATACCCAGACTCTCGGACGAGTGGAAAGATACACTCGAAAAACTGCAGATATATTCCAATCGCAAATTCACTCCGCATGTAACACTGTGCCGAATCAAAAAAATATACGATAAAAAAATGTTGTACGACTCCATACGCCATTACAGCGGAAAGAGAATAGGCAAAATAGCGAATGGAATTTCTCTCATAGAGAGTCATCTGCACAAAAACGGTGTCGAGTATGAAACGATTTATGAAAAAGTCATATGAAATATCCAAAATTTCGATAGGATATCTCGAATTTAAAGTAATTTTTCGTTAACATAACGAATATAGAATACAGTCGTGAATGATAAAGATTCGATTCATCGTTTTCACGGCAAAAACATAACAAGGAGCCAACAGATGTCTTCTATACTGGAAAAAGCAAAAAAAATAGTGAAAGAGCAGAAAAAAGAGACACTTTCACCGATGGACCAACTGCTCAAAGACCCCGATGTCGTAAAAGCCGCCAGATACCTCGCCGACAGAATGCCGATGGCTCAAGCCAGAGAAAAGCTGAACGACATTCTCGATGAAGAGGGTCGTCTCCCCAAAACGAAAGCTGGAAAAACTGTAAGAATCACATATCAGAGATTCAAAGAGTTGATGCCCAAACCCAGAAAAAAGAGAAAAGCTTCCGTAGAGGAGTGATTCGGTACGGCATTTCACTCCATCGCTTCAAATCTTTTTCGATATCTTCGACAAAAGAGGTGGTGGAGTGCCGATAAGGCTTTCTTAAAAATTACTTACTATATAAAAAGAAAATTTCTCTTTACACCCTGCTTATCGCTTTCTCGATACAATCTCATCGATCTTTTATTTCCGGGACAATCCGAATAGACCGGATTCCACTTGACAGGGGTACAATATGTTCAAATGGCTCTTCTCCATGAAAGCCGCCTTCGTATCGATGATACTTTTCGCTATAGCGATAGGTGCGGCCACATTCATAGAAAACGATTATGGGACTCAGACGGCGAGAGCGCTGATCTACAACTCCCGATGGTTCGAGATATTTCTACTATATTTCACGATAGTGGTCATATACAATATATTCAAATTCAAGATGTACCGACGGGACAAATGGGGTCAGCTCGTACTCCATGTCGCTTTCGTCCTGATAGCCGTAGGTGCGGGATTGACCCGTTTCATCGGATATGAAGGTATCATGCATATCCGAGAGGGGGAGACCAGCGATATCATGGTCAGCGACAATATGATGCTCGATATCGTATTGCAAAACGGCGATGAGAGCAGACACTATACGAAAAAACTCTATCTATCTTCCATGACTCCAAACGATATCAGAGGCAGTTTCGATATAGCTGGCGAAAAGATAGATATAGAGTTGACGGACTACCTGCCATCCGCATCGGAAAAAATCGTTCCGGACCCGAAAAACGGCACTACGATACTCGACATGAAGATAAGCGGTAAAGATTCCGCAGGTAAAAGATATCTTCTCTCCAAAGGAAAAGATGTGGACAACGGCCACTTTAGAATACTCTTTTCCGACAAGAGAGGCGATGACGGAAAAACGATCTATATCGCGGACAACGAAGGCAATCTGAGCTTTACGACTCCATTTCCGATGGATACGATGGATATGGCGAGCGGCAAGAGAGAGAGTCTGAAGCCCGGAACATATCGACTGGACGAAAAAAAGTTATACGGTTTTTCTCATGGAGCTTTCGTCGTGGCGTCCATCCACCCAAAATCGAAAATCGCTCTCAAATCGCTCTCTCTCAAGCCCGGAGGAGGCAATCCCGAAATGCTGGAGATGAAAATCGCATGTGCCAATGACGAAAAGAGCGTCCGGGTCGAAGGGATGAGAGCTGTAGTGGGAACTCCCGTCACGACCAGATGCGGAGATACGACGGTGAGACTCTCCTACGGAGCCAAAGTCATCCGACTCCCATTCTCTCTCAGACTCGACGATTTCGAGCTGGAGAGATATCCAGGCTCCATGAGTCCCGCTTCGTACTCCAGCAGAGTGACACTCATAGACAAAGAGAGAAACATAACCATGCCATTTCATATATACATGAACCATGTCCTCGACTATAGAGGATACAGATTCTTCCAATCATCTTTCGACCAGGATGAAAGAGGAACGGTCCTTTCGGTCAATCACGACCCGGGAACGATAGTGACATATATAGGCTATCTTCTTCTGGCTATCGGTTTCATATGGAGTTTCATAACACCTAGTGGAAGATTCCAGACATTGAGAAAAAAACTCCGAAAGATACACTCCTCTACGGGTATCACAACCGTAGCTATGTTTTTGGCCCTTGGACTCTCATCGGCCACTCCTCTGCACGCATCTACGATACCCGATAGCGGATTGAACGCTCAGGAGAAAAAGAGCATACATTCGTACGACGAAAAACACGCTCTGGATTTTGGAAAACTCGTCGTACAGGGAAATGGTGGGAGGATGAAACCTCTCGATACGCTGGCTCATGAAATACTCTCCAAAATCTACGGAAAAAGTTCACTATCCGGTATGAATGCCGACCAGGTACTTCTGGGGATGCTGACACATCCCGAGATATATCAAAAAGTCAAATTCATCAAGATTTCACACCCTCTCATAGCCAAAAAACTCGGTTTGCCGAAAGATAGCAAATACGCATGTTACGATGACTTTTTCGATAACGACGGCAAAGAGTACAAACTCTTCGAAGATGTCAAAAAGGCCAATATGAAAAGAGCCGCGGATAGAGACAAATACGATAAAGAACTTCTCAAATCCGATGAGAGGGTAAATGTCGCCTATATGACATTCAACGGCTCTCTTCTAAAGATATTTCCCAGACCCAACGATAGTAAAAATCGCTGGTACGCTCCTATTTCGGCGATGAAAAACTTTCCCGACAAAGGTGGTGAGATGGTCAGGCTCATAGTCCTGAGTTATTTTCAGAGCGTAAATCAGGGTATAAAGACGGGAGAGTGGGACAAAGCCGATAACGCACTCGATGTGATAAAGAAATATCAATACTTTTATGGTAGCTCCGTCATACCGTCCAAAGAGAGAATCGAAATGGAGATAGCCTACAACAGATTCAATATATTCAGCAGACTCGTTCCGGTCTATCTCCTGGCCGGACTTCTTCTGCTTTTCATGGCTTTCGCCAATATCGTCAAACCATCCTTTTCACTCAAATGGCCGGTCAGAATCACCCTCGTGATTCTCGTAGCCGGTTTCGTAGCACAGACTGCGGGATTGATACTCAGATGGTATATAGCCGACCACGCCCCTTGGAGTAACGCCTACGAATCGGTGATATATATCTCATGGGCGACGGTTTTGGCGGGATTCGTCTTTTCCAGAAAATCACCTATCACTCTCGCCGCCACATCGATTCTCGGCGGTATATTTCTATTTGTCGCACATCTCAACTGGATGGACCCCCAAATCACGAATCTCGTACCTGTACTCAAATCGTACTGGCTGATGATACATGTTGCCGTCATTACAGCGAGTTACGGTTTTCTCGGGCTGGGAGCCCTGCTCGGTATCCTTACACTCATTCTATTCGTGGCGAGAGGTTCCAAAGGAGATAAAAACATAGATAGGGCCATCAAGGAGTTGACACTTATCAACGAGATGGCTCTTCTCATAGGTTTGGGTCTCTTGACCGTGGGTAACTTTCTCGGTGGAGTGTGGGCGAACGAATCATGGGGTAGATATTGGGGTTGGGACCCCAAAGAGACCTGGGCCGCCGTGACGATTCTCGTATATGCGGCAGTCGTACATATGAGATTCATACCGAAGCTGAACTCCATATACGCTTTCAATGTAGCCGCGGTACTGGCATACAGTTCGGTTATCATGACATACTTTGGAGTGAACTACTATCTGAGCGGTATGCACTCATATGCCGCAGGTGACCCAGTACCCATTCCAGGTTGGGTAATGCCAGCGATACTCTCTATCTTCGTACTGATAGCTATTGCCTCGAAAAATAGAAAACTGAAGTGAGTTTCATCAGACGATATCTCCCGATATCGTCTGTAAACTCCTACCAACCATTAGAGAAAATCACGACGGAAATGAACAGTGATGCAATCTATGGAATAGCGACTTCAATCCCATCAAAAAAGAGACACTCTGAATCAAATCGTAGAGTCGGCTTCAGCCCCGCACAACAGGGGCGGCGACTTCAGTCGCCGAAAAATCTTGCATACCGCATTGCTTTGATTTCGCCCTCTCACTTCATATTGAGAGGAAACAAGGAACCGGAGGCTTCAGCCCCGTCAAAAAAGTTTGAATTATCAAGAAATTGTAGGGTCGGCTTCACGGTGGGAACGAGATAAATCGGGTCGTATTTCAAAACCTCTCCAGCCGTTCGTGTTTCAGCCGTCTGCCGGTTCGTCGCGAGCGACAAACATCGGCATCGTCGTGTGAGCCTACGAAGGCAAAGCAGTTTGCCTTCGCTTCACGGCTCTCCTCCCCTTTAAATCGGGTCAGTCTGAAACAGGCAAAAACTGGTGAACTATAAGTGTAGCGAATCTTTTAATGGGGCGGCGACTTCAGTCGCCGGTAGAATCTCGCATAGAGCAAGGTTTGATTTTAGCCATTGCAAGATAGAGTCCGAAACCCAAAGGAGTCGGAGGCTTCAGCCCCGCAAAAACGGCAATATCACCGAGTATCTCTCGTTCCCACCGTCCTCGGTGGGAATGCATACGAAAACCCAAACCACCGAAACCCAAAGGAACCGGAGGCTTCAGCCCCGTCAAAAAAGTTTGAATTATCAAGAAATTGTAGGGTCGGCTTCACGGTGGGAACGAGATAAATCGGGTCGTATTTCAAAACCTCTCCAGCCGTTCGT
>Ga0256913_10000824_pt1 | contig 16083 bp, 14 predicted proteins | sample Axial_MatmetaG_FD_185970 | JGI IMG/M metagenome (GOLD analysis project Ga0256913, IMG submission 185970) | Deep-sea worm associated microbial mat communities from Axial Seamount, Juan de Fuca Ridge, Pacific Ocean - Axial_Mat | ecosystem: Environmental > Aquatic > Marine > Oceanic > Microbial...
CGTCCAACCATCATCCTTACCGAATCGAAAGGCCTTGCAACAGGCAGTGCACGCTCTGTTGACGGGTTCGACCTTTACAGTGCAATAGATGCATGCAGCGATCTGCTTGAGAACTTCGGAGGGCACATGTATGCGGCAGGCCTTACCATGAAGATCGAAAATGTACCTCTTTTCATGGAACGTTTTGAGCAAGTGGTTTCTGAAACTATCCTTCCGGATCAACTGATACCGCAGATAGACATAGACTCAGAATTGCACCTGAAAGACATCACGCCTAAGTTTTACAGGATACTCAAACAGTTTCGTCCGTACGGTCCCGGAAATATGAACCCGGTATTTGTTACCCGCAATGTTTTTGATTACGGAACAAGTAAGTTGGTGGGAAAGGACAAGGAGCACCTTAAAGTGGAACTCATCGAAGAACATTCTGCGGCAATTAAACAGGGAATAGCTTTCTCCATGGGCGATAAACTTCATAACATAAAAAAACACGGGCCTTTCGATGTTTGCTACACAATTGATGAAAATACCTACAACGGTGTTACCACAATTCAGTTAATGCTCAAGGATATCCGGTTTAAAGAACAGGACAGCCTTTAATCCGGAAAAAGTATTCAAACGAACCTTAGATTCGGGAATTCCCCACCCAGTATTTCATCTGCATTGCTGTTAAGATGATTATTAAGTATCGTTGCGTAAACCGATCTGAAATCAACCTGATATTTGATGTCTCCTTTATCAAGGTCCTTAAGGTCGGGCGGATCATTGTAAAAGCCGGTTTTCTTTAACCCGTTACCAATCAGGATTATGTTATTCGCACAACCGTGATCGGTTCCGTTGCTGGCATTCTGAGCAACCCTCCGGCCAAATTCCGAGAAAATGAGTATCATCACATCATCCATATAATTTCCATCATCAAGTTCACTTACAAAAGAACCTACTCCTTCCGACAATTCTTTGAGCAATCGTGTCTGCTGTGGTTTCTGGTTCACATGAGTGTCGAAGCCCGAAAGTGTTGTGTAGTAAACGCTCGTTGAAAGTCCGGCTTTTATCATCCCTGCGATTATGCTAAGGTTTGAAAATAACCGTCCTTTACCGCGACCGGCTCCTGAGGATATTTTGCTGTTCCCCGTTTTCTGATTGATGTAATCAACCGATGCCACTGTTTCACTCATAATATTATGGATGTAATCGAGGTTGGGGTTCCCTGTAACACCTTTGTTTATTTTTGTAAGCGGCCTGAACAAACCTCGTCTTAAACTGTCGTAGAGTTTTTCGGGATGCTCCATTGAGAGTCCTGTAATAGTGTTGCCTTTCAAAGCAAGGTCGATGTTACTGTCAACCTCAATGGCCTTGTGCGGTTTACGCTGATCATCAGGCAGCGCTGACAGATACCTGCCTATCCATCCTGTATTCAGGTACTGATCGGCATCGCTTGCCGACTGCCAGATGTCCATAGACCTGAAATGCGACCTGTTCGGATTCGGGTAACCCACACTGTTTATCACTGTCAGCCTATTCTGATCATACAAACTTTTAAAACTTTTCATCACAGGATTAAAACCCTGATACTTTGATGCTTTAAGAACATCATTCTTAGCAACAGCAATGACAGGTCGTGCCTTGTAATAAAGATTATCAGCATACGGGACTATCATGTTAAGTCCGTCGTTACCACCCGATAGCTGGATAACGACAAGCTTCCTGTTTTTTGCGGCAGGGCCTGCCGTCATCGCATTCAACAGTTGATCAGAAAGGAGCATAGCTCCTGCCGAAGTAAGTATTGATCGTTGAAGGAATGTTCTTCTGTTTATGTTTTTCATTTTGTTTGTTTCTAACAGTTTTACATCATTAAGCCAGCTGGTACTCGGGCAGACACAACCACGAAATTGTCTGTATCGATCTGCGGACAGGTTTGTATGAAAATTTGTCCATTGAAACGAATATAAGTTTTTTCTCTTCAGGCGTAGGTGTCCTGCCTAAGATCAAAATGGCAAGGTCATCACTGTCCATGTGCTGAACCTTACTGAAAAAACTGTTCCAGTCAACATCCAGGGTCATCCATCTGTTTTTCTTTTTCCCTCCCGCACTGTTGATGAATGTATAGGGAAGCTGCATCCTGTAAGTAATGCTTGTGCTGTTTATCCACTCCCTGCCGTAAGGCCATCCACCAACATTGGGAGGAACGAATAATACCTGCCCCAGGGCCCTCTGCATTCGTAAAATGCTTTTTTTGTCGTAACTCCTTATGGGAAGCAACCTTCCGTAACCGACTATAAGTTCGGCAGGCGATTTTACCAGATTATTGATATTTTTATCTTCATAGAACTTGTCGGACGAAAAGATATCAAACATCAGTTTTTCAATATCATATCCGGAATTGTAAAAACCGGCGGAAAGTTCATCCAAAAAAACGGGATCAACAATTTCGTTCACAAAGTATTTGTATATCTTTTCAGTAATGTAACGTGCTGTTCGCCTGTTTTCAAGCAGTATCTTCAGGATGTCCTCGCCTCCGAAATCTCCTTTGTAACCCATGAACATCTTTATTCCGTGATCATGCTGTTTTTTTCGGAAAACAAATCTTCCCGTACGATCAAAACCCCAACCTGTAAATGCCCTGGCCGCATTTTTAATATCATTCTCGGTGTAATTGTCTCTGCCCAGAGTGAAAAGTTCCATCACCTCACGGGCAAAATTCTCATTCGGGCTTTTGGCTTTGTTCTGCTGATTGTTCAGATACTGCAACATGGCAGGGCTTTTTGATACTTCCAGCAGCATAGTGCCGAAACCGCCCAATGCATTTCGACGCAGAATATTGTTCAGGTCCTGGGCAAAGAACGGATTCTTGGTACTGCATGCGAAATGATCATGCCAGAAAAGGGTCATCTTCTCGCGCAGCACGGCATCCGTAGTACTCATTTTCACTATCCATTCCTTATTCAGATTAAGAAGTTGTTCCCTCTGTCTCTTTCTCAATGCCCGTTTCTCTTCCTCTGTTAAAGATGAAAGATTAAAAGGTACAGATGTATCCGGAACCACCGCATCTAAATCTGTATAATTTTGCGATGCTTTGAATATCTGTATGACAAGACCGGCTGAAGTGTGATCCATGTATGAAGTCAGATATCTGAATGACGGCCCGAATGCTGCTCTGCTGAGTAAATGATGTATTTGTTGCAAATTGTTCATGCCCTGTTTTTTGTTTTTAGACTTACATTCCTGAGTTTGGTTTAATTTACAGTTTTTCTTTGTATTTTGTAAAACATAAGAAACAAAAAACATGACCATGCCGAAAATACTTTTGATCTTCCTTTTAATTACACAACCGCTTTTTGCTCAGGCTCAGGCTGACAAAATAGAGACAGATAACGGCATCCTGAAAGTGAAGCTTGACCTTACACGTGGAGGGGCTATCTGTTATGTTTCTCTTTCAGGAAGTGAAAAGAACTTTGTTAACATTGCCGATGAAGGCAGATACATTCAACAATCGTATTATGCCGGTAATTCACTCGACAGAAAAAAAGATGGACAATCACCAAGCTGGTCTCCCTGGCCGTGGAATCCCATCCAGGTAGGTGATGCATTCGGTAATCGGGCAAAAATACTCGACTACCGTCACAACGGAGATACCTTGTATGTTAAATGCATCCCAATGCTTTGGGACATGAACAACAAGCCGGCAGAAGCGATAATGGAGCAGTGGACGGTGTTGAAAGGGAATGTGATAGAAGCACGGAACCGACTTACCTGCTTCAGGAAAGATACGATCTACGGTGACGGCTTAATGAAAGGCCAGGAGCTGCCGGCTGTCTACTCGATATCGGAACTGAGTAACCTGTATTACTACAACGGTAAAAAACCTTTTACAGCAGATACTTTGACAAATACTGAAGTGATAAAACTTTCAAGCGGTTTTTGGGGAAGATACTCTGATGTTACCGAACACTGGATGGCTTTTGTGAACAATGAAAATTTCGGAATGGGAGTTTACAATCCGCAGTGTACATATTTTCTTGCCGGGATGTCGGGTAATCCCGGACATGATGCAAAAAGCGCATCCACATCTTACATTGCACCGATGAAAAAAGTGGCTTTAAAAAAGAACTCGGTATATGAATACACCTATTACATAATTATAGGGGATCTTAGCGATATCCGTAAAAAGATTTATGAACTGCATGATGATGAAAATTCAACCCAAACTGGCCATTAAGAAGATATGAAATAGCTGCAATAAAGTTAACCCCGAAAAAAAGGGGATGTCCAAAAAGTGAAAGGTAAACGTCATTGCGAGGAGGTATGACGAAGCCTGCCTGCCGTAGCACGGCGCAGGCAGGCTTCACTCCGTTCGGAATGACGACTTTTTGGACATCTCCTTTAAATAAGATTAAAATATTGTTATTTGTTTTTCAGGGGTTTTACAGGATATTTTCTCATGAGGTAACTCACCATTTTAGGTATATTTCTTGCTCTCTCTTCCGGATCTTCATTAAGCGTTCCGCTTATGACACCTTCCCATATCAACTGCTTTTTTTTAGCATCATAAACAGAACAAATTAATGTTCCTGTTTTATAATCAACCTCGTGAATGGTCGATGTGGAGAATCCCGGCCCCCATCCCCATCCCGGTCCGTAACCGTAAAATCCTCCGTAACCATAACCATAAAATCCGTAAGGCCCTCCTGTACTGACAGTAGTTGAGGTATATGATTTTTTATTCTGTGTTACTATGTAAAGAGAAACTAACATGTCGCCTCCACTTTCTCTAGGCACAACATTGATGCCACGCTCCCTGAACTCCTTAGCAAAAGCCTGCTCTATGCGTTCTTTATCAAACGGACTCAGCCGGAAAGAACTGCCTTCTTTCCATCCGTAAAATTCAAGTGTCTTATATTTCGAAAAGTCAACGCTCTTATCATAATTAGCACTGAACTTAGTTGAAGAGCATGAAGTGAAAGCCAATAACACTATTGGAAAAATAAAAAGATACTGTCTCATAGTTAAAAATAAATATATGTTAAAATATTTCGCTAATGTATTAATTTTTTTGTTTAAGCTAAGTGCATAACCGTTTTTATGTGTCATTAATTCAGATCTACATTATGATATTTTGACTAATTCTGATAATTAATTAACATTGCACTCTGTTTTATTGAATAGATATAACACTGTATAAAACCTTAATTCAATGAATAACATAAAAGTCGGAGACAAGATCTTTGGCGACGAAAAACTTTTTCTGATTTCCGGCCCATGCGTAATTGAAACCGAGAAGATAATGATGGACTCGGCAGAAAGAATTAAAAAGATTGCTGAAAAGCTTGATATGCCGCTGATATTCAAATCCTCATTTATTAAAGACAACCGCAGTTCGGTGGAATATTACTACGGGCCTGGAATGGAGGAAGGGCTAAAAATGCTTCAAAAGATCAAAGAGACTTTTGATGTTCCTGTCATTTCCGATGTACACCATGTGGGGCAGGTTGAGGCAGCAGCAGAAGTTCTTGATGTGATACAAATACCTGCCTACCTGTGCATGCAGACATCACTTGTTACCGAAGTGGCCAAAACAGGAAAAGCGGTTAACATAAAACACGGACAATTCATCGCGCCGGAAAATATGGTAAAGCCTGTTCAGAAAGTTGAACATTTTGGTAATAAGAACATAATGCTAACTGAACGGGGATATACTTTCGGTTACAATGACCTTATAGTTGACCCCCGGAGCTTTTACGAGCTTAACCAAATAGGCTATCCCGTTATATTCGATATTACTCATTGCATCAGGCGTTACGGTATTCCCAGTGCCGATCCTGCCGGAGGGACCCGCCAATACCTCGGCCCTATTGCCCGCGCAGGCGTTGCTGCAGGTATCGACGGCATCTTTATCGAAGCCCATCCCCGTGCCTGTGAAGCATTGTGTGATGCTGCCAGTCAGATCGATATAGATAATCTGGAAGAGTTCCTAAAACCTTTGATTGAAATTCATTACCTGGAAAAAAAATACAGACAACTAACTTAAAATATTAAAAATCATGATGGAATTATATCTTGACTCAGCTGACATCAATGAGATCAGGGAGGTTTTTAAACTTGGCTTCCTTGACGGTTTGACCACTACCCCAACTTTCATGCATCGTCACGGCATTACCGATATAGACGGAACAATTGTCGAACTATCAAAGATGGTCCCGGTATTACAGATCGAAGCATTGGGAGATACCGCAGAAGAGATAGTCGCGGAAGCACACAGACTTTTGGATCTTGGTCTTGACAAAAAGAAGACTGTTTTCAAGATCCCGGCATCGATAGAAGCCACAAGAGCATGTAAAATGTTGCGTGACGAGGATATCATGGTCAACATTCATCTTGTATACAACCTACAGCAAGCATACATGGCCATGTCGGCAGGTGCAACCTATGTATGCGTGTTGGTTGGCCGTATGCAGGATCAGGGATATGATGCACTTAAGCTGATCGAAGATTGTGTCAAGGTCGTTGATCACTACGGGTACAACAGCAAAATCATGTTCTCATCTGTCAGGCACCCCGAACATGTGAAGAATGCACTCGAACTGGGTGCACATTGCTGTACAATACCCTGGAAAGTTATGAGGCAAATGAATACGAACAACTTTACCGAAATAGGCACACAACAGTTCATTGCCCATACCAGGCAAATGACCATGAAGATAAGAGATGCCATGCGACCGGGAGTGAATCCTGTAATCACACTCAACAATACCGTGAATGAAGCGATCGTCGAAATGACCAAGTCGGGATTGGGAGCTGTTTCTATTGTAAATGAAAATGGTGATATTGCAGGTGTTTTTACTGATGGAGACTTAAGAAGGAAATTAAACGAAGAAGGACAGAAATTATTATCAAAAAAGATGAAAGAGTTCTATCTTTACGAACCTTTATCAGTCGATGCTGACGACCTGTTAAAAAAGGCGGCCTCAATTTTTAAAGAGAAACAGGTCGATAACATTATCGTTCTTGAGAGAAGAAAACCGGTAGGTATGCTTGATGTTCAGGACCTGGTAAAACTTGAAGTACTTGATTAGAAAAATATAAACAAATCTGTTTTTAAGTGAACTTTAAATATCTTACCTATGTCAAATAAAGTATTAGGAATTATTCCTTCCAGATACGGATCTTCGAGATTCCCGGGTAAACCTCTTGGTATGATAGGTAACAAACCGATGATACAGCATGTCTATGAGAATTGCAGTAAGGCTTTGGATTATGTGTATGTTGCCACCGATGATGAACGTATTTTTGATGCGGTGCAGTCTTTTGGAGGGAAAGTGGTAATGACCTCTAAAAATCATGCAAACGGCACAGAAAGATGTGCTGAAGCAGCAATGCTTATCAGTGCTGAGGAGAATGTGAATTTCGATGTGATCATCAATATTCAGGGAGATGAACCTTTCCTCGACATAAACCAGATACATGACCTGCTAAGAGCATTCGAATCAAGGGATACACAGATAGCAACACTCATACATAAAATAAAAGATAAAAATGATCTTTTTGACATTATGAATGTCAAGGTTGCTGTGAACTCAGAAAACGAAGCGATATATTTCAGCCGGTCACCTATCCCTTTTTTAAGAAATGTTGAGAAAGACGAGTGGCTGGACTATCACTCTTTTTACAAACATATCGGCATTTACGGCTTCCGCCCCGGAGTTCTGCTTGAAGTAGTTAAGTTAATGCCATCACCACTCGAAAAAGCAGAATCACTGGAGCAGCTTCGATGGTTAGAGAACGGATACAAGGTGAAATGTGAGATCTCCGAAGTTTCGGAAACGGTATCCGTTGACACACCAAAAGATCTTGAAAGAGCAAATGAGATTTACAGACAGATGACCAATGGACAGTCTTGAAAAGACATTCAATGAGATAGGCGGACGTTTCATTACCCCTTACAATATTTTGAAAGAAAAGGCAGCCGGAATTAAGGCTGCCGTTTTCGATTGGGACGGGGTGTTCAATGACGGAACAAAGAGCGGGGATGAAGGCAGCCCGTTCTCGGAGCCTGACACCATGGGGCTTAACATGTTCAAACTGAACTACTGGCTTGTAAACAAGAAGATACCACAAACTTTCATAATCACAGGACAGAACAATAAAACAGCAATAAAGCTTGCCGAACGCGAAAATATGAATGCTGTTTTTCTAAGTTACCTTTACAAACCCGATGCGCTTAACATTATTTGTGACCTATATGACATAAAGAAGGAAGAGATCGCATTTGTCTTTGATGATATCCTTGACCTAGAGGTAGCAAAACAGGTCGGGCTCTCTTTTCTTGTAAATCGCCCGGGAAGTCCATTAACGAAAGACCATGTGATCTCGAACAGAATATGCGATTACGTTACCGGAAATTCCGGCGGCAATGCCGCTGTACGTGAGGTGTGCGAACTTCTTATCGGCATGACAGGCAGCATGACCGGGACCATCGAAACACGTATCAGGTTCAAAGGTGATTACAAGAAATATCTTTCTGAAAAAAGCAGGATAAAAACAAAGATCTTTAAAGGTAAACGCTAAAAGTCGATTATCTCCTCCTTGAAATCAATAGCTCTGTTCAGAAAAGCATTGAAAGGATAAAGCACTTTTATCTGATGTTTGAACTTTTCTTTCATTCCTGCCGACATCAACTCTTTATCGGTTAAGAAGTGGGCCACAATGTATGATTTGTATTTCAGGAGTCCGGCATCTTTAAAATCTTTTGGAAACCCCTTAGGTACGTTTTTAAGCTTATGCTCGTACAAAGACCCGAACATCATTTTAAATTCGGGATTGTTAAGGATCCGCTTGAACTCCTCCGGAAAATTGTATATCTCCTTCCTCAACAGTTTTAATATTTCAGGTATAGGGGCATAGACACCTCCTCCAAGCAGTGATTTTCCAGGCATAACATGAATGTAATATCCGGCATGCTGACTCTTCCGCCCTCCTTTTTTTGCAATGAAAGCATCAAAATGGGTCTTATAGGGTGTTTTGTCTTTCGAAAACCTGATATCACGATAGATCCTGAAGATACATTCGGAAGGTTGTAATTCTGCTACATCCCTGTCTGTTTCTGCAATGTACGAGATCATGCCTGCCGTCAATTCCCCAAATGCCTCTTTTGCTTCAAGGTAAAAAGGCTTGTTGTCGGCAAACCATTCACGATTATTGTTAATACTTAACTCTCTCAAAAACTTAAAAATCACTTCTGGTACCATATCGTTTTTTCTTCCTGTATCTATTTAATACAAGGATATAATCGTATTTTTGTTCAAAGAAAAATGTTAAAAAGAAAGATGTTGAAATTTGGCGGGCGGAATAATTTAAATTTAATTGTTGATGGAAAGATATGCAGTGATAGTGGCCGGCGGCAGCGGTAAAAGAATGGGGTCGGATATTCCCAAGCAATTCATTGAAATAAAGGGAAGACCTGTCCTGATGCATACTATTGAGGTGTTTAAACGATTTGACAAGAACATCAGGATCGTTCTTGCTTTACCTCAGGCTCAGATTGAATACTGGAAAGATCTTTGTGAAAAATTAAGGTTCAACACTCCGCATAAGGTAGTTGCAGGCGGCCAAACGAGATACCACAGCGTGAAAAACGGATTATCGGTCATTGAGGGAGAGGGGGTAATCGGTGTCCACGACGGGGTAAGGCCTTTTGTTTCCCAAGAAACTCTGAGCAATACATACCTGACTGCAGAGAAAAGCGGGAATGCAGTTCCCGTCATAGAAGCTTTTGAATCAGTAAGGCAGAAGACAGATGACGGCAACAAGGCCGTTGACAGAAATACGATAAAGCTTGTTCAGACACCTCAGGTGTTTCGCTCCGAACAGATGTTTAAAGCGTATGAAATCCCATATCGTGAAGAGTTTACCGATGATGCTTCAGTTGTTGAGTATGCAGGTTTCAGGATAAACCTGGTGGAAGGCAACAGGGAAAACATTAAGATCACAACTCCTTTCGACCTGAAACTTGCAGAAGTTTTACTGACATGAGCCCATACAGGCAAAACACAACCTTATAGAAAAGCCGCAAAGAGTTATTGACATAAGATCAAAAAATATCCCGACAAACATGAAGCCTGCCGGGAAAGCCATATAAAACAAACCTAAATATCCTTATGCGTTGATATTTATCTTCCCTGATAATGATAATGAGGACCAAACCTTTCGAATGCTGCCTTATCGAGCATCTCCCTGTGATCGGGATGTGCTATTGATATTATCAGCTTAGCTCTTTCCTGCAGTGTTTTGCCGTAAAGGTTCACTGCGCCGTATTCTGTTACGAACCAATGCATGTTGGCCCGTGTGGTAACCACTCCCGCTCCCTCTATCAGTGTTGGTGTGATCTTTGAAATTCCTTTTGATGTAATGGAAGGCATTGCAATAATCGGCTTTCCTCCTTCGGAATGACCTGCTCCACGGATGAAATCTATCTGTCCGCCTACCCCTGAATAAAAAGTCGTACCAATAGAGTCGGCACATACCTGACCTGTTATGTCAATGGACAATGCCGAGTTAATGGCTGTAACTTTATGATTTTTTCTTATCACATGAATACCATTTGTATGAGCTACATCCATCATGGCCACCATTGGGTTATCGTCGATAAAATCGTACAAAGCCTGTGATCCCATAAGGAATGAGGCCACTATCTTGCCTTTGTCTATCTGTTTTGCCTTTCCGTTTACGACACCGCTTTCAACGAGTGGCAGAAGTCCGTCGGAGAACATTTCGGTATGGACACCAAGATTTTTGTGGTTGGTAAGCTCTGCCAGAACGGCATTAGGTATCCCTCCGATACCCATCTGAAGGCATGCCCCGTCATCAACAAGTCCGGCAACATGTTTTCCTATTGCCTTTTCAAGATTGGTTATCGGTGCATTATCGTGAACATGAAGGGGCACATCTCCTTCAACAAAAAGGTCGATATCTTTTATGCTGATCATTGCGTCACCCCATGCTCTCGGCACATATTTGTTAACCTGGGCAATTACAGTATCCGCAACCTCAATAGCAGCAAGTGTTGCATCGACCGAGGTCCCGAGAGAAACAAACCCGTGTTTGTCGGGTGGTGAAACCTGTATCATAGCAACATTTACCTTTAGATATCCCTGACGAATCAGTTTCTGGGTTTCGCTAAGGAATACAGGAATGTAATCTGCATAACCGGCTTGTGTCTGTTTACGAACATTACCTCCCACAAAGAAAGACTCGAGTTGAAAGATACCTTCAAATTCAGGATCGGCATAACAGGCTGTTCCTTCAGTATGAATATGTTGTATTTTTACATCTCTGATCTCCCGCTTGCGTCCTCTTTCCACTAACGCATTTATCAGAATGCGGGGTGTGACTGCCACACTGCTGAAGTGTACGCGATCCCCGTCTTTTACTACCTTCACGGCTTCCTCTGCACTAACTATTTTGTATTTCATGAATAATGATTATTTTCTTTATTTGCTGCAAAAATATAAAATAATTTTTTAATTGCAACCTTTTTTCTTTATTCGGGGCAAACAGCTAGTCAACCTTTAGAATTAGGCAGGTCAGGCAAAATGAAATACGCAAATTCTGAGTAAACGATTTGAGGATAAAAGGATTTAAATTATCTTTGACAAGTTTCAAAGATCAAAAAAACTATCTATCAAGGGGTGTTTAATATTTACGATATGAAAAATATAAAATTATTGCTGCCTGTTATTTTTATAATTGCTGCCTGTTCATCAAACGATCAGTATCATGTTGAGGGCAAAATAGAAAATGCAAAAGATAAAATGTTGTATTTTGAAAAACTCGGACTATCACAGAGTTATCCTCTCGATTCTGTAAAACTTTCGAAAAAAGGGGAGTTCTCATTTAAAGGCGACAGACTCAATCAACCTACATTTTTTCTGTTACGTCTTAAAGATGCAGGAGTTATAACTCTTCTTGTTGACTCCACCGAAAGGATCGAGGTAACTGCAGATGCAAATAATTTCACTAATGGATATAAAGTCAGGAACTCGATCGGATCAGGATATATTAAAATGCTCAATAAGAGTTTGAAGAATCTGAAACTATCGGTTCAAAGATCCATAAACAAATACAACTCGATGGACAAGAATGACACTAAAGACAGGCAGCTTGTCCTTGACAGCATTAACTCTGAAATCCAATCTTACAAAGATTTCATCGGCGATTTTGTCATGAGCAATCCAAGGTCATTTGCCAGCTATTATGCCCTTTTCCAGCGATGGGATGACAATACCATGGTGATGAACATTATGGATAAAAAAGATCAGATATACTTTTCCACTTTGGCCACAAGTCTGAACCTTCTCTATCCTGAATCAGAAAGAGTGAAGCATCTGTACAATTATGTACTGAAAGCAAAACTAGAACTCCGTAACAATGAGAACTGGAAACAGTTGCTGAACAGCTCCAAGACCAACAGCTTTCCCGATATCGCCCAACCCGGCATCAACGGAGATACGGTCAGACTGTCATCTTTAAAGAACAAGATCATTATTCTGTCTTTCTGGGCATCATGGGACAAAGCTTCACCGGGTGTAAACAGACAACTAAAATCCCTTTACAAAAAATATCATAAAAGAGGATTGGAGATATATCAGGTTTCACTCGACAGAAGCAAGGTTCTTTGGGAGAATGCAGTAAAAACCCAGGAACTTCCATGGATAAATGTGAGCGACCTTCGCTACACCGAGTCATTGCCGGCAAAGATGTACAATGTCAGAAGCATTCCGGCGAACTTCATTATCAACAGGAAAGGTTCCATAATTGGCAAGGATCTTTTTGGTCAGCGACTGAATGAAAAGATGCAAGAACTTTTCAGGTAAAAAGGATCTACAGTTTTGAAAGAGGGAAAGAAAATATATTTTGCTTCAGATCTGCATCTCGGAGCTCCTTACATCGAAGATCAGAGAACACATGAAGTGAGATTTATTTCATGGCTTAATTCTATAAAAGAGGATGCAGAAAAGATATTTCTTATTGGTGATATCTTTGATTTCTGGTATGAATACAAATATTCCATTCCTAAAGGATTCACCCGTTTTCTCGGTAAACTTTCTGATCTGACCGATTCAGGTATCGAAGTACATATCTTTACCGGAAACCACGATGTGTGGTTGTTCGATTATCTACCAACAGAGTGTGGAGTGACAGTTCACCAAAAGGAACTGAAAATAAAAATTGATGAAAAGTCGTTTTATCTTGCCCACGGCGATGAACTTGGTAATTTTGACAGGCCATACAAGTTGATGAAATGGTTTTTCCGTAACAAAACAGCTCAATGGCTGTTCTCACTGCTTCATCCCGACATTGCCATTGGTTTTGCCAAATGGTGGTCGGTAAAAAGCCGGGCAAAGAATGAAAGATCGTACAAAGCGGAATATCAGGGTGACGACAAAGAGTGGCCTGTTTTGTTCGCCAAATCGTTCATTGAAAAAGATCCTGACATCGACTTCTTTATTTTCGGACACAGACATATCGCTAAAGAAATACCGCTCAACGAAAAGACAATGATCATCTACCTTGGTGATTGGGTAAAGAACTTCTCTTACGGTGAGTTTGACGGTAAAGAGTTCAATCTGAAATTTTTCAAGTATTAAATCACAAACACGAATGTAACGTACCATTGCCTGACGGCTATGTATGCTCCAAAACTGAAAATGGCTTGAAGAACTGAGGATGTGAGGAACCGGGAAACCGAGGATTTGATAAATCGATAAATTGATAAGCTCCGTAGGAGCGACATATTGATTGCCCGGGATGTAAGTCTCGGGATAAAAAAGAGTCTAAAGTTCTTGGTTTTGGCAGGCATTTTTGTGGCGAAGCAAACAAAAATCGTGACAAAACCCCAACCCGCAACCTCTGTTCGTACCTTCAACAATTTTACGTCTCAACTATTCACTCATTTCTATTTTTTACCAGGCATTATCCTTGAAAAGTTAATATTTTCCTTTCAATCCAAACCTTAATGAATTTAGGTCGTATAAGAGTGCACAAATAAAAAAACATTTACTGAATTAACTATTGACTATGAAAAAAGTTAAAACTAAAACTATTCAGAAAAAATATATGTTAAGAGGCTTTAGTTTCGGCCTCATCATTCTGTTGTTTACGGTTTTATTAAGTCTGAACACCCGTGGTCTCGATGAGTTAAAAGCACTCATGGCTGACATCCCCGGATTGTGGGTGGTACTGTTCTTCCCGGTACTAACAGCCATTGCAGGCTATCTTCTTGCAGGTGAGATGGCAAAAAAGCTAAAAAAACAACATAAACAGCTGGAAAAAGAGTCGGAAAGAACTCACATGGTATTGAATTATATTGACAATCTCACAAAGGGGAACCTTGAAAGTTCAATTCCGATATCATCCAAGAACGATAAATTAGGTAAATCCCTGGAACAACTGAAGAAATACCTTTTAAAGAACAGGGATGAGGAAGATCAGCGCCATATCGAAGAAGCACAACGTACATGGGTTACTAATGGCCTTGCTCAATTCGGGGAATTATTGCGTAACAATAATAACGATCTTGAAGAACTTGCATATAATATTATAAGATACTTAGTTGATTATGCAAATATAAACCAAGCCGGTTTTTTCCTGCTTAACACACCTGATGCAGGGGATCCGTATTTTGAACTTATGTCTTTCATTGCTTACGACAGAAAAAAATATGCAGAAAAAACAGTCAGATGGGAAGAAGGATTGATAGGGCGATGTGCCCTCGAAAAAGAGACTATTTATCTTACTGACATTCCCAACGATTACATGAACGTTACAAGCGGACTGGGTGAGGCCAATGCATCTGCCCTGCTTATAGTTCCGTTAAAAGCCAATGACAAGATATTCGGAGTAATCGAACTGGCTTCTTTCAGTAAATTCCAACCGTTTGAGATAGAGTTTATCGAGAAGATCGCTGAGAGTATCGCTTCAACCATTTCAACAGTACAGATAAACATTCAGACCAACAAGCTGCTGAAAGAGACTCAGGAACAGGCCGAAAAGATGGCACAGCAGGAGGAGGAACTCCGTCAGAACCTGGAAGAGATGCAGGCTACTCAAGAAGAGAGTGACAGACGCGAACTGGAAATGAAAGGGATTCTTGAAGCTATTGACCACTCTGCAATAAGTTCTGAGTTCGAAACCGACGGAACACTTATTTCTGTTAACCACAATTTCCTTGATGCCTTTAAATACAATATCGAAGAGGTGGAAAACCAGAATATTAAAATATTTTTCTTCAAAGATGATCTTCCTGAACTTGATAAGATCCTTACCGACCTAAGAAATGGCAAGAATTTTAAAGGAAGGGTCAGGCGCAGGACAAAGATGGGAGAGGCTATCTATTTGCTGACAACCTATACACCGGTAATGGACCATGAAGGAGAGATAGTGAAGATACTTAGTCTTGATTATGACATTACAGAGCAGGTAAAAATGGAGGAAGAGCTCAAGAAGAGCAAGGAGGAACTTGGAGTTATGCTAGAACAGGCACGTAATGAGGTCAAGGAACAGTTTAAAGAGATAGAAGCAGTAAAGATCAGAAATGAAAAAACCCTTGAAGGAGCATTGGATGCAATTCTTACCACAAATAAGGATGGCATTGTTGAATTCTTCAACGTCGCTGCCGAGAAACTGTTCGGTTACGACCGCCAGGAGGTACTTGGCAAGCAGGTGGCACTTCTTTTCAGTAAGGATACAGCAAAGAATGATGAATTCGTTTCTGCATTTGTGAATCCTGAAAAAGAAAAGATCGTAGGTGAAAGACGCGAGGTACCTATCCTTACCAAGTTCGGTGAGGAGATACCCGTATTGTTCCTGCTCTCGGAAGCCAAAGTGGGCAACGACCATTCATACACCGCATTTATCCAAAACGTTGAGGTAGAACTATTTTAATAAGAATGACATACAAGGTTGACAACATAACAAAGATCAAAACCTATCTGAAAGAGCTGAAAAAACATTCACCATACGACTTCTGTGAATATTCTGACAGCTCTATCTATCGTAGGATAAACAAAGTGCTTGAAGACCACAGACTCA
>Ga0256913_10000825_pt1 | contig 16079 bp, 13 predicted proteins | sample Axial_MatmetaG_FD_185970 | JGI IMG/M metagenome (GOLD analysis project Ga0256913, IMG submission 185970) | Deep-sea worm associated microbial mat communities from Axial Seamount, Juan de Fuca Ridge, Pacific Ocean - Axial_Mat | ecosystem: Environmental > Aquatic > Marine > Oceanic > Microbial...
TACTTTTAATAATTTATAACTGTATTTTTTATTGGAATGCTACAGCTTTTTATTGACATTTTTCCATAGTCAATGATGTATATGTTACTGTCGGATACTTCAAAAAACACAATATCTCTTCCTTCCCATGGGGCATCACCTTTCTCCCCAAATTTCAAAACCATATTAACATTTTCATCATAAACCTTTTTAGAATTAAACAAAAAATAATTTATCTATTCAAAGATAATATTATTTTCGGTTGTAAGTATAGCCGAAATATTTTTAATATTCAATAAAAAATTGCGGTTGTGCACCATTTTTCCACCTTTTTGATTTTAAAGGTGTGTTTTCCCTTTCTGTGGGTTGGGATTTAGCGTAAGCCGAGAGGGGGTGGGTAGGTTTTGTGAGTTAGCCAGAGGGTTGTTTCGTGGCAAGCGTAGACGCTTGCACATATTGTGAATCCTCCGAAAATCATTTATTTTAGTTTTAGAATACGCTTGCAATGGTATTACAATAATTCTTATATCTTTGCAGGCGGTGATGGAGTTCACCCTGAACCGTCATTATTTGACTGATGACTCCTGCCTGAACTTTTGATAGTGGCTAAATGAACAGAACAGATTTTCTTGAAAGACTTCGTGTCATAATTGAGCAGGAGAATATTCAGGTTTTGAAAAATCAGACGGAAAATATTGGTAAAGCAATTAGCGAAAAGCATACTATTGACATTGCCGTACTCGGTGAGTTTAAAGTCGGGAAAAGTTCTTTCATAAATAATTTTTTAGGAATGAATATTTTACCGACAGGTGTTATTCCCGTTACTTCCGTTATCACAAGTATAAGGCATCAAGATCAGGAAAGTGCGACTGTTTATTTTTTCGATGGTCATAAGGAACGGATAGAGATTGAGAATGTAGGTCTTTTTGTTAATGAGTCGAATAATCCGGATAACAATAAACAGGTTGAGTTTGTAGATGTTACATTGCCGCAACTTGGTTTTCTGAATGGGCTCCATATTGTGGATACTCCCGGACTTGGGAGTTTCTGGAAACACAATACGGAAACCACAAGGCAATGGTTTGGCCGTGTGGGTGTTGCTATTGTTGCCATAAGTACAGAAAGACCGTTAAGCGAAGATGAGATAAATCTCATTAAAGATATTAAAGATGAAACACCTGAAGTAATAATTCTTCTGACAAAAACCGACCTGTTTGCAAATAAAGAAGTTGATGAAATAGAGTCTTTTATAAAAAAATCTTTAAAAAGGAAACTTGATAGTGATTTTAGGATTTTTAAGTATTCATTGAAAAAAAATTCTGAGAGTTACAAGAATCATATAATTAAAAATCTTTTAGAGCCTCTAACATATGATTTTGATTCGAAACGCGAAAATATTCTTAACCATAAATTAAAATCGCTTGCAAGTCACTGTATTGCATTCCTTAATATAGCACGCATTAGTTCTTTGCATTCTGATGAGGAACGTAAAAAATTAAAAAAAGTGATATTCGACAAGAAAATAAATCAAAATTTTGTTGCTCACGAAATGGCATTAGTTTTATCTGATGAGCTTAACGGAATAAGAGACAGAGTATTTGATGTTTTGGAGTCTGAGAAAGATGCTGTCATAAAAAAATTAAAAACCAAATTTGAAGCGGATTATCCTGTATGGAAAGGTAATTTATATTTGAGAACCCGCAAGTTTGAAAGCTGGATGACGGAGGAACTTGGAAAGGAATTTAGTTATCTTGCAGACAAGAATAGGATTGAATTTGGAAATATTGTTCAAGCTGCCGGCGAACATTTCGAATTTTTCGCTTCGTCGTTTCGCAACAGTCTGAAAGATAAGATAAAAAATATTTTACATACTGAAATGCCTGTTGAAGAACTTGACATACGTTTCGATGCTCTGAGGAAACCTGATATCCGCATAAGCTGGACCTTTGAGAGCCATATTGACCTTTTATGGTTTTTATTTCCAATGGTTATCTTTGGAAAAATGTTCGGCAGGTACTTTGAGAAGAATATCGGGCGCGAAGTAGAAATTAATATTTATAGGCTTACTTCTTCAATAACTGCACTAATATCAAAATCAATACGAAGTATTAAGGATCAAACACAGTTGTATATCACAGATGAACTCAATACCATTGAAAATATTTTGACAAATACTCCTTCAAAAAGTGAATATTATGAAGATATGATTGAGGAACTGCGGAAGTTGGGATGACATTTTAGTTATAGATAGAATTGAAATTAACGGTTTGTAATTGTTAAATTATTGCTGCAATAACTTTATAAAAAATTTAATATTAATTCATTTTATAGTTGTATAAATTGATTATTTGTTTAAATTTGCAAAACTATTATTTAATTTATAACCATTAAGGCACATTAAGACTTGACAAAAAAGTATTATCTTTGTTTACACTTTTAAATGACAGTTTTATGCAAAAAATCATAATAGATAATGAAAAAGGAGTTTTATGATGTTAATTATCAGGTAGAATATATTGAACAGAATAATTTTTCTTTTTCCGGTTAAATTTCATCTCTAATCTTTTTAAATATTTGAATGAATATCTTTGCACCAAATGTATTTCGTAAAAACACCCGGCTTATTATCTACGTTTTATAATAATCTTATCTGGAAGGTTAACACCAACGAAAAGGTTATTTATCTTACTTTTGATGACGGGCCGGATGAAGATGTAACTCCGAAAGTACTTGATATCCTTGATGAATATGATGCTAAGGCAACATTCTTTTGCCTTGGTAATAATGCTGAAAAATATCCCGGAATTATTGAGCGAATTGTAAAATCCGGGCATGTCCTCGGAAATCATTCCTACAGTCACAAAAACGGTTACAAGAGCAAACTTAATGAATATATTGCAGATGTTGAAAGGTGTGAAAGTGTTTTTAAATCAAATTTATTCCGGCCTCCTTACGGAAGAATTAAGAAGAGCCAGGCAAAAATTCTTTCCGAAAATTATAAAATAGTTATGTGGAGTGTGATACCCGGCGATTTTGACAGGAAAATCTCAAAGCAAAAGTGCCTTGAACGTTCAATCGAAAACTCCGGTTCAGGCACTATAATCGTTTTTCACGATTCGCAAAAAGCTAAGGAAAAAGCATTGTTTACCCTGCCGCGTTACCTTAAACATTTTAAAGAGCAGGGCTTTTCGTTTAATAAAATACAATTTGACTGAAATCTTCGTTTATAATTCTGAAAAATGTCCATCTTTGTAAAAAAATTACAGATTGAACAGATTGTCTAAAATAATATCGGTTTTTTTTATTGTTGCTGTTGTGATAGTCCTGACACGGTGTGCCAATCCGGTCACGCCGTCGGGCGGGCCGAAAGATACGACACCGCCTTCATTTGTTAAATCGGAGCCACCTCCGTTCACAACCTATTTTCATAGCAAAACCATTAGAATTTATTTTGATGAATATGTTGAACTTAAGGATGTTCAAAAAAATCTCGTCGTCTCCCCTCCAATGAAAAACGACCCGGAACTTAAGATTAAGGGTAAATCGGTTGTTATTACTTTTGAAGAGGATTTTCTGAGTAATACGACTTATAATATTTATTTTGGAGATGCTATTGTGGATGTAAACGAAAACAATCCGGCAAGCAACTTCCAGTATGTTTTTTCTACAGGTGCTGTTATTGATTCCATGACTCTTAGCGGCTATGTTTACGACGCTTTTACACTCAAACCGGTAGAAGCTGTAAATGTAATGCTCTATTATGATATGTACGATACAATACCTTTCGATTCGGTACCCTTCTATGTCAGACCATATTATATGACGAGAACAGATAAACAGGGCAACTTTGTCCTTAATAATCTTAGAGATACAGGATATAAGATGTTTGCCCTTGCCGACGAAAACAGCAATATGATTTATGACCAGCCTTCAGAGCAGATTGCTTTCATCGACACTCTTGTTTATCCATATTATATCCCGCCTGCCAAACTGCCTGACACCGTATTAAAAGATACAGTTATAATTGATACTGTAGAAAACAAGACCTTTATTGATTCCGATACGGTTCATTATGTGACTACAATAGAAAAAGATACGGTTGTAAAAGAGATAGTGCCGAAGGATACAACTAATGAAGCATTAACGAAGTTTCCGCATTTTGACCTCGGGATGTTCACACAAATTGACTCTACACAAAAATTTATAAAAGCTGATCTGGTTAAAACCGGTCAGGTGAATTTTATCTTTAAAAGACCTGTCCGGAATCCGGAAATTGAACCTTTGAACTTTGCTTCTTCCGAGAAGTGGTATCTTGAGGAGAGAAGTACGACAGGTGACACGATAACTTACTGGTTGACCAATGTTCCTCACGACTCACTTGTGGCAGTAGTCTTTGATGATGGTATTGCTTTGGATACTTTGGAGATAGCACTGAAAAAGATTGCAAGAACGAGAAAACAGAAAAAGGAGGCTGAAAAAGATAAGGACATCAAGCTAACGGCAAAAATAAACGCAAGCGGCGGAATCATTAAACTTAATAAATATCTGATTCTTACTTTCGATTATCCGGTGAAGGAATATGATTTTTCGAATGCACTTTTATATGGAGGCGATGATTCTCTTAATCCTGAAATTAGATTTGTTGACTCTCTGAAACGTAAAGCCGAGTTGATTTATAAATGGAAAGAATCCTCGCAATATAAGTTAATCATTCCGCAAGGTGCTGTTGCTGATATTCAAGGACATACAAATGATACTTTGCAGTTTGGAGTTACTACAAAAGCAATGGCAGATTACGGTTTTCTTTTTCTGAATGTCAAGGTGAAAGACCCGGGAGATAATTACATAATACAATTGATAGTTGATGAAAAAACAATCAGGCAAGATATAATTACCGAAGATGTTCAACTCAAATATGAATATCTCGAACCCGGAAGTTATATTTTAAAGGTTATTTATGATAAGAATGGAAACGGCCAATGGGATGCCGGCAATTATATTTACGGAATACAACCGGAAAAGGTCAGGTTTTATACTGGAGAGCTGAATGTGAGGGCTAACTGGGATTTGAAGGAGGAGTGGGAGTTGGAATAATGAATGAATATATAAATGCAGGAATGCATTGCCCTCAGTATTTGATGGTTTTCAGAATGGAGAAGGAGGGAGGTTGAATCTGGAGTACTGTAAACCTGACCTTACAGGGTATGGTCGTCAATTTAAAACTCTAAATGTCCGAGTTGCTATGCAAATTACAATTTGATAGAATATTATAACCCTAACCTTTTCCGATAGCTATCGGAACTCCCAATGCGAGAGGAAAGGCCTGCACACAAGCATCTTCTCTCTCCTTGAGGAGAGGGATAGGTGAAATATCTATTTTATGTAATAAAATATACAAATATATGATTACAATTAATATTCCTGGATACGGTAAACTGAGGCTTGAACATCTTGTGATGGATTATAACGGCACTTTAGCCATTGACGGTAATTTGATTTATGGGCTAAAACCCTTATTGTCCAGTTTGTCCGGAGAGCTGAAACTGCACATTATCACGGCTGACACTTTCGGTACTGTTCAAAAGAGTATTGAGGGTATTGATTGTCAATTGAAAATATTGAAACAGGATGACCAGCAATTGGAGAAAGCCGGGTTTATAAAAGATCTGGATAAAAATACTGTTGTAGCAATTGGAAACGGATTGAATGACTCGCTTATGTTGAAAGATACCGCCCTCGGCATTGCCCTGATACAGAAAGAAGGTGCTTCAACCCGAACAATAATGAATTCCGACATAATATGCACTAACATCATTGATGCCCTCGAACTGCTGTTAAACCCTAAACGGATTATTGCAACTTTACGAAAATAAAAATTCAAATAATAAATTTATCTCAATGCAGCCATAAGCAGGTCAATATCCTGATACGGCAATGTGAAATATTCTCCAATATATGGTTTTGTAAGGGTTCCGTTTAGCAGATAGACCCCGTTTCTCGCCCCGGGATCAAGCCTGAGAAAAGTCTCAAACCCACCTTCATCGCCTGCCTTTAACAGTATCGGAGTCAGGAAGTTGCTGAGGGCATAAGAAGCTGTATGCGGCACTTTTGATGCAATATTTGGAACGCAATAATGAGTCACGCCATGTTTTATGAAGACAGGGTCTTTATGATTAGTAACTTTTGAGGTTTCCACACAGCCACCTTGGTCAATACTCACATCAATTATTACCGAGCCTTCATTCATCTGCCTTACCATATCTTCTGTGATGAGTATTGGTGCCATACCTTCCTTTGTATGCATTGCAGCTATAACGACATCGGCTGACTTAAGTGCTTTTATCAAAACTTTCGGTTGAAGGATGGATGTAAATAATCTTGCATTAACGGCAACCTGCAAGCGGCGCAGTTTATAAATTGAATTGTCAAACACTTTTACTATGACACCGAGTCCTATAGCTGCACGTGCTGCATATTCGGCAACCGTTCCCGATCCAAGAATTACAACTTCGGTAGGTGAGATGCCGGGAAAACCTCCGAACAGCGTACCTTTACCGTATTCTGGATTTTCAAGACATTTTGCTGCTATAAAAACGGATGTTGTTCCGACGATTTCGCTCATACCTTTTAAAACGGGGAAAATACCGGTTTTGTCCTTAATATACTCATAAGCAAGGGCAGTAACTCTTTTTGCCATGAGCTTTTCAAAATACTCTCTTCTCTGTCCCGTAAGATGCAATGATGAAATTATAGTCTGCCTTGTTTTCATCATCTCTATCTCTTCAATTGATGGCGGAGCCACTTTAATAATAAGATTTGATTTAAAGACCTCTTCGCTGTCGTACACAATCTCGGCTCCCACTTCGCTGTAGTCAGTATCGGTAAAATGAGCAGCCTTTCCTGCTTCAGACTGAATCAAGACCCTGTGGCCGTTGGCAATCAACAGTCCTACAGCCTGAGGTGCAAGTGGAATCCTGTTTTCCTGATAAGAAATCTCTTTTGGAACACCAATGGTAAAACTACTTTTCTGTCTGTTAACTTCCAGCGTTTCAGCCTGTGGAAGTAAATTCTCAGAATTTGAGAACTTTACGAATCCGTTTTGTTCACTGTCCATGGAATATCACTGATTTATTTCGCATTAAAAGTATAACTTTTTTTTGATTCTCAGGTTTGCAATCCTTAAAAAGTTATCAAACGGCTGTTATTATGCCTGTCAACGGTTATTTCCACAATGATAGTACCTTCGGGTAAGAACTCTTCTATCTTTTCCGGCCACTCTATCAGGCAATAGTTATTGCTGAAGAAATAATCCTCATAACCGATGTCGAAAAGTTCATCGGTGTTTTTTAATCTGTAAAAATCGAAATGATAAACCTGTTCATTATTTGATGTCAGATATTCATTAATAATTGCGAAAGTAGGACTTGATACAACATCTTCAACCTTAAGAAAATTGCAAATGGCTTTGATAAAGGTTGTTTTGCCAGCACCCATCTCACCATAAAATGCAAATATCTTTCTGTCGGGGTAAGCATTTATCAGCTTCTCCGCTACACTTCCAAGGTCATCTTCTGTTTTGCTAATAATGTTCATAACATCATATTTTTTCAGGCATGGGAAGTATTTACACTTATGAGTAATACCACACCTCTCACCCCTCATCTCTCACCACTCTCCTTCTCCCTGTGCCATCTGTTATAATCTCTGACAATCCGGTAAATATCGGTAAATTTATAATTTTTTGACTTAATTTTTTTGGATAATTCAGGATAATCATAAAAAAATCGTGGCATCTTCTTGTTAAATGTATCCCAATTAACATCCGTTTTCTCCCCATTTCCTTTGATCAGGATAAAATAATCTTGTTTCGCCGAAGTTGGATATCCGAGAAAATAGTTCTTAATATAAGAACCTTCAATCCATCCTCCTTCCAGTATTTCCTTATAGAAAATATAAAGATTAAGATAGCCGTTTATTGCAAGCCTGGCAAAGACATAGCTGTCCTGGCCAACTCTAATCGAATTGTATTTTATTTTTTCAAACCCGTTAATAATCGTGAAGCTGCTTATTTCATCCGGATGAAGTCTGCAATAGTGCCCTACAGTGTCGATAAAAGAAATCCGCCATTGTAACTTTGCAAAATTAATTCCTCCATTTTCATCTAATGGTATTATCATTATACCTTTAACAGTGTCAGAGTTATGCGTGATATACCAGGCATCCATATTCTCAAAATCTGCAAACGTCATAGTTGAAAACAAAGAAGCAATAATAAAAATAAAAATTTTTTTCATATAATAATTCGATAAAAGCTTTTGATAAACGGTTGCAAAAGTAAAAAAGTCTATCTTTGCCAAAAATTCTTTGAAATATATGCTAAGCAGAAGGCACTTAAGAGTAAAAGCGTTACAGTCGTTATATGCATTTATGCAATCGCATAACGATCGTTTGGATTATGGAGAAAGAGAGTTATTACGAAGCCTCGACAAACTTTATGAAATTTACATTTATCAGTTATCATTGTTAACTGAAATTGTGGATTATGCAAAGAAGAGGATTGAAGAGAACAGACAAAAATTCTATCCCACTAAGGAGGAACTGAATCCGAATACACGTTTTATTGACAACCGGCTTATTAAACAACTCATGCATAATAAAAGCTATAATGCTTATGTTGAGAAGTATAAAGTTTCCTGGGTCAATGAGGAGGAGATGATTAGAAAACTTTTTATTGAGATCAGAAACAAGAATTTTTTTAAGGAGTATATGGATGGTGATGAGAATTCCTACGATAACGATAAAGAAGTTCTTATTAAAATCGTAAAAAAGATATTTTCCGAATCGGACAGTCTTCATTTCTACTTTGAAGAGAAAAACATATATTGGGCTGATGATTTTTATACCGCTACCTTCCTCGTTATCAAAACATTAAAAGGGTTTAATGAAAAGGATGATGAGTTTGTGCTTTTGCCGACACTGTTTAAAAATAACAATAATGAAGACAGAGAGTTTCTTATAAATCTTTTCAGAAAAGTGATTCTAAGAAGTAATGAATATTTTGCAATGATTGAAGGAAAAGTTAAGAACTGGGAGAGTGACAGGCTGGCTGTAATGGATATTCTGTTATTGAAAATGGCACTTGCCGAACTCCTCGAATTCCCATCAATCCCGGTTAAAGTGACTTTGAACGAATATATTGAACTTTCAAAGATGTACAGTACACCGAAAAGCAAGGTTTTTATTAACGGTATCCTTGACAAGATGATTTCTGAATTGAGAAGAAATAATGAAATTAAGAAAACAGGAAGAGGACTTCTTGAAAATTAAGGATTTTTAACAAATCAGTTCTTCTTATTAGCAAAAAATATTCTGAAATTTGTTGCAGATATTAAAATGTTAAGATTATGAAGCGAACTGGTATGATTAATGGGGAAAGCTGGATAAAATATTTTATTATAACCGGTCTCTTGTTCACATTTGTACAATGCAGCAATGTGCCAAAGAAAAATTCCGATACCGATAAAACAACCACTGAACAGAAGAATATTTCAGCAAAAAAGGGCGAGCGCGAAAAACCTAAACTTGTTTATGATGATAAAGGGAATCTGATAGAAAGGCATGCATACTCCTACCGGAAAAAAGACGGATCTATTAGGGCAAAGGAGAGTTATTATTATGAGCACGACGACAATGGCAATGTTATCAAAGAGATTAAAGAGTCTTATTCTCCTGATGGAAAGATGTTGATATACAAAAATGTAAACATCTATGCGTACGACGATAATAATAACCGTATTGAGCAGAATTTTTCCTCTTACGATACTGATGGAAACCTAACAAGGAAAGCAAGACATACTTTTAAATATGATAAGTATAATCAAATGATTGAAGATCTTGGCTATTTTGATGACGGCAGTATCCAGTCTAAGATTATTTTTGAACCCGATTCCACAGGTAAAATGCTTTCGGAGGAGTATATTCACTATAATGAGTCCGGAACGATGAAAGACCATAAAAAGTATTATTACAGTGACTTCGGTCTTGAAAAAACGGTGGATCTGATGAAGAAAAATTAGGCTTTGCTATGAGAATCCTTGAAACTCCAAGAGATGCAATCCAGGGATTGCCTGATTTTATTCCAACGAAAAAAAAAATTGAACTCTTAAATGAGTTGTTGAAAGTAGATTTTGACATTGTTGATGTCGGCAGTTTTGTGTCTGATAAAGCAATTCCCCAGTTCAGGGATATGAAAGAGGTTCTTGAGTCGATAGACATTGCTGATTCCAAGTCCGAAATATTTATTCTTGTAGCAAACCGCAAAGGAGGTGAAATTGCCGCCGGTTTTGAACAGGTTGATATTATAGGATTTCCATTCTCCACTTCTCCTGAATTTTTGAAAAGAAATATAAATTCCGACTTCATAAAAGCCGAAAAAACAATTGATGAGCTACAAAACATTGCATTAAAATCAAAAAAAAAAATATTTATCTATCTTTCTATGGCCTTCGGAAACCCTTATGGTGATTCTGATTCTCCGAAACTTATTTATCATTGGGCTGAGAAACTGATATCAAAAGGAATAACCGCAATAGGATTATCAGATATTACCGGAGTTGCAAAACCGGATATGATTGCAGAAATATATTCGGTTTTAACCAAAGATTTTACTGAAACGGAATTTGGGATACACCTTCACGTTAAGGATGATGACTGGTATGATAAAATTGATGCTGCCTCTAAAAACGGATGTTCCATATTCGATGGGGTTATTAACGGACTTGGCGGCTGTCCGATGACAGGATATGATCTGCTCGGAAACCTCCCGACCGGAAACCTGTTGGAATATGCACGAAAAAATAATATATCCCTTGCAATTAATCCGGAACAGTTTGAAAAAGCCTATATGAAGTTCATAGAGATAGTTTGACTATAAGGCTATAAAAAAATACTTGCAAAATCTGAGGATAGTACAATAAGAGAATTACTCAGCGGTATAACCAGTTTTCGGTAAGTTTAAAAATGCAAAGCAACTTTACGTGTAAATAGTTCGTGATTTATTTTCAATCTGATTAAATAAATGCCGGAAATGAATCCACGGGCATCTATATTCCGTACATGCACACCTTTTTCTAATATTTGTTCAGGACTTTTAAAAATTTCTTTACCTAATAAATTGAATATACTTATTTTAACGCTTGCGTTTTTTTCAAGATCAAATGACATCTCAACATTGCCGGTAAACGGATTTATAAAAATATTGAACGTTTCCGTATCAAATCTCTCACTATTGATAGCATAGTTAACAGAAAACTGAACCGATTCCTCAAAGCCGGTGAATTCATGATTTTCGTATATTAGATTGAAATTATTTTCGCGTAAAGCAAAATAACCACCGTCAGCTAACCCGTCTCCACCTTCGTCATAGATAGCGAAAGTGTAACAATCGTTTTGTGATAACGCAAAAGTATCTTTAATAAAGGCAAGGGGTTGTGAATAGTTTCCACCTGCCGAAAACACTTCTCCGGCTGAATTTTTAAGTTCCCAGGATATTTCCTCAGGGTTGTTATCCATTTTTAGAAATAAATAAACATCAGGAATTACATTATTAGCAGCAATAAAAGACAAACTGATAGTATCGTTTGAAGTATCTTCGTCCTGGTTGCCATTTGGATTCTTCGTATAAACCGTTAGATTGTTATTATCCAGAACATTACACCCTACAACCGGAAGATTGACAACTTCCTTTTCTTTGTAAGGCAACGAACCCGTCCAGTTGAATACATTGACCTGTTCATTGTTCACCTGATAATTAATTTCGACGGAGGTTAGTGTGTTGCCACCAAAATTTTTAATAGTTACGGCAGGAGCTACAGTACCCGTACAGTTTGTTACCGGCACATTACTCATCATCAAACAGCCTGCATTATCATAAGTTGTAGGAGGAACAAGGTCGGCATAATCAAATTCGTGAATAATCTGCCCGTTATCATCAATAGCCGTGAAATGCAAATTATTTTGATTGATTTCAATTTTACAAAAATGATATGCCTCCACCGCCTGAACAATATTAGGATAATTGAGATTAGGTGTGTAAAGAGGAGCACCACCACCACCTGTCGTAATATGTATGACACTTTCAACCACAGCACAGGCATAATAATGATTATGCCCTGCAATAACAAACTGCACTCCATATTCCAAACAAAGGGGTTGTATAACATTTTGCACCGTTGTATTGTTTTCATGCTCACCGCCTGCTGACCAGCCCGGCTTGTGTAAAAGTATAAATTTCCAGGTTTTATCAGAATTAGCCAAATCATTTACGAGCCAGTTGTATTGTGTAGTTCCAACGGTATACGGTGTAAACTGGTCAATAATGGTAAAATGTACAGGACCATAATCAAACGACCAGTAATAATCACCTCCTGCATAAAACGGATAAGGGAAATATTTGGCAAATAATGTACCGTTACCTTCGTGGTTTCCCATAGAGCTCAGATAGGGAGTTTTTGTCATCAATTGTCGAATAAACGGATAATTGTCGCTGAAGAACTGCTCATCCCAGTCATTTTCACTATTACCATTATTTACAAAATCACCTGAAAAAGCAATGAAAGTCTGAGCTTCTTCATCTTCTTCCAAAGCTGTCAATATCTGCTTAGCCACATCATTATGATGAGTTGGATAGGATCGTGTATCGCCATAAGCAATAAATTTCAGGCTCTGCTGGTCATCTTCCGGTGCCGATCTGAAATTTCCAAGTATAGTATCACCATTTACAGACATCCTGTAATAATAAATAGTTTGCGGTTCTAAACTGGTTAAAATATATGTATGCTGATGATCATTATTATATTCGGTAGTAGTTTCGTTACCGAGGCTATAACTCAGATCGTAGCCCCATTCAAAAGTGCAGGCAGAGGTTTGATATAATTGCCATAAAATCTGTAGCTCATCTTTTTCTTCGGTAAAAATCATATATGGCTCTTTTCGAATAAATTGAGAAGCACCACTCTTAACCGATGATTTGCTACCGTCATTTTCTTGTAAGTTATTTGAGAAAGCAGATATAGTGAGTAAAAAAAAGAAAGCAGTTGATAAAAAAAATGACTTCATAATTTTATATATTAATTTGTAAATTTATAGAATACTTTTCAAAAGTATAAAAATAATCCGTAACATCATAATTTCTGATCTTTAAAAGTTACTTTTGCTAATTGAGCTTACTTTTTATTCTTTTGTCAATGATTAAGCTTTATTTGTTATATTTGCAGTTTAATCATTAAAACCCTATTTAAATGGCGAAAATTGTAGTACTTGGAGCAGGTATATCAGGTCATACCGCTGCCGCATATCTTCGTAAGTGGCTAAACAAAAAACATGAAGTAGTTGTTGTAACCCCAAACGTTTATTACCAGTGGATACCCTCAAATATATGGGTAGGTGTAGGTCGTATGACTGTTGATCAAATCAGGTTTAAACTCGGACCGTTATATAAAAAATGGGGAATAGATTACAGACAGGCAAAAGCAGTGTCAGTGCACCCGGAAGGGAACAAGGAGATTTCAAAAGGGTTTGTCACAATTGAATATACGAATGAAGAAAGACAAGGTCAGTCGGAAACAGTTGATTATGATTTTTTAATCAATGCAACAGGGCCTAAACTGAATTTTGAGGCAACCGAAGGTCTCGGACCCGGTAAAAATACGGTTTCCGTTTGTTCATACTCACACGCTACCGAAGCATGGGAAAAACTTCAGGAAGCAATAGCCAAAATGGAAAAAGGTGAAGTTCAGAGGTTTATTGTTGGAACCGGACACCCAATGGCAACCTGCCAGGGAGCTGCATTTGAGTATATTCTTAATGTTGCTTATGAAGTTAAAAGACGGAAACTTGAAGAATATGCCGATATAACCTGGATTTCGAATGAATGGGAACTCGGTGATTTCGGAATGGCGGGAGCCTACATCAAAAAAGGAGGTTATATAACTTCTACAAAGGTATTTACCGAATCTTTCTTTGTTCAGAGGGGAATAAAATGGATTAAAAGGGCAGGCGTGAAAAAAGTTGAACCGGGAAAAGTGCTTTATGAAACCCTTGACGGCGAGATGCACGAAAAGGAATTTGATTTTGCAATGCTGATTCCCGGCTTCTCGGGCCCCGGATTGAAAGCTTTTGATAAAAACGATGAAGATATAACTTCAAAAGTATTTATGCCCAACGGGTTTATGAAAGTTGATGCAGACTACACATCAAAACCTTATGAGGAATGGGTGGTTGAAGACTGGCCTGAGACATACCAAAACCCTGATTATGAAAATGTTTTCGCAGCCGGTATTGCATTTGCTCCGCCGCATTCAATTTCAAAACCTCGAAAGAGTAAGAATGGCACTCCCATTTTCCCGGCTCCACCACGTACAGGTATGCCATCGGGTGTAACGGGTAAGATTGTTGCCCAGAATATTTATGAATGGATAAAAACCGGCAATCCTGAACTAAAACACAGAGCTTCTATGGGTAAAATGGGAGCTGCCTGCGTTGTATCTGCCGGATATGGACTCTACAAAGGTGCTGCAGCAACAATGACCGTTCAGCCCATTGTTCCCGACTGGAAAAAGTATCCCGATTACGGCAGAAACATTAAAAATACTATTGGAGAACCCGGACTTGCAGGACATTGGCTAAAATGGTTTATGCACTATATGTTTCTGCATAAAGCTAAAGGTTATCCGTTCTGGTATCTGTTACCCGAATAAATCACTATTGTATTAATTTTGTAAATCTAAAAATATATATTATGCCACACAAAATAGACAGAAGACACCGCTCGGACGAAGCCTTTGCGCCGATGCCGACAAAAGCAACACTTTTTTGGCGAGCATTTATCCCATGGCAAGCCTGGAGATGGTTAATACTCAATATTAAAATTTTGAAAATAGTTGTCGGAGGACACTCATAGATCTGCAAATTTTTATACCTTTTATATTATAGAAAAAGTCAGGTTTTGCGAGTTCCCAAGTCAAGTTGAGCAGAGTCGAAATCTGACGGGTGATATGAATTTTACGTTTTTGATAAATGCTTATGAAGACAATTGTTAGATTCTTTATCTTTTTTTTAATTTTTAACCGTACTTATACTATTGAAGCTCAGAATGTTTCTGATAGTATAATTAATAACTATAATGTAGAAATCCAAAAATACAGAAAGGGAATAAATATTAAACTAAAGTATGGTGAGCAAACTCCTTTGGCAATTGATCAGTTGAAGAACTTCAAAGGGTTAAATTATTTTCCGGTTGATTATAAGTACCTTGTAAAAGCAAAACTGGTAAAGGAATCGGTACAGAAAACGCTTGTTTTACAGACTTCAACTAATAGAGCACCGGAATATGTTAAGTATGGGAAAGTTCATTTTATGATTGACACTTTTCACCTTGTTTTAACTGCATATCAGACCCCACCTGACAAACAGATAGCAAAAGAAGATAAAACACTTTTTGTTCCTTTCAAAGATGAAACCTCAGGCAAAGAATGCTATGGAGGCGGTAGATATATTGAGTTTGAAATACCGAAGGAGGGTGATACGGTTTATTTGGATTTTAATAAAGCATATAATCCTTATTGTGCTTATAATCACCGTTATTCCTGTGTTATCCCGCCACCTGAGAATCGGTTGCCTGTGAGGATAGAGGCCGGCGAAAAGAAGTTTGAGGAATAGAATCAGTCTTTTTGAAACTAACAGCCGGATAAGAGATTTTAGAGTTATAAATCCGCTTTTTTCACCCTAAAAGTTAAGAATGACAGAAAAGTAATTGATCTATATTGACAAATACTATTTCAGCATCCCGATAACTTCATCAAGATTACCGTCATTTTTTGCAGGTTTCAATCTCATAATGTGCGCTATTAACGGATATATATCAACGTTGATAAATGTAGGAGCTACGTAGCTTTCCTTAAATGCGGGCCCGTATGCATAAAATATAGCATGCATATCTTTGTTTGCATTATCGAAACCGTGTGTTCCGTTTCCAACACTCTTTTTATCCTTCCTTACAAGACTCCAGCTGCTGTCGGCAGTAATAACAAGATCGAGGGTTC
>Ga0256913_10000826_pt1 | contig 16076 bp, 10 predicted proteins | sample Axial_MatmetaG_FD_185970 | JGI IMG/M metagenome (GOLD analysis project Ga0256913, IMG submission 185970) | Deep-sea worm associated microbial mat communities from Axial Seamount, Juan de Fuca Ridge, Pacific Ocean - Axial_Mat | ecosystem: Environmental > Aquatic > Marine > Oceanic > Microbial...
CGCAGGCACACACCAAGCATACCCGGCGAATACTTCTCATATAACCGGCTTTGGGCTCTCTTTTTCCCTTTTTTACACCCCTCAATTATTTTATCATCATCAATCATCAAAATCACTACGCGTGTTAGACTTCAAATTATTTTTTTAGTTGCCTGAATAGAAAAAGAAAAAAAAGCTCCGTAACCGAAGCTTAGAAATAGAAATATTTTTTACTACCGTTTTAAAAATCGTCTGATGACCTGGTTTGTATTATCGGTAATTTTTAGCAGGTAGATGCCACTACTTAAATCGTTGATATTAAGTTCAAGGATGTTTTCTCCGGAATAAACATTTCTTGTGTAATCTCTGATAAACTGTCCGTTGCTGTTATATAAAGCCAGTTTAAGGCCGGATAATTCATTGACATTTACCGTCAGATTGATTTTGTCGGTAGCCGGATTTGGGAAAATATCTCCAATACCCCGATTAAACTCATTCTCAGAAATTGAGTTCACCTGTCCGCTAACATAATCACCCTGAATGTAAAGTTGTACATCATCAAAGGATGGTGTATTGCTGTTAAGGCTCAGGTTAACGGGAATAGTGTTTTTGCCGGTCACCTCGGCATGTACTTTGTAAGTTCCGAAAGCAATGTTACTAAAATTGAAGTTTCCATCATCATCCGAATGAGTTACCCCAATTGGATTATTGTTATTATCAAGCAGTAAAATCTCAATATTGCAAGCCGGTCCTTTCCCGTTGCCGAATGAAATGCCGCCTTCAATATTTCCCGGCCCGACAGTCATTGTTGTGGCGGATACCATATTAATATCATATTCCCAATATGTTGAGTAATGATAGATTGTATCGGCGTCTTGCCACATTATTTCATCACTGTAATAAGTGGTCAGAAACTCATTGTATAGAGTTGAGTTTGGAAGTAAATCGGCTTTAACAAAATACTCGCCCTCAATAAGTTGAGGGAACAGATAATAACCTAACGTATCATTAAAAATAGCAGTGTCAATAGGTATAATCTTTGTTTGTTCTACTTTGTATAAATATGCGGCAGCATAATCAATCGGAAAATAACCTGCAAATATATGCCCCCCGAATGAATAGTATTCTTTAAATGTGACATTAATAACTTTGGTAATAGTTGACTCAATCAAATTTGAGAATGGAGTTGCAGGTATAGTTACGGTCAGTTTAACTTTATAGATACCTGGTTCTGCATATTGATGCAAAGGTGACTGGTTAACAGAAAAGCACCCATCTCCAAAATTCCATATTTGGGATATTATATTCTGACTATTTGTAGTGTTAAAAAACTGTATCTCCATAGGGTCTTCTCCGGATGGATTATATACAAAATTAAAATTAGCCTGTGGAATAGAAATTGAATTCTGAATCGGGATTTTTAAGTTAGGAAATAGAAAATTGGTTTCGCTCCATTGAAACCTGAAATAGACAGTGGTGTCGTGCATATTATTTAGGAAGTCAAGAGTTGAAATCCTAAGAGCTCCTTTAGCCAAGAAAGTAGGAATTGTGTCATAATAAAAACCGTCTTTATTTGTCACCAATGTTACACTGTAATTAAAATCAGGCGAATATGAGTGATCTGCCTCAACATTAATAACCTGCCCAACAACCGGTGCTCCGGTTTGCTCATCTGTAATCTGTCCGATAAGAAAGATAGTATTCTTGTCGAAAGCAACTTGAGAGAAGGCTAATGAGCAGGAAAGGAGAAATATCAGCATCAGTGATACTTTCCTTACAAGTCCTTTCATTTTACCTGTATCTGTCATTGTATTCAATTTTTCAAATAATTAAAAACCAAACAATAATCCTGTTCTGACCCCAAAAGAATATGGATGTTTTGTCGTAACAACATTTCTTTCGTAAGCCGATTTTATATATAATCTCACAGTCGGTTCAAGAGTAATGCTAATGTGATTTCCAAGTTTATAACCGGCTCCGGCAGAGAATACAAACGACCAGTTTGTCTTTATCCGTGAGGGTAATTCATTTTCGTAATTTAAAACTTTGTCGTTGCCACTGTCAAAACTAACTGCAGGTTGACCTTCGTGTATCATAATTGCCAGTGAAGGGCCGCCTTTCACAAACCAGGATAACCTTCGGTAATCTTCGCCATACCCAAATAATAACGGTATCTGAAAGTATGTATATTTATTCTTTGTAGGAGACAACGAAATTCTGGGTACTGAATCGTAAACTTCAACAGTTTGTGTATGATATATAGGAGTCATGCCGCCTCCTGTTGTATCGAAAGTTACATCATAAACATCTTCATAAGTTCCAAGAAACTTTCTGTAATCGACCTTGTAGTGTCCGTCATCACTTGCGAATTGTACTCCTAATCCACTCTGCAAAAGATATCCGGAAAACTTATAAATGACACTTCCGTCAATAGAAAAGCTTTGGTTAGTGAACTTATTGTCGGAAGGGAAGAAAGTAATCTCCGGAGTAATTGTTAGTCCCAAAAGAATATTTCCCTTTGAGCCGTAATCACTTTTTAAATTTGGCGAAACAGACTCTGAAGGATTCATTTCATTTGCAATAATTTCATCATCCTGATTGTCTGAATTGCTTATTAATTGTAAATCACTATCATAAGAATCGGGTAAAGAAGTTACTGGCAAATGTGTTGATCCGTTTGCCATTGCAAGAAGATTATCTTCATTAGCAGGATTAGAATTCGAGTCTGAATAAGATTCTGATGTCGGTAAACTATTTTCTGATGATGTTTTATCTGTTTGCAAACTACTTCTTGTGTCAGAATAGTTAGTGCCTTTATTATTGCTTTCCGTTATCCCGACAGATACAATATTTCCGGAAGCTTTTTCCATACTAATAAATGTCTCAACCGCCGATTCCCGAACCTCATTTGTAAATTCTACGGCAATAACCTTTTCATTAACTGAAGTGCTTATTTCCGGTTCCCGAGTTTGTGTGTTTCCATCCACCATTGCTGACTTCACAATGGGGTCAGCGGCTTTAGTCAGATAATACAGAGAGAAAAGCCCAGCAAGTATCAATACGGATGACAATCCTATTATTCCGCCGTAACGAGAACGATAGAATGGCTTGCTACTGCCGGCTGACGGGATGGAACTTTTTACATTCTCCCAAATATGCTCCGGCGGGTCAAGTTCAAAATCTTTGAACTCACTCCTGAACAAATCATCAATATTTTTATATCCCTGCCTCATTAATATGTAGCTATATTTAGTTCGTTAACTTTTGTCTGTAAACTTTGTCGTGCTCTTGATAATTGTGATTTCGAAGTGTTTTCCGAAATATTGAGTATTTCTGCTATTTCTTTATGAGTATACCCTTCAATGACATTCAGGTTGAAAACCATTCGATATCCTACAGGTAGTTCCTGCACCAGATTAATAAGATCGTTTACCGAGATAGAATCAAGAACACCATTATCATTACTATACAAAGAGTCGGCTTTCTCAATTTCAAGGTCGTTTTGATATTTCAGATTTCGTTTATAGTAATTTATGGCAGTGTTTACTATTGTTCTGCGCACCCAACCTTCGAGAGCCCCATCACCTCTGTAACTGTTAAGATTTAAAAAAACTTTTATGAATCCTTCCTGCATAATGTCATCAGCCTCCATTTTGTTTTTAGCAAAACGGATGCAAATCCCATACATTTTGGGCGCAAAACGTTTGTAGAACTCAACCTGTGCTTTAGGTTCATTCTTTAAACATCTTCTTATGAGTGCAGATTCAGCGTGCATTTATTATCAAGGGATGCCCGAAAGCATAGTAACCCCAACTTTACAAAATATTTTCTAAAATACTACCAACTAACCTTTTAAATCAAGAGTGCCCAAAAGTAATAATTTTTTTTTAATTAGCAAAACTCATCACAATTATTTTCAAAGAACAAAATAGACCCAAAGACAAAAATATCCCGGCCAAATATGTTTGTAAGACAAAAAGGTTGTAAAAATGGTTGCATAACTTATTTTAAAGCAAATTTCAAAAAGATGTTTACTTTTGCAACCTAACAGGTTGCTTGTTGTTGTTTATTTTGAATGACTTAGTTTTAGTTTAAATCTTTTATGGAGAGCAAATTATTCAATAAAAAAAGAAAAATAAGAAAGGAAATAGCTGATAATTTCGGACAATCTTCTGACAAACCCCGGACGATTAATTTAATCAATACGTATTACAAGTTTAACAAAAAGGGAAACCTCCTTTTAAATGAAAAAACATGGATTGACCTACAAATGGATGATGTTTTTGGTTTTGTTGACAGAACTTTCTCAAAAACAGGCCAACAGGTTCTGTATGATAAGCTCCACCGGATTCATACAGAGAAAGAACTCAATGACTTTAATTTGAAAGTTGAATACTATGAAAAAAATGATGACAAAAAGATGGAAAATCTTTTTTTTCTGCATCAATATGAAAATTCTTGCTCTTATGATCTTCCTGATATTTTTTTCAATAAAATCAATTCTACTATACCAAAATGGATTTTGAGTCTCTCGTTGCTATCTGTTATTTTGCTGCTTCTTTCTTTTTTTTATTCACAATTTATGCTGCCATTTATTTCGGTTGCTGTTATAAATACTATTCTACACTATTATTTCAAGCGAAATATTAATTTCCATTACTCTATTTTTAAGAATATTAGTGTCTTTCATACTTATTATGTAAAATTACTACATAATGATAATGAAACGGAAATACTTGCAGCTGATGAAAAAAAGAAATTACATTCAATTTCTAAAAAGAGTTTTTACTTAACTCTGAATATTGATAATGTGGATGACTTTTCTGCTATTCTGTTCTATATAATTGAAATAGTGAAAGGAGTATTACTGTTCGACGCAATACAATTTAACAGGACAATAAACTTGATTAATAAAAATTCAAAAATCTTATTGAAGGTATCTGAATTTATTGGTACGATTGATTCTGCCATCTCGGTTGCATCCTTGAAAGCGGGATGCAAAAACTGCACGGAACCCGTTTTTATTACGGATAAAGAGATTGTAATGGCCGACATATATCATCCCCTAATCAAGGATTGTAAAAAAAACAGCATCGAAACTCATAACAATGTTATAATTACAGGAGCAAATATGACTGGGAAAACTACTTTCCTGAAAGCCGTTGGTATTAATGTCCTTCTTGCACAAACAATTAATTTTGCTTTTTGCAGGGAGTGTAAAATCCCAAAAATGAACATCTTTTCTTCAATACAAAATGAGGATAATCTGACAGATGGGGTTAGCTTTTTTATGGATGAGCTCTTACGAACTAAACAGATTGTTGATTCGGTCAATAATTCCGAATATACTCATTTGATTCTTATTGATGAAATATACAGAGGCACAAACTCCGAGGACAGGATTGCATTGGCCTCATCGGTTTTGAATTATCTAACAAGAGACAATTGTATGGTGTTCGTTACAACTCACGATTTGGACATAATTACATTTACCGGTAGCAATTATGAAAAATACTATTTTGATTATTCCTTAGATAAGAATAAAATCGTTTTTGATTATTCGATACAAAAAGGAATCAGGAGAAAATCTAATGTGATTGAGCTGATAAAAGTTCTGGATTTCCCGAAACAGATTATTGACAATACCATATTGAAATAATAGTTAATTTTGCAGCCTTTTTAAATTTTATAAATTTTATATGATGATAAGAAAAATATTTTTAGCGTCTCTGGCATTCGTTTTAACAATTGCCGTATCAACAAGTTGCAGTAACAGCACTAAAAAGAAGGAAAACAAAACAAAAGAGAATGAGCTTTCTGCCAAATCTGAAATTCAAAAGAAAGTCGAAATGTATAAAACCGTCAAACTGACCTCGGATATCTCTCACCTGAGTGATAAACAGAAAAAAATGTTAGGAATGCTGTTTAAGGCTGCCAGGATAATGGATGATGTTTTCTGGATGGAAAATATAGGTGCTAAATCGGAGTTCTTGTCATCAATAAATAATCAATACGAGAAAAAGTATGCCGAAATAAATTATGGCCCCTGGGACGAAATGGATAATCTGAAACCTTTCATTAAAGGTTACGGCACAAAGCCTGCAGGAGCCAATTTCTATCCTCACAATATGACAAAAGAGGAGTTTGAAGCATTTGACGATCCGGATAAAACCAGTCTTTACACAATAATAAAAAGAGATAAAAACGGTAAACTGAAATGCGTTTGGTATCACGAGGCTTTTAAAAACCAGATTACCGAAGCAGCACAGTATCTGAAAGAGGCTGCCGCACTTGCCGAAGATAAAGGATTTGCCAATTATCTTGAACTAAGGTCGAACGCACTTCTGACGGACGATTATCAGCCGAGTGATATGGCATGGCTTGATATGAAAACCAACAGCGTTGATCTTGTGATTGGGCCTATTGAAAACTATACCGACCAGCTTTTCGGATATAAAGCTGCCCACGAATCTTTTATACTGATAAAGGATAAGGTTTGGAGCAACAAACTTCAGAAATATGCACAGTTCCTTCCACAGCTCCAAAAAGAGTTACCTGTTAAACCGAAATATAAAAAAGAAACACCGGGTTCGGATGCAGACCTAAACGCTTATGATGTGGTTTATTATGCAGGCGATTGCAATATGGCAGGAAAAACAATTGCAATTAACCTTCCTAATGACGAGGAGGTACAACTGAAAAAAGGCACCCGAAAATTGCAACTTAAAAACGCTATGAAAGCTAAATTTGATAATATTCTTGTTCCGATTGCTAATCTCCTGATTTCACCCGAACAAAGAAAATATATAACTTTCGATGCTTTTTTCTCAAATACAATGTTTCATGAAGTAGCTCATGGTATGGGAATTAAAAATACTATTACAGGAAAGGGTGCGGTAAGAAAAGTATTAAAAGAGCAATACTCGGCTATTGAGGAGGGCAAAGCCGATATACTCGGGCTTTATCTCGTTACAAAGCTTAATGAAATGGGCGAATTTAAGGAAACCGACCTGATGGATAACTACGTAACTTTTATGGCCGGGATTTTTCGCTCGGTTCGTTTCGGGGCTTCAAGTGCACATGGAACTGCAAATATGATCAGATTTAACTTTTTTAAAGAAAAGGGTGCTTTTACAAGAACCGAGAATGGAACATATTCAATTGATATTGTGAAAATGAAAAAAGCTTCAACTGAACTGACACAATTAATTCTAAAATTACAGGGTGATGGCGATTACGAAGGAGCAAAGAAGCTTGTGAAGGATTATGGAGTGATAAAACCCGATTTAAATAAGGATTTGGACAGAATATCAGATGAAGGAATACCTGTCGATATTGTTTTTGAACAGGGGCCTGAAGTTCTCGGACTTTAAAAATAAATTATTGTTCATAAATGAACAGAAGTCTGTATGTATTCGAACAAATTTGTTATATCAAAAGACCTTTGTAATTTCATAACTTTCGTGACATAAGGTGTTTAAGTATAATGGCATACTTTTCGGTAATTGAACAGGCTTATGAAGAAATTTATCAATTAATTAATAAATAAATAAAAAAGATGAAAAAATTTGTATTACTATTTACAGTTCTTGTTTCCTTAGGAACAAGTTTGTTTGCATTTACACCTCCTGATGAGGGTATGTGGCTGCCCATGTTTGTTGACAGGCTGAACTATACCGATATGCAGAAGATGGGATTGCATCTGACAGCTGAAGAAATTTACAGCATTAACAATTCAAGCTTGAAAGATGCTATTGTCGGTTTATCAACACAAAACAAGCCAAGTGGTTACTTCTGTACAGCCGAGATAGTTTCAGATCAGGGATTGATGTTTACAAATCATCACTGCGGTTTCGATGTTATCCAGCAACATAGTTCCCTTGAGCATGATTATCTAAGAGATGGGTTTTGGGCTATGGAAAAAGCCGATGAGTTACCAAATGATGCTCTGACAGCTTCTTTCCTAATCAGAATGGCTGATGTTACCGACAGCATTATCCCATTTCTAAATGACACAATGAGTGCTGCAAAAAGGACGGCTAAAGTTATGGAAATCAGCAAAAAACTAAAAAAGCAGGCAAATGAAGATGGAAAATATAATGTCGTTGTAAAGGGCTTTTTCGGTGGAAATGAATACTACCTGTTTGTTTATCAGGTGTATGAGGATGTTCGTCTTGTCGGTGCACCTCCTTCATCAATAGGTAAATTCGGTGGAGATACTGATAACTGGATGTGGCCTCGTCATACGGGCGACTTTAGTATTTTCCGTGTTTATACTGCCCCTGACGGCTCTTCTGCAAAATATTCCGAAGACAATGTCCCTCTTAAACCAAGGCACTATCTGCCTATTTCTATCAAAGGAGTTAAGAAAGATGATTTTACAATGATATGGGGATATCCCGGAAGTACAAACAGATATATGACGTCTTACGGTGTAGAATATAACATGAATAAACTTGCTCCTCCTTTAATTGATAATCTTGGAAAAAAGCTGGAGATAATGAAAGTGGATATGGATGCCAGTCAGGAGATTAGAATTAAATATGCTTCAACGTACGCATCACTCGCCAATGGCTGGAAATATTATATAGGGCAGTCGAGAGGATTAAAAAAACTAAATGTCGTTTCAAAAAAACGCGAAATCGAAAACCGGTTTACAGACTGGGTTGATGCTGATACTGCAAGAAAAGAAAAATACGGCGCAGTCTTAAACGAAATAAAAGAGGGATATCAGATAATGAGCGGGTTAATTGGTCCGTTGCTTTATTTAAACCTTGGCCTTATGGGGCCTGACATTATTAATTATGCCAACGATTTTTCACAATATGAACAGGAACTAAAGGATATTAAAGATAATCCTGAGGCTCCGAAGCAGACAGCTGAGGCATTGCGCAAATCTGCGAAAGAACACTTTAAGGATTATAATGCTCCCACCGACCAAAAAGTCCTGGCAGGATTATACAAAATGTATGCAACCGATATTCCTGAAGAGCATTGGCCCGAATTTTTTAAAAATATAAATAAGAAGTATAAAGGAGACTTTGATAAGTTTGCTCAGGAATTATTTGAAAAATCAATGTTTACAAGTCAGGATAAGATTAATGCTTTTCTTGATAATCCGAAAGCCAAAAAGCTTGCAAAAGACCCTGTATATAAGCTTTCATCAGATGTCATGAGTGCTTTAATGGCTGCTGTAGGAGGCTACCGCGGAGCCCAAACTGCATTGTCGCATGGCAAAAGATTCTTTATCGAAGGTCTCCGTGAAATGGACCCTGCCATGGTTAAATATCCTGATGCTAACTCCACAATGAGACTGACTTACGGCTCTGTAGAAGATTATTATCCTGCCGATGCCGTTCATTATGACTATGTGACACATCTCTATGGAGTTATCCAGAAAGAAGAGCCGGACAATCCGGAATTTGTTGTTCCCGAAAAACTTAAAGAGCTTTTTGAAGCTAAAGATTACGGCAGGTATGGTAAAGATGGAAAACTAACTGTCTGCTTCCTGACTACGAACGATATTACAGGTGGTAACTCCGGAAGCCCGGTAATCAATGGCGACGGTGAGTTAGTCGGACTTGCTTTCGATGGAAACTGGGAAGCAATGAGTGGCGATATTGCTTTTGAACCCGAACTGCAGCGAACAATCTGTGTTGACACTCGCTATGTGCTTTTCATCATCGACAAGTATGCCGGTGCGCATAATCTGATTGATGAGATGACTATTGTTGAATAAGCCCGTACGAAAGTCAATAATATAATTTTAAAGCCCGGTAATAATCCGGGCTTTTTTAGCTCCGCATTTTTCTTCGCTCTTATGGAACTACTAATATTCGATACCTGCGATATCATATAAATTCATTATCGGTGGATTGAGGGCATTAATTTTCTTACGTTATTTTCCACCGCTGCAATTAGTAGCTGGTGTTAGTATGAAACCCATATATCTGTATACTCAAAATCCATGAGTAATGCGGGTCAAGTCCCAGTATATTGAATAACCTGTTCGGTTTTTTTTATCTGTGAAATAAACAGTCCGATTATTACTACAGCCATCCCGATAATTTTGTTTATGCTGAAAAACTCATCAAGAATAACGTATGAAAAGACTGCCGTAAAAATGGGAATTAGGTTTGTGAACATTCCGGTTTTGCTGACACCAATCTCTTTTGTCGACATTGCAAAAAAAACAAAAGCCAGAGAAGAACACAGAACAGCAAGTGCAAGTAGCGAACTAATCAGCTCGAAGTCAGGTTTGACAGCAATAAAATCAGGTAATTCAAACACTAAGAAAAATGGCATAAAGTAAATCATTCCGAAAAGATTTTGTATAGCAATAATGAAAAAAGAGGAGTGTTTTGCAGTCAGCTTTTTCAGTAATATTGAGTACCAAACTGCAGAAAGAACTGCAAGCGTAAGAAATGCTATTCCGGCAGGTAATGCATTCAGACTGAAATCTTTATTAATGAGCATCAACAGAATTCCCCCGAAGGAGATAATAAGCCCAATAATACTAAGTTTTGGCAACTTTTCCGATAAAGAAAAATATGCGACAATCGGGATAATAAGTGGAATTGTGGAGATAAAGACCGCACTGATTGTAGGTGAGGAAAACTTTATACCGAAACTTTCACCGATAAAATAGAGGAACGGATTTAATATGGAGGAGGCCAGGAAGAGCTTAATATCGCCCTTTTTTATCTTTTCGATTCTTCCGAACAGTTTCAGTCCTCCGAACATTAATGCAGTCGAAATCAAAAGGCGTAGAAATACCGTTGTTATCGGAGAATAATATTTAAAAACTATTGACGTCCAGACAAAAGACATACCCCAGAATAACATAGCGAGGATTACCAAAATGTAGATATATATTCTCTTTTTAGTCACAGACTTCTTAATATTATATTTTATTACAAACTCCGTTTTTTTCAATTTATTAAATATTTATTGCTCTGTATCGACCCCTGCTGTAAGTTACAAGATAATTGCAAAAATAGATTTTTTTATTTAATCCGGTTGATGGAAGTTCGGCTCGGACACCTTGCAGGAGATTATTTTTTTATTTACATTTTTATATTAGCCAAACTTTAAAATAGCACGTATATAATACCTTCATTTTTATCCTTTCTGTCTGGCTTTGTGATTTTTTTGATTGACTGAACAATGCTGTCAAAATTTTTGAGTTGGGTTAAGAGGTAGTTCTCAAGTATTTTACTATATTTGCAAAGTCTCTAAAATCATACACTATGAAACCACTTTCATTATCATCTCCAGTTCTATTTTTATTATTTTTTTATTTCATTTCATTCAATACATACGCACAGATTCAGGTTACTTCAGGAGTTGATCCTATTGAGATGGTTGAAATGATGCTTGGCTACGATATTGTTTTTGAGAATGTTCAATATACTGGAGCAAACCATGCACGAGGGAACTTTATGGAAGGGGACTCTGCTTTTCTGGGATTAAACTCAGGAATATTTTTAACATCCGGGGCCGGGTATGTAATTCCAGGGCCGAATGATGATTGTAATGCAGGAGTTAATAATAACCTCGGGGGGAACGCTTTACTTACTGCAATGATCGGTGTAAGCACTTTTGATGCTGCCGACCTTCAATTTGACTTTATGCCTCTGACAGATACTTTAAAAATAAAGTATGTTTTTGGCTCTGAAGAATACAATGAATTTGTTAACTCTACCTTTATTGATGCTTTTGCTATTTTCATTTCCGGGCCTAATCCTCTCGGAGGAAATTACTCAAACAATAATATTGCAACAGTTCCAAATTCAACAAACATACCTATCAGTGTAAATACGATAAATAATGGATTCAGCTCTTGTGAAGTTTTTACTTCAGGTCCATGTACTAATTGTGAATACTACTATGATAACACATCCGGTTCATTCTTGGAATTTGATGGTTATACAACTCCGTTAACAACTCAGGCATTGGTGATTCCAAATGAGTTTTATCATATGAACATTATTATTGCAGATGCCGGCGATGGAATTTTTGATAGCGGCATATTACTAAATGGCACCTGCTTTCCTGACTTCCAATCCTTCAGTTTTCTAATGCAAAACAATCCAGGATTAACTGAGGATGTTTTTGGAACAATTTCAGGAGATACAGTCCTGTTAACAGTACCTCAGGGTACGGATGTTACTGACCTTGTCGCTACTTTTGACATGATGTTATGCACTAAAGCTTTTGCAGACAACACACAGCAATTCAGCAATTCAACACATCTTGATTTTACAGAACCAGTAATTTATACTTTAAAAGGCACTTCGGAAAAAGACTGGACTGTGATTGTTAATATTCTGACTACTGTTAAAAATCCTCTTTTTTCTATAGTGAAAATATATCCTAACCCTTCAACCGGAAAATTTAAAATTTCAAACGTTTACAATTGCAAAATAAAAGTACTAAACTATCTCGGTTCGACAGTAACTGAATTTCAGCATATTAATCAAACTAACCTGATAATCGAAAACTTAAAAAGCGGGCTTTACTTTATTAAAATTGAAAAAAATGGTTTTGTGGAGACAAGGAAAGTTGTTATTAGATAAATTATATTGTTACTACTTTGTTGATTTTTAAAAAGTAGTGCGATTTCATTTAATTAAAACTACTTCAGGAACAAACGTTCTTTGTCTTAGTGACCGTAAGACTCTGGCAATCATCACAATTCCCGGTGCTTTCCGTCACAAAACGGTTTTCGCCCTGTATGCTTGCACATACACCAGTGAACGGTCTTTTTCTCGGTTATATTAACAAGAATTGGTTTGAATTCAGTGTCAAGATGCGACCCGTCACAGAAAGGCTGAGTTACACTCTTCCCGCAGGAACACCAGAAGTATTCTCCGGGCTCCATCTCCATCTTTAAGGAATGCTTATCTACAATATGCGGCTTTGCCATATATGTTTAATTTTATATATTAGAAACAGAATAACAAAAGTAAAATTATTTTGTTCGCAAACTTAAATAAATTATTAAAAATAAATATAAACTGCTAACCGATTATTATACAACAAAATAACCGAAAACATTTAGAACCATTCTGCATTAGAACAACAAATTTTAACATTTTTTACAAAAATACTTGACATGCATAGTATTTTTTTTTATACCTTTGCAATGCGTGCATAATAAATATTTATTTATGAATATAGAGCAAACGGTTGATTACCACCTTCGTTCCACACTTTTTGCAATGCGCAGGATGTATAACCTTCTTGCGGCACAAAACGGAATAACACAGGGAATCGGGTATGCATTGGTAAATATCGGGAAAGATGGTGTTCCCGCCACCAAAATTGCACCTATGATGGGGATGACAAGTTCGAGCCTCAGCCGCCTTCTCAAAAACATGGAAGACGACGGGCTTATTTACCGCAAACCCGAAAAGGAAGATAAACGGGTTGTCAGGATTTTTCTGACACAGGAAGGTCTGGAACTTAAAAAGAAAATTAAGGATGTGGTTATAAATTTCAACAAAAAGCTCTTTAAAAAAATAAGCAAAGAAGATTTTGAGGCTTTTGTAAAAATAAACGACCTCATAAAAAAACAGGTTAAGGAGGATGTGGCGGAATTTCAGGAGAAAAACGGTACATTATAGTTGTAGAGCCAATCCTATGGGATGAACTTCTTAAAGGTTTGAAATTGATGAATTGCAATTTTGTCAAATCAATCAATTAGTGAAATGTTAAAATCGGTGCATTCGTGCAATTCGTGTAATTCGTGGATAGCAAACAAAAAACATACATATATAATAATACTAACAAAATAATAAATAACTTATGATTCGTAGAATAAAAAAAGTAGCTGTTCTTGGTTCCGGAGTAATGGGTTCCGGAATTGCCTGCCATTTTGCAAACATCGGAGCAGAAGTCTTGTTGATAGACATCGTGCCCCGTGAGCTTAATGACAAGGAAAAGGCTGCCGGATTAACATTGGAAGACAAGGCAGTAAGAAACCGCATCGTTAACGATTCGCTGAAAGCAGCACTGAAATCAAAACCGTCACCCATCTACAAACAATCATTTGCCAACCGGATAACTACGGGCAACTTTGATGATGACCTTCCAAAAATTAAGGATTGCGACTGGGTAATTGAGGTGGTCATCGAACGGCTCGACATCAAGAATTCTGTTTTTGAGAAAGTTGAAAAATACAGAACTCCGGGCACACTGATAACTTCAAACACCTCAGGAATTTCAATTGAGGCTATGATGGAAGGACGCAGCGAAGATTTCCAAAAGCATTTTTGCGGAACTCACTTCTTTAACCCGCCACGATATCTGCAACTGTTTGAGATAATTCCTTCAAGCAAGACCGACCCGGAAGTGCTGAATTTCCTTTCGGAATATGCAGCAAAATTTCTTGGCAAAACTCCTGTACTTGCCAAAAATACTCCGGCATTCATTGCCAACAGAGTCGGGACTTTCTCTATAATGGAGTTGTTTAACAATATGCAAAATCTTGACTTCACAATCCCTGAAATTGACAAACTGACAGGACCTATAATCGGAAGAGCAAAATCAGCTACCTTCCGCACAGCAGACATAGTTGGACTGGACACTCTTGTGCATGTTGCAAAAAATATTCAGGAAACAACCGACGATGAAGCTAACGACCTCTTCAAAATTCCGGATTATCTGAAAAAGATGCTGGAAAACAAATGGCTCGGATCAAAGACCAAGCAGGGATTCTTTAAAAAAGTTGTTGAGGATGGGAAAAAGAAATTTCTTTCACTCGACATCAAAACGATGGAGTATGTTGAAGCTCCCAGACCAAGATTTTCTGTATTTGAAAAAACCAAAGGTATTGATGACCTGCGTAAGGTTATGCCCATCCTGTTCAAAGACAAGAGCAAAGTCGGTGATTTTTACCGTAGCTCGTTTTATAAACTGTTTCAGTTTGTATCAAACCGTATTCCCGAAATCAGTAATGAAATATACAAAGTTGACGATGCTTTGAATGCCGGTTTCGGCTGGAAACTTGGGCCATTCCAGACCTGGGATGCAGTTGGCGTTCCCGGTACCGTTAAAGCAATGGAAGAGGCAGGATTAAAACCGGCACAGTGGGTTTATGATATGCTCAATGCCGGAGTTACTTCCTTCTACAAGATCGAGAACGGATTAAAGTATTTCTATGACATTCCGTCAAAAGCCTACAAAGTAATTCCGGGGCAGGAAGATAGACTGTCACTCGAAGTCCTCAGGAACACAAATGTAATCTGGGAAAATACCGATGTTACTATTTTTGATCTCGGAGACGGTATTCTGAATGTTGAATTTCATACGAAGATGAACACTATCGGACAGGGAGTTCTTGAGGGGTTGAACAAGGCAATTGATATGGCTGAAGCCGATTATGCAGGTCTTGTTATATCAAATGAGGGAGACCATTTTTCTGCCGGTGCAAATGTCGGTATGATCTATATGCTTGCGATTGAACAGGAATGGGAAGACCTAGACCTTGCCGTTCAATGGTTCCAGAAAACGACAATGCGTCTGCGATATTCCTCAGTTCCTGTAATAACCGCTCCCCATGGAATGACACTTGGTGGAGGATGCGAAATCTGTATGCACAGCGACAAGGTTATAGCTCACGCAGAGACCTATATGGGACTTGTTGAATTCGGTGTCGGGCTTATCCCGGGTGGAGGAGGAACCAAGGAGTTTGCTCTACGGCTTTCGGATGAGCTGAAAGAAGGTGATATTCGCACAAATGCTTTTCTTAACAGATATCTTAGTATTGGTCAGGCAAAAGTTTCGACTTCGGCCTACGAAGCTTTCGATCTCGGATATATGCGTCCGGGTCAGGACGAGGTTATTGTGAGCCGTGCCCACCATCTTGCCTATGCAAAAAAGGCAGCTCTGAATCTTGCTGAAAAGGGTTACACAAAACCTGTTGCACGTAAAGATATTAAAGTCCTCGGCAGAGAGGCTCTCGGAATGGTTTACGTTGGTGCTGACGGCTTTACGACAGGAAACTATATGTCAGAACACGACAAGCTCATCGCCGAAAAACTCGGGTGGGTTATGGCCGGAGGTGAAATATCTCAGGCACTGACCGAAGTTTC
>Ga0256913_10000827_pt1 | contig 16072 bp, 17 predicted proteins | sample Axial_MatmetaG_FD_185970 | JGI IMG/M metagenome (GOLD analysis project Ga0256913, IMG submission 185970) | Deep-sea worm associated microbial mat communities from Axial Seamount, Juan de Fuca Ridge, Pacific Ocean - Axial_Mat | ecosystem: Environmental > Aquatic > Marine > Oceanic > Microbial...
TTTTCATTTTCTTCAGGTTTATTTCTTAATTGCTTTGATGATAAATTGAGCTACCTCCTTCTTTCTCGTTTCCATCAACTGCCTGTATGCTTGTTTGTCGTTATCCAAAACAATTCCGGTAATGATGGGTTTGCCGATAAACGGGAAAACCGAAAGGGAAATAACATTTACAATTAATTGTTCCGGTTCTATGTCAATTATTAACCCTTCATCAATGGCATGTCTGATTCTTTGCTTTACGGGTTCTATTTCAAGACCCGATAACTGAAAGAGACTTAAAACCCGATCAGGATTGTTATTAATCTCGTGCGTTATAAAACCGGGAATACGAGGATGTTTTATCAAAAAGTCAATATATGCTGCAGTAAAATTTTCCAGACCGGAAAAAAAGTCCACATCTTCTTTAAATGAAGTAATCAGGTTTGGCAAAAACAAACTGATTGCTCTTTTGATGATAATTTGAAACAGCGCATCTTTACTTTTATAATAATAGTGTAATAATGCTTTATTAATTCCGGCTTTATCAGCAATGGCCTGCATACGGGCGCCATTAAAACCTTTTTCTTCAAACTCGGCAAAAGCTGATTCCAATATCTTATCACTGGTGTCTTTCTTATATTTCATTTTGCAAATTTAACCATTTGGTTAATATTAACCGAATGGTTAAGAAAGTTTTTTCAATTTTGTGAAATTGATGTTGCTTTTGCTTTTATTTTTGTGTGCCAATTAACCAAAATCTTATAACCATGAAAAAGAGTCTGTTTTTAATTATAACATCTGCGATTCTGTATTCAGGATTGTTACATAACAGTTTTGCTTCCCCTTTTAATGACGGGGATAAAATAGAGTTGGACAGTGTTTCGTATGATGTCGGATTAACGTTTACTTATCTTAAAGAGAATTTTACCTATGATTTTTATGGAAGAGTTTTGTATCATTACAGATCGTCGAAAGATAACGATTTGTTGCATGAGCAGGAATACTCGTATGAGTATCTGGATGATGAGCATAAGGTAATAATGACCTTAAAAAAAGATGTTAGCGGCACGAGGGATTTGCAGCTTGCTGAAAAGAATGAAACTTTCCTGAATGAGAATGGGTTGGTTACTGAAATAGAAAAGTATAAGAGAAACAACATTTTGGAAGAATGGAATTTAATTGAAAAGGATTTGTATACTTACAACGAAAAGGGTAATAAAGTTAGCAGTTCAATTTACAAGATTGTTGATGAAACTGGATTATTGAAGTTATATCGAACAGATACAATTGAGTATAATGCGTTCGACAAGCCTGAATATATTACCCAAAAACAACTTTCCGGTGTGCAGCTTAAAAATCTGAACCGGACAAAGTTTATTTATAAATCGGATACTATTTTACAAACTAAATTCAAATACGTCTGGAATATATTGGGAGAAGTGTGGGTGGTTGACAAAAGGTATAAGTATTCGTATGATAACCAGACAAAGATTATTGTTCTTGAAAATTGGATATACAACCAGTCGGAATTTGTTAAACAAAGAAAGTTCATCGATTATTACAATAATGAAGGGGATGTTTCGGTTCATGAAACTTATTTGTGGAATCCGGATGAGAATGATTGGAATAAATGGATGAAAAAGGATTATTCGTTGAATTACGAAACTGTAGCAGAGAATATAATCAGGCCTAAAACCGATGATGACATTGCTCAAAACATATTGTATGACAACATTACTCACAAAGGTAAAATAACCGGTGTAACTTTATTTGATGTTCAGGATGGTGAGTGGTCGGAATTGGAGTCGTATACTTATTATTATTCTGCATTTACTCCACAGTCGGTGAATAAAAAACCGGAGGTACAATTATCTGTTTACCCAAATCCGGCCATTGACTTTTTAAATATAAAAAGTGAATTGAAGTTTTCGCAGTTCAAAATTTATTCAATGGATGGACACTTGATTAAAAGTGGTGAACTATATTCGAACTGTTTAGATATATCGTCAGTTCCATCCGGAACCTATTTGTTAAAACTTGAAAGCAGCAAGGGTAAACAGGAAACTATTGGATTTGTTAAGAATTAAGCGAAAAACAAAGAGCCGGAGTTAAATCCGCTTGACAAAGCTATTTATAGCGTTTTTTATGTGTGGTTGCCGAAACAATTTTTCCGAAACAAATAAAACTGGCAGTGTAAGCAATGCCCCGGCCATTACATCAATAATATAGTGATGACCGGAATAGACTGCCGAAAACCATATACCGGCAACAAAAACAGTAAAAAGAAGATTAAACCAACCCACCTTTTTCTTTAAACCAAAATAGAGAACAATGACCGGATAAGCAGCATGTAATGAGGGCATGGCTGCTAAGACGTTGGCATTTTTATTATAAATCCCTTCGAAAAGGGGATAATGTATCAGTTCGTCAAAACGGGCAAGTCCGGCTCTGCTGCCGGGCACACCTATGTGTAAGTCAAACCCGTATTTTGCCACATACCATGGCGGGGCTGCCGGATAAATATAGTAAACCATAAAACCCAGTAGGTTAACCGTCAGGAATACAAGGGAGAATTTTAAAAACAAATCTTTATCCTTAACAAAAAGCCAGAGCCCGAAAGCCAATGGAACGGGCATCCAGTTGATATAGAAGAAACCGGAAAGGAAATCTAAAACGGATGAATGGTTAACGGCAAAATACTCATTGGGCGTGAGTAGTTTATTCTGGTAATTAATACCAAAAAGTAATTTTTCAATATTGTATGGTTCTTTAATATGAACGGTTGACACTTCATAGTTGGGGAGCACACGCATGGAGTCGTAAATAACCCAGAATAGAATGAAAATGGAAAAGCCCAATACAAAGCGGCGCGATTTTTCCGACAAATAGAATGCTGACCACCAGATTAAAACAAGATAATAATTTTCGGGCCTTATGTCGGTTGTTACATAGTTGAACAGTAAGTAAACTAAGGTAATAACACTGTTTATAACAATATTCTTTTTGGTGAAACGACTGAATTCCATATTAATCGATTATTAATTTTTCATATACCGGCTCTCCCGATTTAATTCGTTGTCCGAACAATTCCACATATTCAACTTTTGGCCACACTCCTGACTCATCGGCATAGATATACAAATGGTCGAGCTTACACTCTTCGCCGTTTATTTGGGTTAATATTATTGCTTTAAAAGGAGCGGTTTGTTTTAGCCAAAACACGCTGGATTTATTAGCTGTTAATCTGACTTTAAAAAGATCTTTCTCACCTTTTACTCTTTTACAATCAACACCGTAGGCATACCATCTGTCGATAAAACGTAATTCCATTCTTTGGTTTTGCTCTTCATATCTTTTCCAATAAACATCAATCGGGTTATCCTCAACTAAATTTCCGTTTTCATCAAACTGTGCATCGTAAATGATGGTATTGGCATTGTGGTTACGCTGAATGTAAAACAGCATTTTATCTGATTTCTCAGGAACAGGATAGTTGTGATTGTCTGATCTTCCTGAAAAAAACGACAGCAACGAGATGATAATAGTTAACAAGTTCATCATAGCAATTTTTGATTTTTATACCATTGAATGGTATAATGAATTCCTTTTTCTAAATCAAATTCCGGTTCAAAACCAAAATCGTCAACCAGGGCACTGCTGTCGCATAACCAGTTTTTCATGATTAGCTCTCTGAACTTATCTCTGTTAAGTGTTGGTGCTTTTCTCAAAAAAATGCAGGATAGCTTTTCATTCAAAAAAGCAATAGGTTTTGCAAGCAATTCGGGAAATACCAACGCTATCGCGCTTGTGTTTAGTTCCTTTTTAATAATCGCTGAAAATTCAATAGTCGTGTAATGTTTTAAATCAGAAACAAAATATGATTTGTTAAATACTCTTGAACCCAACGAATCTATTATGAGTCGTGTTAAATCTTTTATAAAAAGGAATGTAAGATGTTGATTTTTGGTTCCCACATAAGTTTCCAAACCATGTTTTATATTCTTAAATACAACCAGATAATCTTTGTCGCGCGGGCCATAAACCCCTGTTGGACGGAATATCAGGTGGGGGAACTTATTTAATGATCGAATATAACGTTCAGTTTTAAGTTTAGCTGCACCATAATGAGAAACAGGGTGGGGTTCGGTATTATTATTCACAGGTTCAAAAGTTGATTCATTACCCGGACCAATGGCAGCCAGGCTACTCATATAAATGAACTTATCAGGAACCAAATTGGTTTCGTGTAAACTTTCAATAAAGTGTTTGGTATATCCGTAATTGACTTCGTCAAATGTTTCCTGCTTGCACGATTTTGTGATACCGGCATTATGAATAATGTAATTGAATCTTCCGTATTGTTTCATCGTTTGCCTGAGTTTCTCTTTATCGGAAAAGTCCATTTCGACAAAAGTAACCGGGAGGTTTTTGATGTAGGTCAAATCACTTGGTTTCCTTACTCCTGCATAAACTTTATATCCGTGTTGTAAGGCTTCTTCAGTTAAGTGGCTTCCGATAAAGCCATTGGCACCTGTTATTAATATTTTTTTCTTCATTAAAAATCGAATTTAAACCGGGCTCTTATACCATATTCCTGCACATTTGGATTGTCCAGATATGTAACACGTTTAACTACATCTACCCTAAAAAATTTAAGGATATTGCCAATCCCTGCGCTTATTTCAATATAGGGCTTATCCTTAAGTGTAAAGGTGGTTGGGTTACCGTACATGTCAACGGGAAATAGCATCAAACCATCAGTAACGTTTGGATTGTTTTTGTCACTTACTCCGCCATAAATTCCTTTAAAGGTAATAATGGAGCGCCATTTCAGGCGGCGCATTAACGGAATTTTATTCATGATAAAACCGTTGAAATGATGTTCCACAAATAATGATGCGTATTGATCGCTGACAAACTCCAAAAAGTTCATCAGGTTATATGAGCGTATTTGATACGAATAGGTTTGATTTGCCCTGTGGATAAACATATTGGGAAATGGAATCTCTGACCCGAAAAGTTTTCCTGCTTCAATCTCGAAATTGGTGAATCCGATGGGAGAGAGGTAAAAACGTTTAAAAAAATTAAATTTAAACTTGCTGTATTGATAATCGGCGTTAAACAGCCCTTGAAACCCTTGTGTATAGGTAAACTGAAAAATGGGATATTTTGTAATGATGGGTGTTCGGTAGTCCAGTCCCTGATAGAATGTTTCATTGGGAGCATAACGGATGGTAGTAATTATTTCGCTGGATATGATGCTTTCTTTTGTGTAGTCAGCATAATTAAACTTTAATGTACCACCGGGTTTTTCTTCCATATATTTAAAGTTAAGTGTGGTTGAAATATCATTTTTCCAGTCGCGATAGTATTCCAGTTTAAACATGTCGTAGTAAAGTATTTTATCAGCTACCCCTCTTTTAAAAGATAACAGGAAGTTATCTTCGTTAATGAATTGCATCTCCATTCCCGGAAAATTTGTTTCCCGCTGATACATGGCCATAATGGAATGCTTGGGAATCTCCCTCAAGGGCTGCTTATTTAAAGAGAGAGTTGCCTTAGCTGAATATTTAAAGCGTTCATCTTTAAATCCGTAAACAACAAACCCTTCCATTCTAAAGGTTTTGCTGAGTTTATCGCTGGTTCGTCCGCCAAGTCTTAGTCGGAATCCTTCCACATCATTAAAACTGTAGAAGGTATTTACAGGCCCTATATCAATTTTATTGAAATTCCAGTATCCGGCAACGAAAAGCATAATAACATCAATGGTACGCTTAAAAGCAGGGTCGTGTTGAACACTGTCAACCATCGAATAAATATTTTCCTCTTTTTCCGAAAGCTCCGAAATTCTGTTTTGTTTCCAGTATTCATCAGTACGGGACAGGCTTCCCGGCAACCTGACGCTTTTCTCAGCGCCTTTAAAAACAGTATCGGGGAAGGGTTTGTTAAGAATATAATTGTCGTAATAGTTTGTTCTTCTGCCAAACAATCCCGTACTCTTGTTGGCAATATTATAATCCACAACGAGTTTATCTTTGTTTAACAGCCATACATCTTGATTAACTTTTGTGAACTCCTGAACTATTTGCAGGTCTTTTACAAAATTAAGGTTTATGTATTTTGTAACCCTCATATCAACTTTAACAACAGCCAGTTCCTCATCATCAGTAACATAAAGGTTTCCCACAAAAGCAAAATCAAATTTGTTACGCGGCATGAAGGCTATATTGATACAGCGGTATCCGTTTATATTAAGGGTATCAATTATATGAAACTTGTAGATAGTTGGTGCCAACGGCGATATGGGGCTTGTAAACTGATTGGTAAGCAGGTTGATATTATTGTCGTAAATGTTAACATTCTGATACATATTATCAATAACATGGCCAATCCCCTGATTGTCCAAATAGTCGTGAAAACCAATCATTTTAGAAGCTTTGATGTATTCCTTTTTGTCTTTGGGAGTTTTGCGGTAATAAACTTCTGACAGGGTTTCTTTTAGAAAAAACGGCAAATAGGGTTTGCCGTTTAATTCTGAAGTGTCAACATAGCTAAAAATAAATTGTATTTTTTTAAATATCTTTTTCTTTCTGAACTTCTCGGTAATGTTATTGATATCGAACTCAACTTTTTCATACTTATCATATGTGTAATAATTCAGTTTCTCAAGTCTGTTATTGTCTTTGTTTTTAACTACCCTTTTAATTAATTCAACAGCGGGATTATTTTTATTGCGATAACGTTTACGTTTTGAAACAATTTCAACCTCTTCCAGATTAAGCGAATCAGGGGTTAGCTCGAAATTGATAACTTGCCGTTTACCGGTTTCAACCAATTTGGTCTGTTTACGGTAACCAAGAAAAGAAGCTGTTATTCTGTTTGAAGCCCATTGTGTAGCAATGCTGTATTGACCGTTATAATCAGTTGTTGCTCCTATGTTTTTACCTTCAAATACGATATTTACAAAAGGAAGCGGTTCTTTAGTTGATGCATCAATAACATATCCCTTGACTTGTGTTAGTTGTTGGGCATGAACCGGCAGAGCCGGAATTAACATCAACTGAATTAACATCAGCAGATTGATAATATTGTTTATTAATCTGTTCATTTTTTGAAAATGTAATACCTGTTCATTAAAAAGTTAAAGCCGTAACCAACAATTACTGATACTATAATTTTTGCCAGGACTTTACTTAAGCCTGAGTACTCCACTATTAAAAATAACCCTGATGTGTTTAATGCTATGCTGCCTCCCCATACTGTAAAATATTTAAATGCCTGAATGCTTATTTTACCGTCTTTACCCATAAATGCCCAGTTGCGGTTGAAAACAAAGGCAACAACGCCGCCGGTAACCGCACCTGTAATGGCTGCTGTTATGTACCAGATACCCAATATTTCAGACAATATCATGAAAACAGCAAAATCAATGAGGGTTGCCGTAATCGCTACAATATTGTACCGAATAAATGAAGTAATTATATTGGGTTTTTGACTCATCTTAAATAATGTTGAAATAGATCAGCAGTTGTAAAACAATTAAACCATAAAGTCCTGCCAGCAAATCATCAAGCATTACACTCCAGTCGGATTTCATTTTGTCGAGTCTCCTGATGTAAAATGGTTTCAGGATGTCGAAAAACCGAAATATCAACAAAGCGTAGAGGTAATACTTCCAGTTTAGGGGAATCATAAAAGCCGTTATCCAAACACCGGCTATTTCGTCAATTACAATAGCAGGAGCATCGTGAGGCCATATAGTGTGAACCTTTTTTATGGCTGCCACACCCATAAAAACAGATAAAACAATAGCGACGAGATTGAACAGACAGATTCCTGTCTTATCAAAACCAGCATTAATTAATAACAAGTTAAACAGGTAAAGTAGCACTATCCCCACTATCGAACCCGCCGTACCTGGCGCTACCGGTGAATATCCACTGCCCAATCCCGAAGCTATTGTTTTATAAAATTTCATTGTTTTTGCTATTGGTTGTCTTCTTCGTAGTAATCCAATCCCAGATAATTTATTAGTGTTTCACCCATCAGATGACGTAAGGTGTTTTCAAACTTGATGCGTTGTAAAAAGATATCATGCAAGGGCTGTAACCCCTCTTTTGTTTGAGGCGATTTAAAGTAAAACGAAAGCCACTCCTGAATCCCTTTCATACCTGCCCGATGTGCCAGATCCATAAAAATTGCCAGGTCAAGAACCACAGGGGCAGCCAAAATGGAATCTTTACATAAGAAATTAATCTTGATTTGCATTTTGTAACCAAGCCAGCCGAAAATATCAATATTATCCCAACTCTCTTTGTCGTCGCCTTTTGGAGGGTAATAGTTAATGCGTACTTTGTGGTACATGTTTTTATACAGATCAGGGTATTTATCGGGTTCCAGCACGCTATCCAGTACACTGAGCTTTGAAACTTCCTTTGTTTTAAAGGAGTCGATATCATCCAGTACTTCGCCATCACGGTTTCCGAGAATATTGGTTGAAAACCAACCATCGATACCCAGTAAACGGGTTTTTAAACCCGGACCTAAAATGGTTTTCATCAGGGTTTGTCCGGTTTTAAAGTCTTTACCTGCAATGGGGATGTTTTCCTTAATCGACAGTTCAATCAAGGCCGGAATATCCACAGTTAAATTGGGTGCTCCATTAGCAAAGGGTATACCACTTTTAATAGCCGCATAAGCATAAATCATGCTTGGCGCAATGGAGGGGTGATTATCTTCCAATGCCTGTTCAAATTTTTCAATCGACAAGTGTACATCGGTAATTTGCGTATAAACTTCGGTTGAAGCACACCATATCATTACCAGCCGGTCACAACTGTTCTCTTTCTTAAAGGTTTCTATATCTGTCATCAGAGCTTTGGCTGCATCCATTTTTGTGTTTTCAGACTTCACGTTTTTACCGTCAATATTTTTTACAAACTTGTAATCAAATACCGCGGGCATCGGTTTAATATCTGACAATTCGTCTTTTAACTCATTGAGCAGTTCTTTATCAAGCACTCCGGCATTTATAGCTGCATCATATACATTATCGTTGTAAATATCCCATCCGCCAAAAACCATATCGTTGGTTGATGCCAGTGGTACAAAATCTTTAATATCAGGGTTGCGGCCTTCAGTGCGTTTACCAAGCCTGATTTTACCCATTTGCGAGATTGATCCGAAAGGTTTCCCCAAACCTTTATTAGTAGCAATTACTCCTGCCATAAATGTGGTTGAAACGGCACCCATACCGGGGGTTAAAATCCCTAATTTTCCAGATGCGTTTTTAATGTTTTTTGTTGAATTCATTTTGATATATTTTAAATTTGAAAAAAGAGTTACATTTTCTTTCTGCAATGTTCAAGACGTTGAAATGCTGTAAAATTGGTCAGAATAGCCATGATGAAAATTGGAATGGTGAAGATTGATATATTTTCAAACAGAGGTAATGACGAATGCCCCAAGGTGAGTTTAAATGCACCGGTAAAATGTGAAATGACCCCGTATAAAATAGCTGAAATACCAATGGTAAGCACTCGTTCGGGGCGCTGCATTATACCTATTTTACATTCAACGCCCAGTCCTTCGGCTCGTGCTCGAACGTAACTCACCATAATTGAACCAATCATGGCTATGAATGCAAAAACACCACTTAAGAAATAGTGATAAGAGACCAGATAATAGGTAATCCCGAAAAACATAATCATCTCACTGTACCGGTCGATTACCGAGTCGAACAGTGCCCCGAATTTTGTCATGTGATTGGTTTTTCGAGCCAGTTGCCCGTCAAGCATATCAAAAACACCTGCCAATAACAAGATGACCCCAAACCAGGTAATATATTTAGTATCTCCCCGCAGACCCTTTTCTGCTCCAATAATCAATATAACTGATGAGAAAATAGTAATAATAAAACCGATAATTGTGATGGCGTTAGGCGTTAAACCTGTTTTAATTAACAGATTAATTACCGGGTCTAATGCTTTGTAGGCATTCTTTTTTATTAAGGTCCAATTGTATTGTTTAGCCATGCTGTTTAAAGTTTATAATTTTATTATCACTATTTATAGTTAATATTAACTAACGTTTATCTTAAATAAAAATGATCATTTATATCTGGTAATTGTTTCATAAGGCTCAATGACACACATTATTATAAAGATATTCAAAGTCTGTTTGTAGTTAATGTTAACAAACTATATAATTCTACTATTTTATCATTTTTATAAATCTTCGCTTTAAGGTTTAAATTTTTTCCCACTCCATGGTATGCCAAAAAAGGTATTTCGATCCTACTACTGTTACTTTACTTTTTCCAATCTCTACAATTTTCAGGTTGAAGACCATACCTTTTTCAGGTCCGTACATTTTACCGTTGAACCACTTTTTTTCTTTAGCATCATACCTGATATTTTTAATGATAACCATTTCTAATAAGGGGTCATCTTGCTTTGTCTTTTCAGGATTTTTCACATCAACAGTTTGGCCGTTTTCGTAGCCGTTAAGGGCAATAATTTTCCCGAAATATTTATTATCAACTTTAAATATTTCAATATCCAGTTTATTCGGGAGACGGTATTTTCCAATAATATCATCAGCTTGTTGTGAAAATCCAATTGTTGTAGTTAAGGCGAATACGATTATAAATGCTATTCTTATCACTAATTTTAATGTTTTGGTTTGTTTTTAGGCATCATTCATTATTTACTTGAAGAGTGCTGGTTTATAGATTGTTTTATTAGAAGTTATACTTAATTTTTGTGTAGATCATCGAATTGTCCTGATACCTTCCGAACATACCTTCTTCATCACCTACAAATACATTGGCACCGAGCAAAATGGAAAAGGCGTCACTGAAATCGTAAGTAACTTTTGGCCTGATGAGTGCATCACCATAGTTTAACCCAACGTATGAAAACAACTCAAGGTGCAGGGTTTCACGCATGGCATCGTATCGGGCAAGAAACGTCATGGTGTTACCAAACTCCTCTTCATCCATCATCTCATCATAATCCATAATGTATTTCTGAATGAATTGGGTACTCAGCTTTAAATGGCCAACACCATAATCGAGTCCCACAACATAATGTAAATAGTCTTTTTGAACCAGAGCATCTTCCGCTAGCGGATCTGCAGTCTGGAAATATTTTCCATTATAGTAAGCTGCTTCACCTCTGATAACAAAACTTTTGATGGTTGAGGTAAACGAACCACCGGCAATGTACAGGCGGTGATGCTCAGGGGTAATTAACAATCCTTTCAGGTAAGGTTGATGCGTGGTTGAATCAATTCCAAATTCTTTTTTAACATGCATGCTTGGCGTCTGATCCCAGGTATAAGCTCCCATCAGGTCGAAATCGATGGCCGATGAAGTAAACGAATATTTTAGATAAATCTCACTATTTTCCAATGATGGATTGATTTTCTCTTTTGAGTAATCGAAAGTTGGAGGAGCAGGAAATTCAGGTGGTTTGTACCAGATGGATCCCTGTCCGGGTAGTTCGTTGCCGGCATAAACCGGTTTCCATATGGCTTCGATGGTGCTGTTTCCAAAGTAATAATCAACTTTGGCAGCATAAACACCTACTCTTATCTCGTCAAAATCAGGCAATAGAAATTCGGTTAGGTTTAAAGGAGAAACAATATCGGTTATAAAAACTCCGTCGGCCTTACCCCAAACAATTTGTTGCTTGCCAATCCTGATATCAAAGCTGTTAAAATAAAGATCGAGATAGATTTCGCGCATTCTGAAATCAAAACTATCAATTCCATACAGGTAAACCATCGGGTTTGCTTTTAAAGCCATTTTATCACCCATCAGGTTGAAGTTGAGGTTTAAAGTGTTTTGTAACATGTTAAAATCGCCGTTGTTGTATTGCACTCCGGTGTAGTTTCGTACAAAACCGTCGATGCCTATGGTTTGGCTGAATGTCTGCTGACTTCCTATAACCAGCAAGGCAATAACAAATCCTTTAATTATTGTTTTCATTTTTATATGTTTTTGTCCGTTAGTTAATAATCTTTCTTGTTAAAACTGTAATATTTCTGTCATAATGCCGAACCGTATCACACTTATTTGGTGATTGAAATAGATGTTGTAATAGTCCATTCCGTGATAAATATTTACAAAGACCCCTATCTCTTCAAGAAATTTGGGGTGATAGTAAAAAGTAAAACTGAGATTAAGCCGGTTCAACGAATACCAATCCCAGTCGTATAAGTTTCCGAACATCCATGTGCTTTGTCCTTTCAATGAGATGGAAGCACGTTTCTTTTCTTTATTTTCTTTGTTGACAGGTAGTTTAAATATGGAGAAGATAGAATTCCAGCGATATAGACCGTATGAACCAATCATGGAAGTATTAGTGAGTCCTTCGGGGTGTATTTCAAATGAGGTTCCAAAAAACTGGACGGCATTAAGCTTTTTATTAAAATTCGTTTTAATAACCCCCACTTCAAAATAGTTGGTTGAGAAGTCTCCTGTTTTTAGGTTAACATCCCCATTTTCTAATAGGTATTCCCCATCCTGCCCATTTGAGTGGTGAGCAAGTTTTCCAAATAAACTAAGACTGTTGGCTTCGGTTTTTGATTTGAGTTTATAATATACTGTTATTTGAGGTATATAGCTTGGTGTACGAACAGGTGCCGACTTTTCCTGATACATCCGAATAATGATTTGAGGGGTGAGTACCCCCATCAGTCGCGAATCTTTATTTTGACGTATGTGAAAACCTGGAATGATATTGGCTTCAAACCAAAGCGGTTCAATATTTCCAATATCAATGGGTGCCGTAATATAACTGTTCCCCTGATTTACATTTGCGATAGTGGTGATGCCAATTTCAGGAACAGGCTCACCATTTGACTGTGCAAAACCAGTCAGCGAAAGAGCAATTCCCAACAAAAATATGATTACAAAATTCTTCATTCAGCTTTGTTATCGATATAGTGCAACACCAAATCCAAGTTTAATTATATCCGTTAGCGGGATTGATTTATTACCAACTTTACTGGCGAGATAAAGACCACGCGAACCTGCCCGTGCATAAAAAGCAAGACCCGATGCAGGCGTTTTATTGGCCAACAGCTTGGTTTTTATTTCACCTCCGATAAATACACCCGCATTTCGTCCCGGCGACCACCAGTAATATCCATCTGGATAATTATCGGGAAGCTTCACCCAAAACTCACTACCGAAAGTATGATGAATATACCATCCGATATTAAGTGGCAGTATTTCAATATTTTTTGATGCTTTAATTCTAAACAGTTTAGCTGTAAACTGCAAGCTGATGCTATGCAGGTCGTCAACTGTAAACCATTTTGGAACATAGCCGTAAAAAAGCGATACATCAAGATGTTGTTTAAAAAATGTATAACCGACGCCTGCTGATAAAAATCCAATTCCCCCTGCATACTGAAGTTTTACATAATCGGGAATAAACTTATTCCGGGTAGTTGTATCCTTTGGCTTGACGTTATTATTGCCCTGAGCCGAAAGCGAACTAACACTTAGGGATAATACAACAATGAGTATGTAAAACTTCTTAAAACGCATATTCATTCACTTTAAACTCGCCATTGTAAATAGTGATGGTATTAAACTTTCGGTGTTCAGTTCCGTAAACATTAACATATGTTATGCTGTCCGAAAATGGTTTGTAAATTTCAAAATGATGTAAATGACCATGAACACCAAACAGTACATTGTTGTATTCGGCCAGGGTTTCATGGAAGTTTTCAGTAAGGTTTGCATCAAAATCAGCATCGGTAGGAGGAATATGAAAGATTACCACTGCATACCTGAAATCATCTGCTGGCTTTAATTGGTTGTTCAACCAGTTTATATCTGGCACTTTTCCGTTAAATTGAAACTCTCTGCTGTTGCTGTTTAAAAAAATGAACTTAACCTCACCGTAGATAAAACTATAATTGTAACCACCAAACATTTCCTGGTAAGCCTGCCCGCCGTTTCCAACCATATCATGATTTCCCAATAAAACAAAATAAGGAACATTCAGGTTCATCATACAGGAGTTTCCCCAAAGATATTGTTTTGGCAACCCGAAGTCGGCAATATCACCCACGTGTACTACAAAGTCAAAATCTACAGTTTGGTTAACTTGGTTCACTTTATTTACAAAGCTTTCCAACTCGTCGTAAAAACGATGAGAATCGCCTGTAAAAGCAATTTTGATGGTATCGGTAGTGCTTTTGGTTTTCAGTTTTTGCAGATTCTTATTGTTTACCCCGCGGTTTACTTCATCAAAATCTATAACATAGGTTGAATAGTCGAACGCTTCTGTACAAGAAGTAAAGAGTGCGATACTTACCAGAAATAATATTTTGATGATGTTTTTCATTTTTTTATTGTCATGAACACGTTGGAAACAATTGTTTCCAACGTGTTCAGTTAGCTGATATTATATCCCTCTCATCATCATTCTTTCCGAGAATTTTGAGTTAGGTATTCCTGTGTTGATCTTAACATTATCCAGATTCATTGAGGTACGGTGATTTTTCTGGACATTCTCCATCTCGGAGTGTGTTATCACAATAAACCCTGAGATCTCTTTGAATTTTTTGATTTTTAAGGTTTTCAATAGTTCGCCGTCTTCGTCATAGAATTCTTTCTTTAAACCGATAAAGTTGTCTTTGCGAATCCAGGTAATGGTTTTGCTGTACATGTAATCTTCATCTTTCGGAATGCTTTCCACTACATAGTAGTCAACACCGTCGATGGTTTCTTCGCGAAGCAGCTTGTGGGTGTCGTCATCCAGTTTACGATCGCCAAGGTCATCATAGGTAAAGTCGGATCCCATAAAATAGTCGCTTTTGCTATCACTTGAGATTCGTTTAACTTTTTTAAGAGCCGGCAGATAAATCCACTGGTCATCACTTTTTGAAGGATCATCGTATGTCCAGTTCATAAAGGATGTGTTTTTTACATCAGCCGGAGCCGTGAAAAACATGATGCTTTTTTCAACATCACCGAAATCTTTGGTAAACTGTTTAATCTTTCGAACTCTTTCACTACCACTTTTATTAATAAGGGTCATGGTAAGATCCGAAGTTTGATCATCACCGGAAGGCAGGTTATAAACCTTGTCGATAATTTCTCTTCCGGTTAATTGTTGAGCTGTAAGCTGACTTGCAATTCCTGCAAGAAAGAACAAAGCTAATGTTGTTGTGATTTTTAGTGTTTTCATTTTTTTAATTATTTAATGGTACAATTAATGGTTCAATGGTTCAATGATTTAATGGTACAATGATTTAATGGTACAATGATACAATGGTACAATGATGTAATGATTGTTTTTTATTGTATAATTACATAATTGATACATTGTATAATTACATAATTAACACATTGTATCGTTGTATAGTTTATTTATTGCTCACGGTTTTAAGGATTGCTCCTATTATTTTTAATATTTCATCCAGATCAGAAAGTAATTCGGCAGCCAATTGTTTATCAATAAATTTGCTGTCTCTAAGTAATCTGATCCAGTAATGTGTTTCGCGGGCTTCTTTGTAAGCGATAAAAAATTTAGCCCTAAAATCTTTTTTGGAAATACTACCAGCTGCTTCTTCCGAGTTAGCTCCAACAGATGTTCCACTTTTCAAAATTTGTTTTGATAGAGTGTATTCTTTCTTCTCGTAAGCCAGATACTTGTAGAGTTCAATTATGCGTAAAGCAAAATTGTAGGTTTTTGATAGGATGATGTTTTCTTCCATTACAATATAATTTTGAGTTAATAATTGGTTGTTTAATTATTTAATGGTTCAATTATTTAATGGTTTAATGATGTAATGATTGTTTTTTATTGTATAATTGACACATTGTATTATTACATAATTAATACATTGTATAATTAAACAAGAGTTACTTCTTCTTAAAATATATATTCGACATATAAAGTAGTACTAACATGATGGTCAGTGTTCCAACAAAACTGGTAAACATGTTCAGTGAAACTAAAGCACCCAGTTCGCGGTTTGGAGGGAATACCGAAAAGAGCAATACAAGGAAACCGGCAATAACCACAATGGCATTGTAAATAATAGCCTTGCCCGAATGTGCCATGGA
>Ga0256913_10000828_pt1 | contig 16065 bp, 15 predicted proteins | sample Axial_MatmetaG_FD_185970 | JGI IMG/M metagenome (GOLD analysis project Ga0256913, IMG submission 185970) | Deep-sea worm associated microbial mat communities from Axial Seamount, Juan de Fuca Ridge, Pacific Ocean - Axial_Mat | ecosystem: Environmental > Aquatic > Marine > Oceanic > Microbial...
TAGCGAAGACCTCGCCGTCTCTTTGTTGGTACATACGGCAAAGTATGCGGGGGTCAAGATCGATAACGCAATGCACAAAACTCTGGTGAATAAAAGTATTCTGCTGAGTGCGTGGGTGCAGGTACTTGGCGGGTTGCTTATTGGTATGGGGATGATGTTCTGGTGGTTCAGGAAAAATAGAAACAGTAAGATTGAAAAATAAAGGATTTATGTGCAAGCATTAATACTCGCAGCAGGGACTGGAAGTCGTTTAGGAAAATATACAAAAGAAAATACAAAATGTATGTTGGAAATAAATGGTAAAACACTAATAACCCAAGCCTTGGATCGATTAAACAGCGTAGGAATAAAAAAGCTTATATTGGTAGTAGGATATAAAAAAGAAAATCTTATACAGTATGTTGGTGATAAGTATAAAAATATTACTATAGAGTATGTAGAAAATCCAATTTATGATAAAACAAATAATATTTATTCACTTTATTTAGCCCAAGACAAATTAGCTCAAGATGATACTATTTTGTTAGAAAGTGATCTACTTTTTGAAGAAACTATTTTAAAAAATCTTATTAATGATCCAAGAGAAAATTTAGCAGTTGTAGATAAGTACCAAATATGGATGGATGGAACTTCTGTTAGATTAGATGAAGATAATGAGATTATAGGATTTTATGGGAAAAGAGATTTTAAATTTCAAGATGTAAGAGAATATTATAAAACAGTCAATATTTATAAATTTTCACAATCTTTTAGTCAAAATATTTATATACCCTTTTTAGAAGCTTATATGAAAGCTATGGGGAATAATGAGTACTATGAAACAGTGATCAAAGTAATTGCTGACTTGGAAGGAACTGGGCTAAAAGCATTGAGGCTTGATGGTGAAAAATGGTATGAGATAGATGATGCTCAAGATAAAGCAAATGCGGAAATACTTTTTGCACCTACTTCCAAACGCAAACTAGAATTGATACAAAAAAGGTATGGAGGGTATTGGCGTTTCCCTGAATTGAGGGATTTTTGTTATCTCGTTAATCCTTACTTCCCACCCCAAAAGATGCAAGAGGAGATGAAGGCATATTTTTATGAGTTGCTATCTCAATATCCATCAGGACAAGAGACTCAAAGACTGCTTGCTGGCAAGATGTTTAAGGTTGAACCTGAAAATATAGTCGTAGGCAATGGTGCAGCAGAATTAATAAGAGGGCTTGGCAAAGCAATAGATGGAACATTTGGTTTGGCATTTCCTACCTTCAACGAGTATCCAGAAAGCATAGGTTATGATAGGGTAATTAAGTTTATACCACAAAACAGAGATTTTGCATACAATATTGAAAATATGATAGAGCTCGCAAAGAAGAGTGATAATCTATTACTAATAAATCCAGATAATCCAAGTGGTAATTTTATACCAAAAAAAGAGCTTTTAAAACTTGCCGATAAGCTTTTGGAGATGGATAAAAACTTTATACTTGATGAAAGTTTTATAGATTTTTCAACCAATGGTGAAGAAGAGAGTATGATAACTCAAGAGATTTTAGATAGATATCCAAATTTGGTTATTATAAAGAGTATCTCTAAAAGTTATGGAGTTCCTGGTATTAGATTGGGAATTTTGGCAACAAGTAACAAAGCTATAATGCGTGCAGTTGAAAAAGAGGTGGCTATATGGAATATCAACTCTTTTGGTGAGTTTTTCTTACAAGTATTTGGAAAATATAAAAATGATTATAAAAATGCTTGTATGCAGATTTCTAAAGAAAGAGATAGATTTTATAAAAGGTTACAAGAGATACCATATTTTAGAGTTATATACTCTCAAGCAAACTATTTTTTCATTGAAATTGTAGATAAATATAGTGCAACCAAGCTTACACAAAAACTTTTATGGGAAGATGAGGTTTATATAAAAGATTTAACCGGTAAAATTGGTTTTGAAAATAAAGAGTATGTAAGAATAGCAGTAAGAGACTATCAAGATAATGAATTTTTGATAGAGAAGCTAAAAGAGTTATAATGAAGATAACAATTGTTGGCTTTGGAAATATTGCTCATGCTCTCATATCCTATATTGGTTCTAAAGAGAATATAAAAATTTCTGTTTTAACATCGTCTAAAATAGAGACAAACAGTATATCTTTATCTGACAATAGTAGTAAAGGTTTTATACAAACTATATCACATCAGCCATCAGAGGTGATTTCTGATAGTGATTTGATATTTTTGACAACACCATCGCATGTTAGGTTTGAAGCTATTAAAAAAATTGCTCCATTTGTATCACAGAGTACGATTATAGGTGCATTTCCCGGAATAGGGGGATTTTATGATGAGATACAAAAAATTTTTGGTAACAATAGGACTGTTTTTGCTTCACAAAGAGTACCTTACATAGCTAGGGTGGTGGAAAGAGGCAAAGAAGTCAATGCCACACCCAAGAAGTCTATATCAATTGCTATAAATCATAATCAAGCATATATTCAAGAGTTATTATCGGGGCTTTTAAATATGGATGTAGATTTACTTGACAGCTTTATGGAGGTACATTTAACCAACTCTAATCCAATTTTACATAGTGCGAGATTGTTTTCATTATACAATGAATACTATCCATTAAGTAAAGAAGTTTTATTTTATAAAGAGTGGGATGATGATGCTTCTAAAGTTTTATTACTAATGGATGAAGAGTTTATGAATTTGATTAAAAAACTTGGGCTTAAAAATATATCATCACTAAAAAAACATTATGAGGTACAAAACTATCAGCAAATGACTCAAAAGTTACGAAGTATTGAAGCTTTTAAGAGTATCAAAACACCTTTAATAAAAGTAGATAACAAATATATATTTGATGTAAACTCCAGATATTTCCAAGAAGATATTAATCACGATCTTTTGTACATAATAAAAACGGCAAATAAGAATTTAGTACAACTTCCAACTATCAATAGAGTGTATAAAAAATTAAGTAGATTAATGGATAACAAATGATTAGAACTATAAAAAGTATCCTTAAGCCACTTAAAATCAGGCTTATGATGTTATATGCGTTATTGAAAAGAAAGCAAAATAAAAAACAAAGACCAAATTATAAATGCACCATTGATACTAAAAGGTGTTTTGGTAATAGTTTGAGTCCTAGTTACAGATATGAGTATTTTGGAGAAAATACCCCTGTTTGTTGTGCTACTCATTTATACAATATCTTAAGAGATGTTGCAAAAGTATTAGAAGATAGTGGTATAGAGTATTTTATCTCTTTTGGTACTTTGCTAGGGGCAGTACGGCATAAAGGTTTAATACCTTGGGATACAGATATAGATATCATCATACCCCAAAGAGTCAAAAGTGATGCTATAGAAGTGTTGCAAAAACATTTGCCATCAAACTATGTAGTTTTACAAGATAGAGATGATAATATAGTAGGTAGCCTTGTGAGAGTGAATTTAAGTAAAGTAAATACACTGCATATTGATCTGTTTACCTATATAGAAGAAGATGAAAAGATTGTTTTTGGATATCAAAGGAATTTTTTTAAAAAAGATATTTTTCCTTTGAGAAAAGTGGAGTTTTATGATTTGAGTTTGTATGCACCAAAAGATATCAACAGACAGCTTACAACCTTTTATGGAGACGATTTTATGGAATATGCATACAAGCAGTGGGCATTGAATAAAACAAAATTTAAAATAACAGATTATTCACCTGCTAAAATAGAGATTTAGATGAAAAAGCATTTTTTTGGCTCATTTGGTTTAACTTTTTTATCTTCCGGATTTTTTTTTGGTTTTAACTTTTTTTTAGCTAAATATCTTGGTGCCACACTTTATGGGCAAATTAGTTATTACTTATCTTTTATTCAAATTGTTGCATTATTAATTAGCTTTAATTATGCGGCACTTTATATGGGCAATAAAATTACTAAAGAAGATAAAAATACCTTTAGTTTATTTATTACAATTGAGAGTTTAATGTTTTTAATTGTAGCAATTCCGGCATTTTTTATAATACAAAAATATATTAAAAGTAATGAAATAACATTACTTATTTTATTTATTGCATACTTTTTAACTTTAGTATCTGTTGTTGGATTAGAGTTTAACTCTAAAAATCAGGTAAGTAAATCTATTTTTTACTCTGCTTTTGTTCCAAGATTGCTTTTAATTATTATGTTTTTAGTAGCATTATGGTTTGGATTGGCAACACCAAAAAGCTATTTATATTTATATTTGCTTAGTTTTGGTTTTGTAGCAGGATATTTTTTATTTTATTTTCATCCTAAATTTTATATAAAAAAAGAGATTTTTAAGAGAATTTGGAAGTTTTATTTACTTGGAATTATTGGAAGTAGTTTTTCGTATATTGCTCAGATTTTTCAAAAAGAGTATGGTAGTTATAAAGAGTTGGCCTCGCTTTCTATTGCACTACTATTTATTGCGGGGCTTAGTTTAGTTGGAACTGTTTTAATAAAACTTGCCTTACCAAAACTACATGAGTTTTGGAAAAAAAGAGATATTGCTAATATTTCAATTTTGTATGCAACTCATACTTTTTTAAGTAGTATTATAAATTTACCAATTTTAATATTTTTAATATTTTTAATAGATTTAATTTCTAAATTTATGGGGAGTGGATATAGTAATTTACCAGTAGTTTTTTATATATTATCGGTTGGTTATATTTTTGATTTACTAACGGGGATTACAGGAACGATTTTAAGGGTAACTGAAAATGAACATATAGAGATATATAACGAAATATTTAGATTTAGTATGGGAGTAGGATTACTTTTTATTTTAAAAAACCAGGAGTGTGGAGTTGCTTATGCAATAAGTGCTTCTATGGTTATATATAATATTGTTAAGTTTCTTCAGGTATATAGACTTTTTAAAATTAAACCTTTAACACTAAAATATTTTAACTATTTAATATCTTTTTTAATAGGTTTAATATCTGTTTTTTATGCTATAAACTTATTTGTAAATAGTATAATTTTAAAAATAGTGCTATTTATGTTAGTTATGCTTATTTTTTATAGCCTTAGTTATAAACTTAGTAAAAAAATTTTAGATTTTAGTGTTTATAAGTAAGGAAAAATATGAATAACAATTTAAAACAAGCTCAAAATATCATGTTAGACATATTAAAAGAGGTAGATAAAATTTGTAAAAAACATAATATTAATTATTGGCTTGATAGTGGAACTTTGCTTGGAGCCATAAGGCATGGTGGTTTTATACCTTGGGATGATGATTTAGATATTTCTATGAGTATAGATGATTATTATAAATTTATACAAATTGCACAAAGTGAGTTGCCTTTGCATATGAAATTGCAAACTAAAGAGATAGAAAAAGAGTTTCCTTACGATTTTGCAAAAATAAGAGATAATCATGGTAAAATAATAGAACAGCATGAAAAAGATAACAATGTTAGTTACAATCAAGGTATATTTATAGATATCATTCCGGTAATTTTTATTGATGACTCTTATATCTATAAAACATTATATAAATTAAACTTTTTAGCAATTAAACTTTTTAGTTATAAATATTTAAATATATATAAAATTAGGAAGCTATTAATTTATATGCATGATAAAATGCATAATATAAAGAATAATGTAGTTATTAGGAGCGGAAAGTTTCCTTCTTATTTGCTCTATTTAAATAAAAAATCAATTTTTCCATTAAAAAAGATGCAATTTGAAAATTATAATTTTAATATTCCAAATAAGCCAAACGATTATTTAAACGTTTTATATGGAAATAGTTTTATGAGGTTGCCTCCAAAAGAGAAGCAGCATACACATGCATTTAAAATAGAAACTTTTAAGGAAAAATAGTGAATTTGAAACTTTTTATAGAAGCAAAAATGCCATTAGTTGCTAAAATTTTAAAAAAAATAAAGCAAACTACTTTAAATAAGCATAAAGCTAAAAAACAACAAAAGCAGTTAAAGCTTTATGGTAAAGAAGCATTAGAAAGAATAGATTTAGTTTTTAGTGAGTTAAATAAAACTTATTTTTTAGTTTATGGCACTTTGCTTGGGGCTTATAGAGATAAAGGTTTTATTGAGCATGATGTTGATATTGATATAGGTATATTCCTTAATGATCGTAGTTCATCTATAGAAATGGTACTAACAAAGTATGGTTTTAATAAAAAACATGAATTTTTAGTTGATAATGGAAGTTTTGCAGTCGAAGAGACTTATGATTTTAAGGGAGTGGGAATTGATATTTTCTATTTTAAGAAAGAAAAGAATAGTTTAATTGGTTATGGTTTTATAAATGAAAATGGATTAAGCTGGGATAAAACAATTCAAAAATATGGAGGCTTACTCATTAGAGAACTTATTTTCCCCTATGAAGGATTAGATAAAATAGAATTTTTAGGAGAATCTTACCCTATTCCTAAAAATCCAAAAAAACATTTATCATCCCATTATGGGAAGGAATTTATGACAAAGGATGCTAAATGGACACCATATAAGGTTGAAAATGTTCAATATTTAAAAGACAAAATAGCTATTTTGGTAAAGTAAGTATGCAAAACAGTTTGATCTCCGTAATCATGAGTGTCTATCGAGAAGAGCCTTTGTGGCTGAGGGAGTCTATAGAGTCTATACTGAACCAGAGTTATGAAAAGTTTGAATTTATTATTGTTTTGGATGATCCTGAAAATAAAGTGCTTAAAAGGATCATTGAAGAGTATGTAAAAAAAGATGACCGGATAGTTTTTGTGACAAACGATGCCAACAGAGGACTTGTTTACTCTCTGAACAGAGCCCTTGCAATTGCAAAAGGAGATTTTGTTGCAAGGATGGATGCAGATGATATTGCACATACAGAGAGGTTCGCAAAACAACTTTCATACCTTAAAGAGAATGATCTCGATCTCATAGGAAGTAATGTTAACCTATTTCGAGGCAAGAAGAGAGATATTTTTTTTACAACAAATAAACTTTTAACACACAAATATTTAAAAAAGATACTTGTTGCAGGCACCATAGGTATAGTACATCCTACTTTTTTTGGCACAAGAGAGATTTTTGAAAAACTTGATGGATATACCAATGCTCCCCATGCGGAAGACAAAGAGTTTTTGGCAAGGGTGTTTTGCAGAGGATATCGTGTGGGGAATATAAAAGAGGTGCTTCTTGATTGCCGATACAGCCCAAACAGTGTTACTAAAAAGCGTGCTGTCTATGTAAAGATTGTTGGAGACTATATTACGGAGTGTTTTAGGGAATGTCAAAGGAACAGAAACTACTTTTTTGATGAAAGTTTGATTTCCTCTATGCATATCAGCAAAAAGAAGGAAGAGAGTTTTAATAAAAAACGTATTCTTCTTGATAGGGCAAGAGAGGCTTTAAATGAAAGACGGTATATTGGTTTTATTATACAGATAAGTAAAGCATTTTACCATTCAGGAACACTTCTGGACAACATAAGGATAAATCTGCTTTTGAAATATTACAGGTTTGTGGAAGAAATTGAAACAAAGGGTGTCTGGTAATGAAATTTTCTGTACTTATGTCCATATATGTAAAAGAAGATCCATCATATTTCAACAGAGCTATGGAGTCGATCTGGGATGAGCAGACAACAAGACCCGATGAGATAGTTCTTGTAGAAGATGGTCCTTTGACCCCTTCCCTTTATGAAGCTGTACATAAGTGGAAGATCAAGCTTTTTTCTGTACTTAAAGTTGTTTCTTTGGCAGAAAATGTAGGGCTTGGTGATGCATTGAATGCCGGACTTGAAGTATGCCGCTATGAACTTGTAGCCAGAATGGACACGGATGACATAGCACTTCCCGATAGATTTGAAAAGCAGTTAAAGGTCTTTGAAGATAATGCCATAGATATCTGCAGTGGATTTGTGGGAGAATTTGAAAAAGATGAAAAGAATATTATCTCATACAGAAAAGTACCTAAGTCTGATGGACAGATAAAAGAATTTGCAAAAAAAAGAAATCCGTTAAACCATCCGGCAGTTATATTCAGAAAATCTGTTGTTAAAAAAGTAGGTGGGTATAGAAAACTACTTTGGTTTGAAGATTATTATCTTTGGGTAAGAATGATACAGAATGGAGCAGTTTTTTATAATATACAAGAGCCTTTGGTATATATGAGAGCTGGCTACGGCCAACTCCAAAGAAGAAGAGGAATTGTCTATGCCGCTAGTGAAGTTGCTTTACAAAAAAAGTTTTTGGAGTCTGGATTTATTGGGTATTTTGAATTTTTAAGAAACCTTTCTATCCGTTTTATTGCTAGAATAGTCCCTCAAAAACTTATAAGGCAGATATATAAACACTTAAGAGATTAGGATATAATTCAACTACAAAAAGGGAGATATATGCATAAAAATCAATTTCAAGTCAGTCAAATACAACTTATAGGCCTGATGGTCTTTGCTTATGTATTTAGTTTTGCCATACGGATGATCTGGGTCTATCAATTTCAGGATAACCCGGATTTTTACTGGAATGGGCAACTCATGATCAATACTAACGATGGCTATACCTGGGCGGCAGGGGCTCAGAGGATCCTTGAAGGTTTACATGTGGAGAATCCAAGAGTTCCAAATATGTGGCATTATGGAGTTGTTTTCTTTACGGTCTTATTTACAAAAATAACACCATTTAGTCTGGAAACGGTCATTCTTTATATGCCAGTACTTATCTCCTCTTTGGTTGTTATTCCTATTATCCTTATCGCTAGACTGTATAAACAGTCTTTGTGGGGATTTTTTGCTGCTTTGCTTGGGTCTATTGCATGGAGCTATTATAACCGTACGATGACAGGTTACTATGACACTGACATGTTCTCTGCAATGGCTCCGATGTTCATTCTTTATTTCTTGATGAAAAGTACGATCGATTTTAGTTTAAAATCGGCACTGTATGCTGCTGTTGCCATAGCCATATACCCTTTCCTGTATGATGCCGGTGCCTCTATCGTGTATGCTATGGGATTGATTTATGCAGTTTATTTGGTATATTATCACCGTTACGATACCAATACCTATTATTCGATGATACTTATCTTTTTTGCTCTTTTACATCTGCCTATTGCTGCCCCGTTTAATTATTTGACTACAATTGTAATCTTGATCGTACTTTATCGCTTTTTTAATCATACAACCATAGAACAGAAACAACTGATGCTCTCTGCGGGGATACTATGTATCCTCTTTATGTATTCTGGAAATGTATTTGGGCTTATTATACATAAAGTAATGAGTTATATCTCTACGGGAACAGCAACGGAAGGATTACATTTTTATGGCGTGCACCAAACTATCAGGGAAGCAGGGAAAATCCCATTTAAAATATTTGCAAATAGAATTTCTGGATCCCAGGTAGGTGTTGTTATCTCATTGGTGGGATATATTGTATTGGTTATAAGACATCGTGCCTTTCTGCTGGCTTTACCATTGGTAGGGATTGGAGTATTCGCTTTATGGGGAGGCCTTAGGTTTACAGTCTATGCTGTACCGATTGCCGCTATGAGTGCTGTGTATCTCTTTTTTGTCATAGGGGAGCTGTTTAACGATAAACGTGCAAAATATGCCTTTGTTGTTGTAGCTACTACTGTGATGATCTATCCTAATGTTACACATGTGATTGGATATAAAGTTCCTACAGTCATGAATAAAACAGAAGTGCAGGACCTTGAAGCATTAAAAAAAATTGCTACATCAAAAGATTATACTTTGACATGGTGGGATTATGGATATCCTATTTGGTTTTATTCGAATACCAATACGATTATAGACGGAGGAAAACATCAAAATGATAATTTTATTATTTCAACGATCATGCAAACAACATCTCCTGATTTGGCGGCCAATTTAAGTAGGTTGGCCGTTGAAACGTATGTTGACTCAAACTATTCGATTATTGCCAATACGCTTTTTAGGAATGGGCAAAAAGACCAGGTTGATCCAAATCTTCTGCTGGAAGAACTTGAGAGCAGTGATTATCCGCTTCCTCCTAAAACAAGAGAAATTTACCTCTATCTGCCCTACCGTATGCTCAATATTTTTCCTACGGTAGCAGTTTTCGGGAATTTGGATCTTACCACTGGAAAAAGAAAAAGACAAATAATGTTCTATCCTACCCGTGCTGTTAAAAACAGTAATGGGGTTTTACAGTTCTCCAACGGTATAATTTTTGATGCTAAAAAAGGCGAGCTTGTTTTGGGAAAACAGCAATTACCAGTAAAATCTTTTTTTGTTACACAAATGACAAAAAATGGGAAAACAGAAGTGAAGGTACAGCGGTATCATCCTGAAGGAGATGCCGTAGTTATCTATATGAAAAGTTATGGACAGTTTCTTGTGATGGATACACAAACGTTTAACTCAATGTATGTACAAATGTTTATATTAGGAAGATATGACAGAAACCTCTTTGAACTGCTTGTCTCATCCCCTTATAGCAAGATATATAGGCTGAAGAAATAAACGTTATGAGAGAGAGGCTTTCCTCTCTTTTTTATAGAGATAGCGGTAGAGAAGTACATAACAGAATATAAAGAGTGCGGCTATGGCAATATTGCTATTGGATTTATTTGGATAGAGTGTTGAAAGTGTCATGAAAGGTGTAATTGCAGCCAATATGAAAAGTGCCGTTTTTGGGTTATTGTGTGTAATTTGCCTGTAGATAAGCATATGCAGGTGATAGGAGTCGGGTTGGAAAGGAGAGCGTCCCATATATTTTTTTCTTATAATAGAAAAAACCACTTCCCATACCGGATAGATAAAAATCGCCAGGATATACCATGGACTGACACCCTCGTACTTACTTGCCAAAAAGATGCCTATAATCGATACGATAAATCCAAGGAGATAGGCACCACCGTCTCCCAAAAAGATTTTGCCTTTAGGGAAATTCAGTAAAAAAAACCCGAAAGTTGTTCCAGCGGTTATGAGAATAATATGAAACATATCAACATTTTCCTGTCGGTAGGAGGTAATTCCAAAAGAGAGCAGAATAAAGAGGATAATACCTGAAGCCAGGCCGTTGAACCCATCGATAATATTGACGGCGTTCATCATTCCGACAATGGCAAATGTGCTGAAAATAACACCTGCCCAGTAAGGCATGTGGATACCAAGGCCAAGGTATGTGACGACAGATCCGGTCAGTAAAATGGCACTTAAGGCAGCTATGGACTGTAAGGCTAAACGGAACTTTGGGCTGAGAGAGTTGTGGAAATCTTCGAATATACCACTTAAAAAAGCGAAGAAAACAGGAAGGAAGAGTTTGATCCCCAGTGGTGTAAAGATAAAGAAAAACATACCGGAAACAATACCGATACCACCTGCACGAGGTGTTGTGTCCGTGTGGTAGTTCTGTGGTTTATCGCTGCATGCATGGTCTAAAAAGAATGCATGTTTATGGCTTAAGTGTATGATAAAGATCAATATACTGAGTGAAACAAAAAACGGATATATCAACGTAGCGGTCATGGGTGTGTGCTTTCATTTTTTCGCGTATTATACTGTAGGTTTGATTATTTACCTAAGATTTGAATCAATATTACTTTAGATAACTGTTGGGCTTTAAATGGAGATTTAAACGTTTTTTGCACATAGTACTGTAAAAAAGTAAGAAATGTTATTTTTCAAATATATTTTTGGTTTATACTTGACGCTATAAAATAAATGAAAGGATAAATCATGATGAAAAAAACATTGATGGGATTTTTGATCTTCTCGACTTCGGTACTGTTTGGTATGAGCCTGAGTCAACTCAACAGTGCCTCCAAAGAGGAGCTTATGCAGATCAACGGTATTGGCAAGGTAAAGGCGGAAGCGATCATCAAAGAGAGAAAAAAAGGCAAATTCAAATCCTTTGAGGACCTTCAGCGTGTAGAGGGGATCGGAGCACAGACGGCAGCCAATGTGAAAAATGATGTCAAATCGAATGCAGATGTTAAAAAAGTAAAGAAGACAGCGAAGAAAAAAAGTTTGAAAAAGCAAGATAAGTTGCAGAAAAAAGTGAAAAAACCGGAAACTCCTGCAAAAAAGAAAACAGAGAAAAAGCAAAAAAGCAAAAAAGCAAAAAAATAACTCCTTATTTTCGGGCACTATAGCCCGAACCTCTCTTCAAAAATCCACTTTAACCACATTTTAGATACAATCACGTAATTTTATTTACAAGGGTATAGTGATGTCAGTCGTTACACGTTTCGCACCTTCTCCGACAGGGTATTTACATATTGGAGGACTTAGAACCGCACTTTTTTCCTGGCTTACGGCCAAGCATAACAATGGTACCTTCCTGCTTCGTATTGAAGATACGGATATGGCAAGAAACTCCGAAGAGGCAAAAGATGCCATTCTTCAGGCTTTTGAATGGGTAGGGATGAGCTATGACGGAGAGATTGTTTACCAATCTAAGCGTTTTGATCTTTATAAAAAGTATATCGATCAGCTTCTGGAGGAAGGAAAGGCATATAAGTGCTATATGACCAAAGAGGAGCTTGATGCACTCAGGGAAGAGCAGATGGCAAAGAAAGAGCGTACCCGTTATGACGGACGTTACCGTGACTTCACCGGTACCCCTCCGGAAGGTGTGGATCCGGTGATCCGTATCAAGGCGCCGCAGGAAGGGAATATCTGTTTTACAGATGGTGTCAAAGGTGAGATGTGTATTGCGGCAACAGAGGTGGATGATTTTATCATCGCCCGGGCGGACGGTACGCCTACCTATAATTTTGTCGTTGCCATCGATGATGCACTCATGGGGCTGACGGATGTGATCCGCGGAGACGATCACCTTTACAACACGCCTAAACAGATCGTTGTCTATAAGGCACTCGGTTTCAAAATACCCAACTTCTACCATGTAGCGATGATCAACAACGAGCAGGGAAGAAAACTCTCCAAACGTGACGGTGCGACGGATGTGATGGAATATAAAAGCATGGGATACCTGCCTGAGGCACTGCTGAACTTTCTGGTACGTCTTGGCTGGAGCCATGGAGACCAGGAGATATTCAGCATCGATGAGATGATAGAACTTTTTGATCCTAACGATATTAACAAATCATCATCGAACTATAATCTCGATAAACTGCTTTGGCTCAATGCACACTATATTAAAAATACACCCAACGGCAAATTGGCGGAGATGCTGAAGGATTTTGGTGTAAATATTACAGAGCATGACAAACTGGAGATGCTTCTTGACGCGACCAAAGAACGGGGAAAGACACTGGTAGAGCTTGCCGGGCAGATCAACCTTATTCTTAATGCGCCTGAGGAATATGATGAAAAAGCTGTAAAAAAAGCCTTCAAAGGGGAAGCCAAGGCCATACTTACAGACTTTATCGCCATGTTGCAGACCTGGGAGAAACCGCTGCACCTGCCCTCTGATTACCATGCCGTCATGGAAAAGATCGTGGCAGACAAAGAGATAGGTTTCGGAAAGATCGGTATGCCGCTTCGTGTCAGCCTGCTTGGAAGCATGACCGGTTCCGGGCTTGATGAGATTATGGCGATCATTGGCGTGGATGAGACCATAGAACGTATTGAAAAAGCGGTAGCAACCATTTCGTAGGGTGCTGTCTCCCGACAGCACCAAAAAACTGCCCATACCCATCAGAGGTGCTGTGAGGGCACAGCACCCTACAGGCTTAAAAATTTTTTCAAAGACCTTTTTGCTTTCCAATCCATCGTATAGTAGATATGCTCAAGGTACCAACTCAGCTGTTTGGCTGTGACCCCTCTCTTCTCTGCCTCTTTTTTCAGGATATACTGCGGGATCCTTACTTTTGTATGTGCAAATGTCCTTGCCAGTTTTTTGATCTCCCGGCCATGCCTGTTGTAGCAAAGTCTTGCAAAAACAAAGGGCAGCCCGGTTTTTTCATACCATGCTTCCGCCAGGTCGATCCCTTCACCTCCGTCGAGATAGTATTTGAGTGCGGCATCTCCGATGAGGACTTTGCCTTCCAGCTTTAGAACATTTGCCAACCGGTTGGAAGTAGCCGAAGCAGGATCTTTTTCACTGCTGCCCTCTATCAGGAAAACACTGTAGACTTTTTTGTGGGCGATGATTCCCAGGTCGGTGCAGCTGCTTTTTCCTGATTCGACGGAGGAGATGAACGCTGCATTGACCTCTTTTCTTTTGAGGGCTTTGTTGATCTGTGAGGGGACGGCACGTTTGTAACGGAAACTCATTTTTGCAGCGTTGCTTCTGAGATAGCGTTTGAGGAAAAGCTGAAAGGGAAGAAGGTTAAGGTAGCTGATAGAACCAAATAACATACCTTCCCCTCCTGCGATTTTAAATTAAGCGTAATTATACCAAACAAGAATTATAATCCTGACTATTATAAGGAGCTTTTATGGTAAAAGTGGAATTTTTGGGCCCCATCGGTAAAGCACCTGTGGAGATGGAAGCAGCGACACTGGCAGAGGTGGCGGCCAAACTGAAAGAAGAGGAAGAATTACGGGATTGGCTGGACAAGTGCGCTGTGGCACTCAACGATACAATGGTCAATGACCTTACGACGCAGTTGAAAGACGGGGACAGGATCTCTATCTTGCCTCCGGTATGTGGGGGGTAATATGGAACTGTATCATGGGCCGCTTGATGTCAAAGAGATTTTTGGCCGATGGCTGGATGAAGAAGCCGAATCCAATTATGGCGCCTATATCCCCTTTGTAGGGACGATCCGTGCGGAAGACGGTATTGAAGCACTCAGTTTTGACATTTATGAACCGGTGCTTAAGGCATGGTTCGATGCATGGCAGGAAAAAGCCGGAGAGAGAGGGGCGGTTGTCAAGATGGCACATGCTATCGGGGATGTCCCTGTGCATACCTCTTCGTATATCAGTGCGGTATTCTCACCAAAGCGCCGTGTGGCACTGGAACTGATCGATGAGTTCGTAGAAGATTTTAAAGCCAATGCGCCTATCTGGAAATATGATGTAAGGAACGGAGAGCGTATCTATGCGGAGGACAGGAGTACACCGATGGATGGAGCGGGCCTATTGGCGTAAGCCTTGAAATTAAAAAGTAGAAACTAGAACTATTCTATTTTTTTAATTGATAATTTTTAATTTGAAAAGGAACTTTTCACTATGATGCATTTTGATGAATCGATGGCACTCATCGATAACCTGGAGATCACCCGTTTCAAGACAAAGAAGCTCTACCTGATGGATGCGGTGGGGTATGTGTTGGCTGAAGATATCGTAGCAGACCACAACTCTCCGGAGTTTCTGACTTCGGGGATGGACGGGTATGCAATCATCCATGAGGATCAGGCAATGGGACGGTTGAAGATCGCCAGTATCAACCCTGCCGGTTCGGCACTGCGTGAAAAAGTCATCGGCGGCACCTGTATCAAGACCTTTACCGGATCGTTGATGCCAGAAGGTGCCGATACCCTGATCCCCATCGAGAATGTAGCGGTGGAGGGAGAGGAGATCGTCATCAAAGAGGAGGTACCTCAAGGCTTTGCTGTGCGTGAAGTGGGGGAGAACTATGCCAAAGGGCAGATTCTTATCAAAGCAGGTACCAAACTGGATTTTTCACAGATCGGAGTGCTGGCGAGTCTGAACATCGTGCATGTACTGGTCTATGAAAAACCGACGGTTTCCGTACTCTCGACAGGTTCGGAGCTGCTGGATCTGGGAGAGCCTCAGACCAATGATGCACAGATACGTTCATCGAACAACTATGTGATTGAAGCGATCGTCAGGAAGTATGACGGTCTGCCGATGCAGCTTGGCTGTATTAAAGATGACAAAGAGAGTATCACCACAGCCATCGCCGAAGCGCTGGAGAAGAGTGATATCGTGGTTACGACCGGCGGTGTAAGCGTAGGGGACTTCGACTTTGTCAAAGATGTCATCTATGAGCTGGGATGTGAAGTGGTCTTCAAGGGAGTACGTGTCAAGCCCGGACAGCATATCATGGTCGCCCGTAAAGAGAACAAGTTCATCGTAGCGCTGCCGGGCTTTGCCTACTCGTCGACAGTGATGGCACTGGTGTATGTCCTGCCGCTGATCGCCAAACTGCAACAGGGGAAATACCCGCTGAA
>Ga0256913_10000829_pt1 | contig 16044 bp, 15 predicted proteins | sample Axial_MatmetaG_FD_185970 | JGI IMG/M metagenome (GOLD analysis project Ga0256913, IMG submission 185970) | Deep-sea worm associated microbial mat communities from Axial Seamount, Juan de Fuca Ridge, Pacific Ocean - Axial_Mat | ecosystem: Environmental > Aquatic > Marine > Oceanic > Microbial...
CGAGCTGAAATTCATTCTTGTCGACCCGAAGAAAGTGGAACTTTCGCTGTATTCACGTATAGAAAGGCACTATCTGGCTAAGTTGCCGGATTCTGAAGAGGCTATCATCACCGATACGCGGCTTGTAGTGAGGACCCTGAATTCGTTAGGGATTGAGATGGATAACAGATATGAACTGCTTAAAGATGCACAGGTGCGTAATATCAAAGAATACAATACAAAATTTATAGCGCGTAAACTCAACCCAAATCACGGGCACCGTTATTTACCGTATTTTGTACTGGTGATTGATGAGTTTGCCGACCTGATTATGACGGCGGGAAAAGAGATAGAAGGCCCGATCACGAGGCTGGCGCAGTTGGCCAGGGCTGTGGGTATCCATCTGGTGATTGCCACGCAAAGGCCTTCGGTAAATATTATTACAGGTACGATAAAAGCTAACTTCCCGGCACGTATTGCTTTCAGGGTTATTTCAAAGATCGACTCAAGAACAATTCTCGATTCGGGAGGAGCCGACCAATTAGTAGGCAGGGGAGATATGCTGCTTTCAACGGGTAGTGACCTGATACGCCTTCAGTGCGCCTTTATCGACACTCCGGAAGTGGACAAAATCACGGATTATATTGGTTCGCAGAGAGCTTATCCGGATGCCTATCATCTGCCGGAATATGAGGATGAGGAAAAAGATGCCAAAAACGATTTTGATCCCAATGAGCGGGATGAATTGTTTGAAGATGCTGCCCGTATTATTGTACAGACACAGCAGGGGTCAACATCACTGTTGCAGCGAAAACTGAAACTGGGTTACAACCGTGCCGGCAGAATTATCGATCAGTTGGAAGCTGCCGGTATTGTCGGGCCGTTTGAAGGAAGCAAGGCCAGAGAAGTGAAAGTGGCTAATGAAATGGCTTTGGAACAGTTTTTGAAAGACTTGGATATGAAAGATAACGATAACCTTTAGAACATGAAAAAAACAAATCTGATCATTAGTAGTATTGCCGCCATATTATTCTTATTCAGTGGAACGATGATGGCTCAGCCTGATAAAAAAGCCGAGAAGTTGCTGGAGAGTGTGGTCAATAAGACTGCTTCTTATAAAAATTTTAAAGCTGAACTTTCCTATACAATGGTCAATGTTGAGATGGATATTCACGAGAAAAAATCCGGCGTCATCTATGTGGAAGGAGATAAATACAGAATTGAGATGGAAGGACAGGTAATCATCAGCGACGGGAAAACCGTCTGGACATATCTGGAAGATTCGCAGGAAGTGATGGTCAGTGATATGGATGAAAGTGACGAAACAGTTTCTCCGACGAAAATACTGACAAGCTACAACGAGAATTACAAAGCGAAATTCGATTCTGATAATAAATACAAAAATTCCGACATCAAGCTGATCAATCTGAAACCTAATGACGGAAAGCAGTTTGAGAAATTAAGCCTGTTGGTTAACGAGAAAAGCCTGGAAATAGAGAATTTTTCTGTTTATGATAAAAGTGGCAACGTATTCACTTATTATATCGTTAAGATGGAGCCGAATATTGATCTGCCGGAAAACTTCTTCTCTTTTGACGAAAAGGATTATCCTGATGTGGAAGTGATAGATATGAGATAAAACAATTCTTATCCCTGATAACCGCTGATTAGATTACCTCTTTTTAATATGATTGTTGATGCCCAGGCTGGCGATGGCTCCCCATCCGACTATCAGCATGAGCCCTCCGATAACGGCCAGGGGGGAGAGAAAACTGAATTTTCCGATAATTCTTTCCATCGAAATCAGATACATGGAACCTGAACAGAGAATGACGCCGTATATAAACATATAATAAATGATCCGGGTGTATTTCGGTTTGAAATAGCGATTCAGGAAAACAACTCCGATAAGTGCCAGCGCATGGATCATCTGATATTGCAGAGCGTGTTTAAAAACTTTAATACCATCATCAGACATCTGTTCAAAAAGGAATAAGTTGCCCATGCCGTCGAGGATAATGGCCAGAGCGCCAATGATACCGGCTGCCAAAAGAATTTTCTTTGTCATTTTCTTTGTTTTTTGTCCTTGCTAAATTAACAAAATAAGAATAATCTTAACTTTGGTCGTTTTAATTTGTACTTCTTATGAATACATCAATAGATATCAGTTATTATCCGCTTCATGATGAATTTATTCCACCTATCAAGGATTTTATCCATCGCCTGAACCAGTATAAAGAGCTGACTGTAAAAACCAACGGAATGAGTACACAGGTTTTCGGTGAATACAGGCAGGTGATGGGAGCCATTACGAATGAAATAGAGAAATCTTTTGAATTGCCTCATTCCGTATTCATCCTGAAGGTTATAAACGCCGATTTACAGTTGTATGGCAATAATGAAGAGTAGATGAGCGATCTGGTTAACTTTTTTCTGGAACCATACAGGACGGCTTCTGCAATCAACATTATGCTTGAACTGACGGCTGCCATTCTGGGAGTAGCCAGTGTTTTTTATGCCCGTAAAGAGAATATTCTGGTTTTCCCTACCGGAATTATCAGTACCGGCATTTATGTCTATTTACTCTCCCAATGGTCGTTATACGGCGATCTTATCATCAATATTTATTATACGCTGATGAGTATCTATGGATGGTATATGTGGCATAAAGTTATTGACGATAAAGATGCCCATATTGCGATTAGCCGTACCGACAAAAAGGATAAACTGAAAGCCTTTGGTATTTTCGTGTTTACTTCTGTGTTTGTTATTGCTGTCTATCGCCATTACGATGTTATGCCCAATAACCTGGGATTTCGCGAGAGCGTGGCATATGCCTGGCAGAAACTGACCTCGGGTAACCTGGATGAATTCAGGAAAGCAACCCCTTTTCTGGATACTTTTACAACAGGTGTTTTCTTTTCGGCTATGTGGCTGATGGCCAATAAAAAGATTGAAAACTGGACCCTGTGGATCGCCGGAAATATTGTGTCAATTCCTTTGTATTTTGTGAAAGGTTACGGCTTTACCGGAATACAATATTCTATTTTTCTTGTTCTTGCCGTGATGGGCTATTTCTCCTGGAGAAAAACTATTGAAAATCGTAAAACGGAGGTAGAGAGTGCTTAGGAGAATTTCCATAACAGGGCCCGAATCAACGGGTAAAACATGGCTGGCAGAGCAACTGGCAGCATATTATCGTACGGTAGCCGTTCCCGAATATGCAGTGGCCTATTTAGAAGAACATGGGAGTGAATACGGGCCCGGGGATATTGTTGCCATAGCCGAAGGACAGGTCTCCCTGGAAAAGGAGTATGCCGAAAAGGCTAAGAAATTCATTTTTTGTGATACCGACCCGCTCGTATGTAAAATATGGGCTGAAGTGGTTTTCGGAGAGATTCCCGATAAGATCATTGAGCTGATGAAACAACACACTTACGATTTGTATTTGTTGTGTGCCCCGGATATTGACTGGAAGCCGGGCCCGTTCAGGGAAAATCCTGAAGACAGGGATTATTTATTCAGCTTGTACGAAAAAGAACTTAAAACGAACGGTTTTAACTATGTTGTGATAAAAGGTAAAGGAGACCAAAGATTGAAAAATGCCGTTAACTTTGTAGAGAAGTTATTATCCTGATGAGCAAAGCAACCCCGGAACATATCAAAGTCCTTTACCTGGCCCGTTGGTACCCCAACCGTTACGACCCGATGCCCGGCCTGTTCATTCAGCGTCATGCAGAAGCGGCAGCAGGATGTTGTCAGGTTGGCGTGGTCTATACTCATGTTGCAGAGGGTGAAAAAATTAACGGTTATGAACTGGAATTTTCGGTTGTAAATGGTGTTCCTACTGCTAAAATTTATTACAGCAACAGTAAAACCAGAATTTCCGTTATTACGCCAATTGTCAATGCCATTCGTTTTTTTCGTGCCAATGCTCTGGGGATAAAAAAGATAAAAAAGGAGCTGAACGACTTTGATGTGGTACATGTTCATGTACTGACACGGCTCGGACTGATTGCTTTGTGGTATAAATGGTTTAAAAATAAACCTTACCTGATAAGTGAACACTGGTCGAGGTATTTGCCCCTGACAGGAGATTTTAAGGGAGGGTTGCGAAAATGGTTCACACGGCTGGTGGTGAAACATGCTTCTGTTGTGACAACAGTAACACAAAACCTGGCAAATGCCATGCAAAGCCATGGTTTGAAAAATCCGTATTATCGTGTTCTGGCCAACGTGGTTACGGATGAATTTCTGACTTATCCGGCCAAGGTAAGGAAAGAGGAGGAAAAAGCAACATTTGTCCATGTCAGCTGTTTCGAAGATAAATCAAAGAATATCAGCGGACTGTTGAGGGTGATAAAGTCGCTGGCAGGAAAAAGGAACGATTTTATGTTTCAGCTGATTGGAGAGGGAATGGATTTTGACCGGTTGAAGAATTATGCCCATGATCTTGGTCTGAAGGAGAATACGGTGCATTTCACCGGTTTGCTGGAAGGGAAAGAACTTGTTAGGGAAATGGCTGCTGCTGAATTGATGGTAGTGTTCAGTAATTACGAGAACTTTCCGGTAGTGATCAACGAGAGTTTCGTGCTGGGTGTGCCGGTGGTTGCAACCAGGGTAGGGGGTATCCCCGAGTTTGTCAACGACGAAAACGGCCGGCTGTTGAAGCCTGGCGATGAAAACGCTCTGGAAAAATATCTGACGGATTATCTGGACGGGAAATTGATTTTTGACCGGGAAAAGATAAAAAAGCAGGCACAGAAAGATTTTTCACCAGAAAAGATAGGCGAAGAATTGTGTGAATTGTATGAAAATGTAATGTAGTTTGAAATGAAAATCCATTTAATAGCCATCGGCGGTAGTGCCATGCACAATCTGGCCATTGCTTTGCAAAAGAACGGACACGAGGTAAGTGGTTCGGATGATGAGATATTTGAACCCTCGCGCAGCAGGTTGAAATCGTATGGCCTGCTGCCGGAAAAATTCGGCTGGTATCCTGAAAAGATCAACAAATCGCTGGATGTAATCATCCTGGGGATGCACGCCCGGATTGATAATCCGGAACTTTTAAGGGCGCAGGAACTTGGTTTGAAAATATTCTCATATCCGGAATATTTATTTATGCATTCCAAGAACAAAAAACGTGTTGTTATCGGCGGCAGCCACGGGAAGACTACCATTACGGCTATGGTGATGCACGTAATGAAACAGGCAGGTATGGACTTCGATTACCTCGTAGGTTCTAAAATTAAAAACTTCGATGTGATGGTAAGGCTGAGCGACAGCGCCCCGCTCATGATTTTCGAAGGCGATGAGTATCTGAGTTCCCCACTCGACCGCCGTCCGAAATTTCACTGGTATCATCCGCATGTGGCTTTGTTGTCGGGTATTGCGTGGGACCATATCAATGTCTTTCCCACTTTTGAGATTTATAAAACACAGTTTACCGAATTCATCCGCTTGATAGAAAAAGACGGTACACTAATTTATAGCGAAGATGATGAAGTATTGCAGGAGGTAGTGGCACAAAACCGGCGCAGCGACCTGAAAATACAGGGCTATAAAGCAATTCCATATACAATAGAGGACGGTGTCACATATCTGGTAGCGGATAACCGGAAAGTTCCCTTAAAGATTTTTGGACGGCATAATATGATGAACCTGAACGGAGCACGGTTAGTGTGTCATGCCATCGGTATTGATGATGCGGCGTTTTACACGGCTATCGAAAGTTTTGAAGGAACAGCCAACCGGCTCGAACTCATCGAAAAAAATGAACAGTTTGTCATCTTCAAAGACTTTGCTCATGCACCCTCGAAGGTGAAAGCTACCATTAGTGCGGTGAAAGAACAATTTCCTGACAGAGAACTGGTGGCTTGCCTGGAACTGCATACATTTAGTAGTTTGAACAAGGCGTTCTTAGACCAGTACAGCGGCTCCTTCAAAGATGCAGACAAAGGATGTGTTTACTATAATCCGCATACGGTGGAAATGAAAAAACTGGAAAATATTGATCCTGAAGATATACGGAAAGCATTTAACAAAAAAGATTTGCAGGTATTTACCGATTCCGGAGAGATGATCAGGTGGCTGAAAGAACAGGGTGCTGATCCTAAAGTTTTCCTGATGATGAGCTCGGGAAACTTTAACGGTATTGATTTTGAGAAGCTGGGAGTAAACCTGCTGGAGAATATAACCTAGAACCTGCCATTTTTTTTTCGTTACGTTATCCGCGAACATTTGTTTTTAAATAAATATTTTTCATATATTTGAAACATAGATTGTTGTATCTCCGGAAGGGGGTGCGCAGGGAAATGTTTACAGGGAGTACTCAATCACTAACTAAGAAAAGAATTCTAACTAACTAAATATCTTACATTATGAAAAAACTATTCATTCTTGTCATCGTATTCCTTGCCTCTGATTTACATGCACAAACGTTCGAAAGGTTGACCAGCGAAAGTTTTTACTCTTGTGGCAGCCAAAGAGTTATTTACGACAGTATATTATATTTTACCGGTTCGGAAGCCGTGTATGAAAAGGAGATCTGGCGCACGGACGGAACTACTGATGAAACTTATATGCTCAAAGATATCAATCCGTCCGGTAGTGCAGAGATATGCTGTTTCACAGTTTACAACAGTAAATTGTATTTTCAGGCCACCGACGGAACCCACGGAAGGGAATTGTGGGTTACTGATGGTACGGCAAACGGTACAATGTTGATAAAAGATTTATATCCCGGTACAGCTCACGGAATGCCCTTATCCTTTACGGTTTTTGATGATTATCTCTTCTTCGAAGCTGATGATGGTATCCATGGTTTTGAGTTGTGGGTAAGCGACGGAACATCGGATGGTACCCAGTTGTTTAAAGATATTAATCCGACGGGGAGTAGTTATTGTTCTGACTTCAAGGCTTTTAACGATAAAATGTATTTTATAGCAACGGATGGTACAAATGGTAGCGAGTTGTGGGTAACCGACGGAACCAGTATGGGAACCTATATGGTGAAAGATATTAATCCCGGTCCGAATCATGGTATTTTATTTTGTAAGGTAATGGTTGAATACAATGGAAAGTTGTACTTCTCAGCGGATAACGGAACGAACGGTGAAGAACTTTGGGTTACGGATGGAACAGAAGCAGGAACCCTGTTACTTAAAGATATTAATCCAGGCCAGGGAAACTCAAATCCGTCAATGTATGCTACAATGGTTTTTAATAATATGCTGTATTTTTCAGCTGACGATGGCACACACGGAAGAGAATTGTGGGTAACCGACGGTACAACGGCAGGCACACAGTTATTTAAAGATATCAACCCGGCAGGAGTATCTGGTCCGGGTAGTTATATTATTTACAACAATGAGTTGTTTTTTATTGCTACGGATGGAACAAATGGTTATGAAATGTGGGTAAGTGATGGTACAAGTGAAGGAACTCATATGTTCGGAGACTTTAATCCCGGTGGAAATTTTATGCCACGGAATTTTACGAATTATAACAACAAGCTCTATTTCAATGCAGATAAGGGTGATAACGGTTATGAATTGTGGGAATGCGACGGCACAGTGGAAGGCACCATTCTGATTGCACCCGACATAGCACCCGGAACAGACCCTCTTCAATCAACCAAATTAAGTGTTTATAATGGGTCGCTGTATTTTCAGGCGAATTATAACCTGGCTGGCCAGGAGTTGTGGAAATATACAACGCCGGATTATTCGGATGTGGAAGAAACCTCATATCAGCCTCTTATTTCGGTTTATCCGAATCCAGGTTCCGGCAGGTTTTATATCAAAAGCAAAGAATGCAGTATAATACATGTAACAGTGATGAACCTTTCCGGACAAGTGATTCTTACGAAAGTTGTGAGTGGAAATGAAGATGTTATTGATATTAGTCATTGTAAAGCAGGAACTTATGTATGGGAAGTTGTAACGGATAAAGAGATTTATATGATTAAAACGGTTCTTCTGAAATAAAAGTTTTTTCTTTCAATTATTCCATAACTGTACTCCAGGGGCTCCATTATTATGGTTAAACAGGCGCCATGAAATCAGTTATGTTTAATGGATACTATTTCTTTGATAATAGGTACGCCTATATTTTATCCCTGCCGGTTAAGCCTACAGCACGGTTATTATTTTTATTTTTACGTTTTTATATAATGGATAATTTATGGAATTAATCAACCATTCAATCAACGATAATATAGGAACGATTATTTTTAATAACGATGAGAAGCGTAATGCCCTGGCGTTTCAATTACTGGAGGAGATGATCGAAGTATTTGACATATTCAAAAAAAGTGATGTGCGTGTGGTTATCATCAGGGCAAAGGCCGGGAGTAAAGTGTGGTCGGCAGGTTTGAATATTGACGAATTGCCTGAGCCCGGTGAAGATCCGCTATCGTTCAACAATCCGCTCGAACGGGTGCTAAGAACTATTGAAGAGTTTCCTGCTCCTGTAATCGCCATGGCGGAAGGAAGTATCTGGGGAGGAGCCTGTGACCTGGCGACAACCTGTGACATTATTATCGGAACAAAAGACACTACTTTTGCTATTACACCTGCCAGGTTAGGCGTAGCTTACAACTCAAGCGGGATATTGCATGTTATCAGGGTGTTTGGTCTGCATACCGCCAAAGAGCTCTTTTTCACGGCCCGGCCTATTTCGGCAGAGAAAGCCGAAAGAATAGGAGCACTTAATCATCTGGTAGCGGCGGATGAGCTCGAAGAGTTTACGTATAAGCTGGCAAAAACTATTAGTTATAACTCACCGCTAAGTGTTTCGGTGGCCAAAAAACAGATCAACGTGCTGGCTAAATCATTACCTGTTAATCCTGCTGACTTTGAGCTGATTGATGAGTTGAGAAATAAAGCATTCAATAGCCACGATTATGTGGAAGGAAAAAAAGCTTTTCTGGAAAAAAGACATGCCAGATTTATTGGAAAGTAAAGGCCTGAAGATCAATTATTCAGAAGAAATTATCCTATTGTCTTTTCATTTGCATCAATAAAAAAACCCGGCTTTTCGCCGGGTTTTTTGTTGTTCGTTTATAGTTAACCATTCATCGAAATGAGAAATTCTTCGTTGGTTTGCGTAAACTTAATCTTGTCTTTCAGAAACTCCATAGCCTCCAGCGGATTCATGTCAGCCAGGTGATTACGGAGGACCCAGATACGTTGCAGAACTTCTTTATCAAGCAACAGGTCTTCACGACGTGTACTGGAGGCCACAATGTCAATAGCAGGGTAGATCCTTTTATTGGATAATCTGCGGTCGAGTTGCAACTCCATGTTGCCTGTTCCTTTAAATTCTTCGAAGATAACCTCATCCATTTTGGAGCCCGTGTCAATCAGGGCTGTAGCCAGGATTGTCAGGGAACCACCGTGCTCAATGTTTCTGGCAGCACCGAAGAATCGTTTAGGTTTCTGGAGTGCGTTAGCTTCCACACCACCCGAGAGTACTTTTCCTGATGCAGGCGACATAGTATTGTATGCACGTGCCAGACGTGTTATAGAGTCTAACAAAATAACCACATCGTGGCCGCATTCTGTCAATCGTTTGGCTTTTTCCAGTACCAGATTGGCGATTTTCACATGCTTTTCTGCCGGTTCGTCAAATGTAGAGGCGATAACTTCTGCATTTACGCTCCTTTCCATATCTGTCACCTCTTCCGGACGTTCGTCAATCAGAAGGATGATCAGATAAGCTTCCGGGTGATTGGCGGCAATGGCGTTGGCTGTTTCTTTCAGCAGGACGGTTTTACCTGTCTTTGGCTGCGAAACGATCAGACCACGCTGCCCTTTACCGATGGGCGTAAACATATCCATAATGCGCATGGATATAGTCTCGTCTTTATGTCCGGTAAGATTAAACTTCTCTTCAGGGAAAAGCGGCTTTAGAAAGTCAAAAGGAATACGGTCGCGTACTTCTTCCGGCAGCCTGCCGTTGATTTTCTCCACTTTGATCAGCGGAAAATATTTTTCTGTTTCTTTCGGCGGCCTGATAGTTCCCTCAACAGTGTCACCTGTTTTTAATCCAAACAGTTTGATCTGCGACTGAGAAACATACACGTCGTCCGGCGAGTTTAAATAATAATAATCAGAGGATCTCAGGAAACCGTAACCGTCGGGCATGATTTCCAGAACACCTTCAGTTGTTACCATACCTTCAAACTCAAAAGCATATTCTTTTTTCGGCTTCTTTTCTTCCTGCTTTTCTTCTCTTGTGCTGTTGTTCTCTCTTTTCTGCGGGTGGTCAAACGATCTTTTCTCTCTGTGTTCCCTGGGCTCTCTGTGTTCTTTAGGTTCCCTTGGTTCTCTGGATTCCCTAGATTCCCTAGGCTCTCTGTGTTCTCTTGGTTCACGGTGTTCTCTTTTTTCCTTCACTTCGGGAACTTCTTTTGCCTTTTCCACCGGTTTTTCTTCCGGAGTTGCTGTTCCGGATGTTTTGGCCAGAGATTCTTCTTCAAGCACATTGATCACCGGTTTGCTGGCTTCATTCTTAACAGGCTCTGTTCGTTTTACCCGTTTTCTCCTTCTTTTACTGTCCGAATGGTCATTATCGTAACTTTTGTTTTCCGGCTTCTCAGAAGCATAAGGAGTGTTTTTTACAGGTTCACTCTTTTTAGCGGGTTCTTCTTTTTCTTTGTCCTGTTCAACTGTCGGGTTTAAAGCTTGCTGATCCAGGATTTTATAAATCAGGTCTTTTTTTACAAGCTTATATGCCTTGGCCACGCCAAGGTCTTTGGCTATTTGTTTTAAATCGGCTAATGATTTGCCATTTAATTCAACAATATCGTACATATAATATGGATTTATTCTTTTTCCGATTGTAATAATTCAAATCGAAATATTTAGTGTAAATTTTAAATTCTAATACGGAGGATTAGTTAGCGAATAGAAAGTGCTTCTAAACAGCCGCAAATATACAATTTTTTTATGTAAAACGCATTGATTAAAATAATCTTATATAAAAACCGGTTTATTTATATTTTTTTTAAGTTTTTTTGACGGTTGTATCCGTACCTGTACATTTCCGAGAATGTTTACTTTTGCATATAGTTTAATAAAAGTATTTGAAATGATTCAACGCAAACAAACCGTTTTTTTATTATTGGCAGCCATAGCCCTGGGCTTGCTGTTTTATTTTCCGCTGGCCACTTTTATCGGAGATAAAGATTCGCTGGTATTGTATGTTTATAAACTGGTTAGTTTGGTACCTGATAATGCACCTGATGTACCTGCTTATTTTTTAATGCCTTTATTGTCGCTGAACGTACTGATGATACTACTGTCCGTGGTTATAATTTTCATGTTTAAAAACAGGATGCGGCAATTGAATTTTGTACGTATCAACCTGATCCTGCTTATGATTATGATTGCCGTATTTTTCTTCTATGATGTCAGTGTACTGGAAGAAGCATCGGGGGGAGTTGTGGAATATGAAGTCGGATCGTATTTTCCGTTAATCGCATTTATTTTCTTTATCCTGGCCTACAAAGGCATCATGAGTGATGAGCGGTTAATCAGGTCGGCCGACAGATTGAGATAACCAAATTATCTCAGGCCCTTTTTCTGGGAGCTTCAAAAACTTCCAGACCTTTCATTTCTTTTCCGTCAATCGTCAATCGTACAGCTGTAATTACTTTGTGGAAACCGGAATAACCTGCGGCTCCGGGGTTTATGTGCAGTAAACCGTATCTTTTATCAGGCATCACTTTCAGGATGTGGGAATGGCCTGTAATGAACAGTTGCGGGTGGTAAGTTTCTATTAGCTTTCTGGCCTGTGGCGTATATCGTCCGGGATATCCTCCGATATGGATCATCAGAACACCGACTTTTTCACAGCTGAAATGGAGAAATTCCGGAAACTGTATTCTCAGATTATGATCGTCAATATTGCCGTAAACAGCACGCAGAGGTTTTATTTTGGCTAGCTTATCAGCAGTTTCCATATCCCCGATATCCCCGGCATGCCATATTTCGTCACACTCCTTAAAAAAATCGGACACCCCGGGATGGATGTACCCGTGAGTATCCGATAAAATACCTATTTTTCTCATTATCCTTTTAAAAGGCGTAGCCAACGCTCAGCATGAACATTTCTTTAAACTGAGTACGTGGGCCGATGTTTCCGTCTTTGTCCGTGATCATCACGTTATCGTTATAAAGTAACTCTGTGGAAAGGTCAACACTTAACCACTTGTTCACTTTCAGCCCTACGAGCACCTGCCAGTTAACCATAATATTCTGCGGTGTGTCCAGGTAGTCGGAAAATAACTCCAGTTTTGTTCCCAGCGTAATATTTTTAGCTACTTCTTTGTTGAGGGCGGCAATCAGTTTGGCCCCAAACATAAATTTTGATTTGTCGGCATGCTGGATAATATTCCCTTCATCGTCCCTGATAGCCGGATCAATTCCAAACGAGCCGAGATCGGCCAGTCGCTGATCTCCGACAATTATCCAGGCAGCAGTAGCCGGAGACAGGTTAAGCATGAACCAGTCGTTGGGCTTGTACTTGAAACCGGGACCTAAATCTACATAGCCGGGAGCCATGAATTTCGAAATATAAGTGGATGAATCTACGGCATAATTATACCCTTTGGCAAACTGTGAGCTGAATTTTCCCATAACCGAGAAATACCAGTTTTTGGAAAGCTGATAAGCATATCCCGGAATGTATTCGATTTTATCATCAGTTTTCATCGGGTTAGCCTCACCGATAACAGAGTAACCTAATGCCAGATCAAGCCAGTTGGTGAAGTTTTGTTTGCCTTTCTGATAATTGAACGACATATTGTATCTGCCAATACCGTTAATAGAGTTTTCACCACCTGCTGACCAGTTAGTGAAGGAACTTTGGGAGAAGTTAAAACTGACCTTTCCCATCATAATCCAGTTGCCCATTTTGATGGTGTCCTGAGCGTTTGCAGCAAAAAAGCTTAATAATAAAACGAGAGTGAATAATTTTTTCATGTGTAATGGTTTAATTGGTTAAAATTGAGCGGCAAAGATAATTTTTTTCATTATTTTCTACAAATAGGTGTTATTTTTTCTTTTAATTACTTAAAGTCCTGAATTAGTTTGATTTGGAATGTTTTTGTCTCTTAACTCGTCGGGAGGCCTGAAAGTAAATGATAAATCATAACACGTCCGTACAGCCTCATTGTTTTTAATGCCCGGCATCCAGCGGATCATCTGAACCACCCTGACAGCTTCTTCCGAACACCCGCCACCTAAGGGTTCTATAACCACAATGTTAGAAGGAAATCCGTTTGTTTCGATCACAAACCTTAATTTGACCGTTCCCGTAATATGAAGTTTGACAGCGTCTTCCGGCATTTTCAGTTGACTGACAATAAAATCTTGAAGAGAGGGATAACTTCCCTGCAAAATAGGTGTAGGAACCTGGTCAAGTTCTTTCAACGAATATATCTTCAGGGAAGATGATACGGGCCTGTAAGGCAGGGGAATGCTGTCATATTTACGTTTCTTTACCCACGATCTGTACTTTTTTATGTTGTATCTTATTTTGAAAGTGCTTTCGCTGTTTACGGGAAGTCCGTATTGTTTAGCCGGTTCCCAAAGGATCAGCCGGAAAAGTTTTAAGGCTGAACTGTCAACCTCAGGAGAAACTGATCTGGTTATATGCGTGTCTGTCACTTTACCGTTTTTATCAAGATGATAGGTGATTTCCACGACACCTTCTTTTTTTGCATTAACAGCCGGGGCAGGATACTCCATATGTGTACGGATGAAATCCTTTAACAAAGTTTGTGTCATCTTCGTTTTGGGAGCCTCGTATCCCTGGCCGTTAGTTTCCCGGACGAAAAGGAGCATCAATATTGAAAACAAAAAATACCGCCACATAAAAAAGGATTTGGATGTAATAAAAGTAATCAATTTTTAAGGACAGATCATTTTAATGCATAATTGATCTGCGGAGAATAGGAGCCAATCGGTTTAATTGGTAATTTTACTCAAAAAAATAACGAAATGGAAATATGGTTTTTTATCGGCGGGTTGATAATAGGTGGCCTTGCCGGTTTTGTTATCGGCAGGTTGATGCTTAAATCGGAGATAACCAGGGTGAAAAGTGAGCTGTCGCAGCAAAATGTTGTGCTGCAGACAAAGCTGGACGAACTGACCAATGATTATGAGAAACTGGAAAAGAGTTTTAAAGAACAGTCGGAAAAAAGGCAGGAAGCAGAGGTGACCATAGCTTCAATGACTTCGGATTATAATAATCTGAAAGAAAATCTGGATAAGGAGCGGAAACAGATGGAAGAGCTGGAAAAGAGGTTCCGTACGGAGTTTGAAAACATTGCTAATAAAATATTGAAGCAGAACACGCTGGAATTTGCTCAAACCAGTACAAAGAATATGAGTGACATACTGGATCCGCTGAAAGAAAAACTGACCAGTTTTGAGAAGAAGGTGGCAGAGACATACGAAAAGGGATTGAAAGACCAGGTGGACCTGAAGGTAGAAGTGAAAAAACTGTATGAACTCAGCGTGGCCCTTGATAAAGACGCCAAAGACCTGACACGGGCTCTCAAAGCGGACAGCAAGAAACAGGGAAATTGGGGAGAAGTTGTTCTGGAACGTGTTCTGGAACGCAGCGGGCTGATTAAAAATGAAGAATATTATCTGCAGTATTCGGGTAAATCGGAAGAAGGAGCCACATTGCGACCGGATGTAGTGATCCGGCTGCCGGAGGAGAAACACCTGGTGGTCGACTCCAAGGTTTCACTGACGGCTTATACTGAATTTGTTTCGGCGGAAACGGATCAGCAGCGTGACCTGGCGTTGAAGCAACATCTCGATTCGGTGAAAAAGCATGTAAAAGAGCTGAGTGAAAAAAATTATTCGGAATTGCTGGGGATTAACTCTCCTGATTTTGTGTTGATGTTTATGCCCATCGAACCGGCTTTCGGTGTAGCTGTCCAGGCCGATCATGATTTGTTTAACTATGCCTGGCAGCGTAAAGTGGTGATTGTTAGCCCGACAACCCTGCTGGCAACTTTGCGTACGATTGCTTCCATATGGAAATATGAAAAACAGTCTCAGAACGCCCAGGAAATTGCCCGTAGGGGAGGTCTTTTATATGATAAATTTGTGAGCTTTATCAATGACCTGGAAAAGGTAGGCAAAGGACTGGATAGCGCACAAAAAGCATATACCGAAGCGCATAAGAAACTAAAATCGGGCAGGGGTGACCTGATTACGCAGGCAGAACAATTGAAAACAATGGGAGTGCCTACCAAGAAAAGCTTACCGGCAGATTATCTGGAAACAGGAGAAGAAGAGTAATGGAAAAAGAACTGAAACAGGAAATGGTCTATGGCATCCGGACTGTTCTGGAAGCCATTGAATCTGACAAAGAGATTGAAAAAATATTTATCCAGAAAGGATTGCGTAGCAGCACATTTACGGAACTGATGCAGGCTCTGAAAGAATATGCTGTGCCCTACCAGTTTGTGCCCCTGGAAAAACTGAACCGTATCACACGAAAAAACCATCAGGGTGTGGTGGCTTACATTTCCCCTGTGGCTTTTTACCGGATTGAAGATATACTTCCGGGTATTTATGAGCAGGGAGAGACACCTTTTGTATTGATGCTCGACCGGGTGACTGATGTGCGTAATTTCGGTGCAATACTGCGTACGGCAGAGTGTTCCGGAGTACATGCTGTTGTCATTCCGTCAAGAAATACGGCACAGCTCAATTCGGGAACAGTCAAATCGTCGGCGGGAGCCATTTTTAAAGTGCCTATTTGCCGTAGCGATAACCTTAAAGTTACACTGGATTACCTGAAGCAAAGCGGGTTGAGTGTTGTGGCTGCTACTGAAAAAGCCTCCGTGGTTTGTTATGATACGGATTTGACAGGTCCGGTGGCTCTTTTGTTGGGTTCTGAAGGTGAGGGTATTTCCGAAGAGTATCTGAAAAAAGCTGATATCCGCGTAAAAATTCCCTTACTTGGCGAGATTGAATCGTTAAATGTTTCTGTGGCCGCCGGTGTGCTGATGTATGAAATTGTAAGACAGGG
>Ga0256913_10000830_pt1 | contig 16038 bp, 8 predicted proteins | sample Axial_MatmetaG_FD_185970 | JGI IMG/M metagenome (GOLD analysis project Ga0256913, IMG submission 185970) | Deep-sea worm associated microbial mat communities from Axial Seamount, Juan de Fuca Ridge, Pacific Ocean - Axial_Mat | ecosystem: Environmental > Aquatic > Marine > Oceanic > Microbial...
TTTGATAAAATGAGAAACAGATCATTTTTTGTCCCATTTTTCCTTACCCTTCAATCTCTGTCCTTTTGAATTCCTGATAACCGGCAGGCTGAAATCAATATTGCAAAAAACATCAGTGCACATTAGTGTTCCTTAGTGGATGATCAAACAACGAACAGCACAAATTACAAATAAACTGCCTACGACATCCTTAACTCAGGTCACATCCAAAAATGATGCACATCATTTCAAAAATTGTGTAACGTACAGGCTGCCTTACTTCTGTGCTTTTGATGTATAGATTTTAAATCATCAAAAACAGAAATATTATGAAAACACTAACACTACTTTTAGCATTGGCCTTAACCATGTTCTCAGCAACAGGATTGTTTCTAATTGCTTAATTCTTCCTTAGCATATTTTATCCCCAAATTATCCCATCTTTTTTTCATTGTTTGCAGTCTGTCCTTAAAACTTTTAAAGTCTTTGACCCTGTTTGAACTCCAACCCGTTTCAGCATAAGCACTAAAACGAGGGAATACCATAACTTCCATATCCTCAACGGTAGGTATCCATTCCCCCCACATCTGACATCCAAGACCTAATACCTTTTTGGAATATGCAGTATCAAGTTTCTCAGGAACAGGATCGAACGAATAAGCCTTTTTCAGAGAAATGCTTTTATAGTCGTAATCAAGGTAGGTGCTGCTATGAAGAGAATTTACAATGTCATATCCTTCACTAACAGCTTTATTAATCAATGAAATATCACCTTTCCAGAAATGAACAATACTTCCGGCGGCCAATTTTTTATCTGATTTAATATCGGCAGCATCTTGGTATTCATGTAACTTTACCCCTCCAAGTATTTCATTCCATCCCATCATCCGGCGTCCATGTTCCTTTATGAAATTAGAAATATTGTTCGTGAAGAATATTTGTAATTCTGCCGGTGAATTTATGTTATTCTTTTGCATATACTTTCGTACCCATTCCGAGTTTTTCCAAATTTTATAATCGACCTCATCACCTCCAATATGAATAACCTTGTAAGGAAACATGTCCATTACCTCCAAAAGCACATCTTCAAGAAACGTGATAACCTCAGGTTTAGTAACATCGTAAATGTCATATTTCTCGCCAAAAGTAACCGGGACATCAATTTTTTCTCCTTTTGTACCGAGATAAGGATATGATGCAATAGCTGCTGCAGAGTGCCCGGGCATCTCTATTTCAGGAACTATGTTAATATGCCTTGTAGCTGCATAGTTTACTATTTCACGAATATCATTCTGAGTGTAAAATCCCTCGTGCGGTTTACCCGAAAACTCATTACTTTTCCACCCGTTAATCATACTATTTTTACGTTTTGAGCCAATCTCTGTAAGTTTAGGATATTTTTTTATCTCTATTCTCCAGCCCTGATCATCAACCAAATGCCAGTGAAATATATTCATTTTATGCAATGCCATTTGGTCTAACAACTTTTTAACAACCTCTTTTCCCTTAAAATGTCGGGCTTCATCGAGCATAAATGCACGCCAAACAAAACGGGGCTTATCCATGATAGTTACAGCCTTTATCCCAATCTCTTTAACGGGATTAACAGCCGACTCAAAATCCGGAGGCAACAATTGCCTTAATGTTTGTATTCCGTAAAAGATACCGGCTTTGGTTGCTGCTTCTATTTCAATATTTTTGGATGACGATTTAAAAAGATAACCTTCGTCACTCAGCTTCGGCTTTAAGTCAGGGTTAAGGTTCAGGATAATACCGTTATCACCGTTTGGTAAAATATCAAGTTCTTTTCCGAAAGCATTTCTAAAAAGTAATGATAAATACTTTGCTTCTCCAATTGTATTGACTTTACTGATAATCTTCGTTTTTCCCGAAAGCAGGTAATGCCCTTCATTTTCCTCTAATTTAAGAGGTTGTGGAATAATCTTCACATGTGATACTTCGGCTTCCTTTGGGCTGCATCCTGATACAATCACAGTCAAAACAAAAAATATAATTTTAAATATGTTCATAGCTATTTTTTTAAGTATGTAAATAAAAGCAGCTCTTTCCGGCCAACACGAAAAGATATATGTAAGAAACTTCACACCCCCCCAACAATAATCATAGAAAGCGAATCTAAGAAAACTGTTATTTTTCAGGTTTTGCGTGTTTAGACGGTTTCTCCAATTCCGCTAACGCTTTAATCCGATGTCTTTATTAAGCTGTTAACCCCATAGACATTTCCGGGTTGAAACAAAGTGAAAACCGAAAATCTCCAACAAAACGACACATTTCAGATTTGTTATCCTAAAAATATGCGTTTTCTTTAAAATACTAAATGACATAACGTCAACAAGTAACATCAGATAGGACTTTCATATTTTTTACAAATTGTTGTTGTCGCTCTCTTTTCAAAAGGTCTTCTTTTTTCACCTTCAATTGGGCTATCCGCTTGAGCCTTTCATTCTCTGCACTGAAGAAATCTATATCCTCGTTTGAGAAAACCTTTTCATCACTTCTGTCAACTATTTGGGTTTGATAATTTAATTTCTTAAGCGTATTTGCGGCTATGCTTTCAAAAATAAGGATGTCGTTATAACTCATCTCCTTAATGAATTTATTTGAATTATTTCTCATTATGGGTTTTGTTACATTTTTCCACATCTCACCCGACCGGGCTGTATTTTCCGATTCTTGTGATGTATAAAACGACAACATTTCAGGAATGTATTCTATCTGCAAAAAACCACAAATCTGTTTTGCTGTATTTTCCGGATCATGAATAAGTTGTTCATAACTAATGGGCAACGCCCTCCCGGCACCAATTTTATCAACAATACCCCTTGCAATTTCCTGATCTGCCTGCCATTGTTTTGCAATATGATAAATATGTTTCTCCCCCACAATGGCTTTTTTGAAAGAGAGGGCTACATCGCGACCATCGCGATAAAGATAAATGTAATACGGTTCCATGCCCGATTTTTCAAATTCATCAACATAATGCATATTATAAAGACTTTTGCAACACCAATAATTAGCATTCTCAGCTTCTGCTTTCATTGAATATATTGCACTAAAGACTTCCAGTAATGAATTTTCAGCACATCTGGCGCGAACAGCTTCTCTGTTTAGGGTTATTCCTTTCCAAGGCACCGGATTAAGTTCAACATACGTACAGACATCATCGATCAATCTCACAAAGTTATCCTGCTTGTTTAAATCATCATATTGATGCAATAACGGATAAAATGTTTTTAAGATATGCGGAGGATGAGGAGCCGATATCTCGGGTGACTGATTCAACATAACCCTTAATAAATTTGAGCCAGAACGTTGTGTGCCAATTATCTGAATTGCTTTTACCATAACCTTTTCTTTTAATTTATTACATACGATGCCAAACCTGCAAGCGGAATAACATAAACCGGGTTTAATTTGAATTTTAACGAAAGAACAATTACTGAAACAAATATTACCACTGCCATTAAATCCGGCTCGATACCCCTTGCAATTATAATAGAAGCCGAAAAAATCATACCTATAACAGCCGGCCTTAATCCTTTAAAAATTGCAATGACCAAATCTGAATTTTTGATGAAATCGATAAATTGGGAACTGATAACCATTATGACAGCAGAGGGCAGGAACATAAAAATTGTTGCTTCCAGAGCACCTGGAAAACCGTAAAGTTTATATCCCACAAATGCCGCGCTAATAAATATTGGCCCCGGGGTAACCTGTCCCATGGCAATTCCATCAGCAAACTCTTTAGAACTTAGCCAGTGAAGATTTGATACGATAATATCATGCATAGCAGGTATCATTACATAACCGCCTCCAAACAATGACACACTCAACCCGCTAAATACAACTGCAATATTTATTATCCGATCAATAAATTCATTCCTATGAGGAGGGATAAACCAAACAACCAAAAACAGCATAAATACTATTGCAATTATTGCTAACAAAATCTTCCAAATACGATTGTTTTTTTTGATTTGGATCTTTCGGGTTACATCAACAGCTTTGTTCCTTTTATAGTAAAAAAATATTCCTGCTACCCCTCCAACAATAATCATGACAAAAGTTGTAAAAAAACCTTTCGACAAAATAAGCACAACACCTGAGACCGTTGCCAGTAATACCTGTTTGTAATCTTTTATTGTTTTTTTGCTCATATTTACAGCAACAACAATGATTATTGCACTTACTGCAGGCATTATGCCTTTAAACACTTTATCAATTGTTATCACATTACCAAACCGGAAATAAATTACCGATAACAAATAAAGCAGGATAAACGAAGGTGTAATTATGGCAATCATACTAACTAATGCCCCTGTCACTCCTCTCAACTTATAACCGATGTATGTAACAACATTAACAGCCATTGGCCCGGGCAGTACACTTGCCAATGAAATACCATCGAGAACAGTTTCATCAGTTAGTTTTTTATCCTTTTCCACAAGCTGATTTTGTATCACTGAAATTAATGCCATAAAACCGCCAAACGAAACAGATCCTATTTTCAGAAATGTGAACAACAAATAAAAAAGCGACACCTTTTTGCCGGTCATTAACTTTTTATCATCAAATATGTCTTTCGTATTTTTCAATCTTTTTTCAGTTATTTTTCACAAAACCTGTATCGCACAAATCTTTAATATATTGCTCACGATATGAAGCATACTCCAATGGCATAACTCCTAGAAGTTTGCCTTTGTTGTTTGTAAATACAATTCTATTTGTATTTGTACTACAATACACCACAAGAGTGTCGTTTATATATTCGGCACTTCCCTGCGAATGAGTAAAATATCGTCTCGGGAATGGTACAACCTTCGAAATGTGTGCGGTCATGGAAACTGTGTCCAATGAAAGTGTTAACAATCGGGAAACAGAATGTTTGTTCACATCAAATATCACATCACTACTCATTTTCTGCACATACCCCGGACGAAATCTCTGATTTCCGTTATCCAACATCACTATTTCCCCTAATGCATTTTCCCTCACATTATGTTGTCCACAAAAAACAGCCTCATCGTCAATTTTAAAATCACTATCTATCCCCCCCAGTTTCCAGATTATTTTTCCTGACTTTCTGTTTATTTTCCACACCTGACTTATATTACGAAATGACAGGATAAAATTTCCATCCTTATCTTCAAACAACGAATTTGCATGCAGCCAGTCGTTTTTGCTTTTCAATATTTTTTTATCGTCCAAAGGATCCATGACATCAAAGACAGACCATTGCCAAACCTTTTTGCCTTGATGATTTAATATTAAAACACCATCACCTTTCACTGTATCGTTTCTGTTCCCTCCTACCGATGACAGGTCAACAACTCTTTTGTCATAAACCAAGACCATGATATTTCCGTTTTTATCAAGGTCAATATCATGATGGAAAGATTCCTCAATCCTTTTCTCACCTGTTTTTAACTCAAAAATAGTATCCCCGTAAATGTCGTACTCAATAATTTCTTTACCGTTGGTAAATTGCAGGGTATCGTTGCTCAATATCCCGAGCAAAGTATTTTTATCTGTCCATTTCGAGACTTTAAATATGTTATCGTTTTTTTGATAAAAACAAAGCTCACCGTTACCATTTGTAATTAACAAATATCCTGGTGTATGCCTTGAATGAAAATGAATATATCCGTCAAATTTCACATTGTTAAGGCTGTCGGTAGTTTTGAAGTAGGGCACCCAAGGCAACTTATGTGTTGTCTCGAATGAGTATGTCCTGCTCAATTTCTTACGTGTCCCCTTTTTTGCCGTTATTCTAAAAAAGTATTTAGTATTCAGATTGAGATTTACCAAAATCATTTTGTGATATGCATTATCTTTTGATAATGCTGAATAAAACACAACAGAATCTTCTTTAGAATCATTGATATATTTCCAGTAAGTGACAAATACATCTGTGGCTTTTGTCGTTTGTACGTTGATTTTAATTTTCAAGGCATTATCCGGTACCGAATGGATCTCTATCAATCCTATTCCCGGATTTATTCCCGATTTATCGTATATATAATTGCACGACATCAAAAATAAAGACATACTCAGTATAAAACAAACATGTTTCATAAGCAAGTTCAAATCAAACCCCGGAGTAAAGATATTACCCCGGGAATTTAACATTAATATTATTTTAAAAATCGTTTGACGGATTAGGTTTCATATTGGGGTTCAATTCCAATTCTGTACGCGGAATAGGTAACAATTCATAATCTTTTGTTACACTTTTCGGATACCCTTGTCTTGAAAGATAATCAGTCATTGTTGTTTCAAAAATTCCATGTCTTATTAAATCATCTTTACGCTGACCTTCGCCTGCAAGTTCGATAGCCCTTTCCTTTAACACGGCCTGAGTAAACTGTTCTTTAGAAAGACTTGCCGGGAGGTTGGCCAGTCCTGCCCGATTACGTACCTGATTTATTGCACTGTATGCTTCAGCAGTAGGGCCATGCAAATGATTTTCAATATCTGCTTTTAATAACAGAATATCAGCATATCGTATCACAGGAACTCCCAGCTTCGAGATTCCATAGTTGTGATAAGCTGCATAGCCTGAGCCAGGAGCAGTAACATCTCGGTTATATGCTCCAAACTTTCTGTTTATGGCAAAACCGTAATCATTCAATGCACTCTTAATTGTTCCGCCATACAAAAATGGATAATTGTCAAGATATACCTGTAAGCGTGCATCGTCGGCTTCGATAGATTGATATATGTATTTCGGGAGGCCTACAGTTGCCCAGCCTGCATCATAATTCCATGGTGTAAAAAACTTTATGTGATGATTGGATGCAATATTATATGATTCGCCGAGAGACATTGCCGAAAATATGAATTCATTGTCTTTTACATGCGACTCACAAAAAAGTTTCAAATATGAATCTTCAGTAAACAAATCATATTCGCCCAAGCCAATTAAAGAGTTTATAGATGCCTCGGCCTCTTCCCATTTAAGTTGACGCAATTGAACTTTTGCAAGCAAACCGTAAGCAGCACCTTTCGAAGCTTTTCCAGGTGTTCCTGTTTCGACAGGCAAATTGTCTATGGCAAATTGCAGATCTTTCTCAATTTGTGCATAAACTTCTTCAACACTGCTTCTAGCAAATCCGGGGGCATCGGTATCAGTAGGTTCAGTTTTTAACGGCACTCCGCCAAACATGCCAGTAAGATCGAAATATGCCAAGGCCCTTAAAAACGATGCTTCAGCAAGCAACTGATTTTTAAGATTGGGTTTACTAAATATTACTTCATCCATATTCCCGATTATTTTAATTGCCCAGTTTGCCCGGTCTATCATTTTGTAGATACTTTTCCAAAGCGGGGCAGCGATGTCGTCATTGGTCCAGTTGTAAGTTTCAAGCTCACGGTAATGAACATCATTAATATTGAAAACATCAGTAATGCCATCAGTAGCACGGGCCAACACACCTGAACCATAATATCCCCACCCTCCGTCTAAAAGTCCGTTATAAACTCCGTCAACCAAAGCTACTGCATCTTTTTCAGAGGTTAGTGTAGCTTCCGACAAGTCACTTTTCAGTTCTTCATTTAAGCTTGTATCACATGAAACAAACATTAGAACAAAAAAGAATACACTATATACTATTATTTTTTCTGATTTTATTCTTTTCATAATATTGATATTTTAAAGTCCAATTTTAAGTCCTATAATAACTGATCGCTGATAAGGGTAAGAGTAGGCATCAAGCCCTGAAGCGGTATTCAAGTTAGTTCCGTTATCCCTTTTCGAGTTCACTTCAGGATCAAAACCGGAGTAATTATCCCATGTAAATAAATTTTGTCCGGTGAGGCTTAATTCAATATTTGACAATCCAATCCTTTTTATCAATCCTTTATTAAAATTGTATGACAATGATACATTTTTCAACCTCAGGAACGAAGCATCTTCGACAAACAGATCATTCACCCATGTATCGCCATGCCATAGCTCGAGTGGCATAGTGCCATCAGGATGATTTGGTGTCCACCGCTTTTTTGCAATTTCTAATGTATTGTATTGATATCCTATAATATTGTTTCCGTTCAATTTATCAACATCAAACATCCCTGAAAAAAAGAATGCAAGAGTAAAGTTGCTATACCTGAACGAATTGCTGAACCCAAGGGTATATTTCGGATATCCGTTACCCAAAACATCTTTATCGTTTACATCAATTTTCCCGTCTCCATTAAGGTCTTTAAACAGAGGATCTCCCGGCTTTGCATCTGGTTGCGGAGCATAAGTTTCTCCCTCTTTTAATACCCGTAAAAAACGGTATCCATAAATGGAGTTAATAGGCAATCCCTCTTTCAGGATTGTGAACGATCCTGCTACCGAGCCATCAATTCTGGCTTCAGGCCCGGGCATATAATCACTTCCGGCAGGCAATAGCAATTTATTAATTTTATTTTCATTGTAGGCAAACGTAAGACTTGAGTTCCAACTGAATTTTGAACTGAACCTATGGTTATAATTTATTGATATTTCAGCCCCTCTGTTTTCTACTTCTCCGGCATTTGTTAGTATTGAATTTATCCCCATCGAGGGAGGCATCTCTTTGTTCAACAACAAATTTGATGTAATATTTTTATATAAATCAATTTGCATTAATAGGTCATTGCTAAAAAGCCCTATTTCAAAGCCAATATCAAGTTTTTTTGTTTCCTCCCACCTTAAGTTGCTATTCCCGACTCTTGCCGGTATAGTACCCATTGACAAAGTGTAGGCATCGGTAGTTACGGGAGCCGAAGCAGAGAAAACACTTTGAGCCAATCCTACTCTGAACCTGTCATTTCCCAATATTCCGTAACTTGCCCTTAGTTTAAGAGTAGAAATAACATTACTGTTGAAGAAATTTTCGTTATGGATTTTCCATGCCAATGCTGCAGCAGGGAAATTACCCCATTTATTCCCGGCTCCAAATTTCGAAGAACCGTCTCTTCTGTATGTCAACGTTACTAAATATCTATTGTCGTACGAATAATTTATTCTGGCCAGATACGAAATAAGTTCACTTGAATACACATAAGATACCGGTGTCAGAGGTGTAGCTCCCGATTGTAAACTGTAATATCCCAAAGCATCAGTTGTGAAATCCTTAGCTCCTGCCGAGAAATACTCATTATCACTCCATTCGTGGGTTGCTCCCAATAAAGCATTTATAGTATGTTTGTTAAATGTTTTATTGTATGTCAGCATATTTTCGAAGGTATAATATTTATATAGGCCATTGGATAAAGTTGCGGCTCCCGGCTCCAACGATGCCGCCACAAGAGTTGATGATGAAGGTAAGAATCTTCTGATTTTGGAATTTGTAATCCTTATCCCTCCTCTTGTTTTAAAATGAAAATCTTTTAGTATTATAAACTCAAGAAATGCATTTGAAAGATAAAAATAGTTTGTAGAGTGATTGTCGGCAATGTATAGTGTTTGCAAAGGATTTGTTGCTTTTGCGTTACCAAAAATCAACACTCTGTCTTCGTCCGATATTTCGCCCCATTTATCATCAGTTGGAACCAAAGGATTAGCTCTGAATATCTCCCTTAGAATATTGTCTTGAAGTGAGTTTCCTTTAAATCCGAGAAAATCTGTTTCTGTTGTTGCAAACGAATTGTTTATACTAAGTTTAATCCTATTGTCCAAAAAACTTTGATCGGCATTTAACCTTATTGTATATCTGTCGAATGATGTGTTTTTCACTACTCCATCCCAATTATAACTGCCCAGGCTAAAATATATTTTAGTGTTTTTTGAACCTCCTGATGCCGACAGTTGGTTTTCTAATATCTTTCCTGTTTGAAAAGCCTCTTGTAACCAGTCTGTATTTAACCCCAATTCGTCTATTCTGGTTAAAGCTTCAGGTGAATATGACGGTTGCCTGTGATAAAGAATTTCATCAAGTTCGTTTGTCATTTTTGCATAATCCAATCCTTTGGTAAAATCATAGTCTCCTATTTGAGCCCAATTCCACGAGTAGTTGCCCGAATAAGATATCGTGGTTTTGCCTTCACGCCCTCTTTTTGTTGTAATAATAACAACCCCATTAGCTCCCCGCGTACCATAAATTGCTGCTGCCGAAGCATCTTTTAAGATACTTATTGATTGAATATCCTGAGGATTAAGATTATTGTCTAACGATTCAACAGGAAAACCATCAATCACATATAAAGGCCCGTTATTACTATTAATAGAATTATTACCTCGTATTCTTATAGCCATCTCACCACCAGGCTCTGCACTAACTGTTGACACCTGAACTCCCGGCGCCCTTCCCTGAATCAGATTTTCAACACCTTGTACAGGCCCCGGGTTAAAGTTTTTTTGGGAAAGAACCGAAACGGATCCTGTCAAATCTTTCTTTCTAACACTTCCATATCCAACAACCACTGTTTCTGCAAGTTGACTCGCAATCTCCTTCAATTGTATCTTCAACTTTTGTTGATTGTTTATTACCACCTCTTTTGTTTCGCAACCAATATACGTAAACACTAAAGTATCACCTTTGTTTGTGTTAATCGAAAATTCTCCACTTAAATCTGTACTAACTCCTTTAGTAGTTCCTTTAATAAACACTGTTGCACCTGGCAGGGGAACATTGTCAGTGTCCGTAACCGTACCTTTAATTATCTTTTCTTGCCCACTAACATCAACTACTGATAACAGCAAGAAAAGAAATAAAAGGTTAAAAAATGTTTTTTTCATAAGTTAAATTTTAAATTAATAAAAGGTTAAATGATTAGGGCTCTTAAACCCGTATAAATCTTTTTACAAAAATACATACGGTAAAACCTAATTTGGTGGAAGATATTCTTTGATATAGGTAGGTATTTTCGTAAATAGCACAAAAACTCACATCTACAAAAACGACAGATCATCAATTATTACTAACTTGCATTAAATATTTATTAACATATGTAATTGGGCAAAAATCATGTTAAACAAGTATTTTATTGTAATTATTTTATCTATACTTTTCATAATTCCCGTAAAAAGTCAGGAACATATAAACTTTTATCATATATCTCCAAAAATTGATAACGGATACAGGGTTATAAAAAATATAGTACAGGATAATGCCGGTTATATATGGATGGCAAAAGAAGACGGTATTTTAAAATATGACGGTTATGACTTTTGGTTCTATCCTGTGGAAACAATTTTCAAAACAAAAGATGCCATAGAAAAAATTGCAATTGATGGACGAGGGGCTATCTTGATTCTATCAAAAAACGGATTACTCTCAAAACGAGAGGCAAACGGGAGCTACAAAATATTAAACGACTCCATATTTTATAATAAAATACGGATAAACAGGCTATACACAAAAGGTAATGACATGTGGTTTGCCGATTTCAAAGGTATCATTTACAGAAAACAAATAGGGAAAATATTTGCTGACAGCATAACTATTATCCCGAAAAACAAAAATAATAACGAAATAACAGATATTAAAACCACAGAAAAAAACGAATTATACATAAGTACAAATAAAGCGAAACTATACAAATATTATAATGACACCTTAATCGAAATAAAAGGTTCATTTAAAAAATTTCCGGGAATAATATACCTGACAATTGGAAAATCGGATGATATATGGTTAGGTACAGAATATGCAGGTATTTTTTGTTTTGACTCGAAAAACCAAAAATTCACTCAACTGTCGTATTATATTGACAATGTTGATATCCTTACCAAGGATATGATACTCTCCCTTTTTTGTGATAATGATGGAATTATATGGGCCGGCTCTGATGGTGAAGGACTATATCGCATAGATCCTACGAATAATGTAATCAACATATACCGGCACAGCCTTTTTGATAAGTCATCTCTATCGAGTAATTCAATAATCAGTATAAACAGTGACACCAACAATAACTTATGGGTAATATCAAATTTTGGAGACATCAACATTTTACTAAACAGAAAGAATAACATATTCCACCATAACGGTTCCATTAACAACATATCAGCAAGGATACTTTCTGCCTTGAAAGATTCAAATAATAATTTATGGTTGGGGACAGATGGGAACGGCCTTACAAAAGTCAACCTGAAAACGGGAAAAGAGAAACAATTTTTGAATTTCAGAAATACTTTTGAAGGCAGCTACATACAAACAATTGCTGAAGATAATAAAGGCAACATCTGGATAGGGACTTACAAAAAAGGTTTGTGGTATTACAATGAAAAAACGAAAAAAATATCAAAAATAAAAATTACAGATATAAATGGCATTGAAGCCACAGATGTCCTCACAGTATTTAATGATTCCAAAGGTAGAATATGGGTTGGTTCCGATGTTGAACTTTCAATTTTCAACACACAAAAAATGAAAACCGCTTCTTTCAGATTTGGCGAAAAGGGCCTTGTTGGCGAACTGATTAGATGTATCATTGAAGATTCGGAAAGAAATATTTGGTTGGGTGTTGACGGGGGCGGCCTATTCCAGTTTAATGATATCAACAATAATGACAATACTAATTTTCAGATGCATTCTTTCTTAATGCAAAACAGTGAATCTGACTACTTTTCAATATCAGCCATGACTGCCGACACTAAGAATGGCATTTGGATTGTTACCAATGACGGCAAACTTTGCTACCTAAACACACAAGATTATCATTTTACCTCATACGATGAGTTTGAACCCTTTAGCGACATCTCTTTCCATGCTATCCTAAGAGAAAATGACAATAGTTTGTGGTTGAGTTCAAACCATGGCCTTTGGAATTTCCATGTTAATGATTCATCCTTAACTACATTTTACAAAACCGACGGATTTTATAACGACTACTATATACAAAGAAGTGCCTTTAAAGATGAGAAGTCGGGATTTTTATATTTCGGAGGGCTAAACGGCCTTGATGGTTTCAACCCGAAAAAGATAAAAAAAGTACCTATAATCTCTGCCATACATATAAACTCACTGACCATACTAAACAAAACAGCTTCGGAAATATTGCCCGAACAAATAAAAAACGGGCTTGACAACACAAATAAGATAACACTAAAAAGCGATCAGGCATCTTTCTCTTTCCGTTTCTCAGCAATGGGAAACGTATTTAAGGCTAACTATTACTATGCTTACAGGTTAAAAGGATTTAATGATGAATGGACAATAACGCAAAAATACAGGAAAGCAACCTACACAAACATACCACCCGGTAAATATACATTTGAGGTAAAAGCAGGAACAATAAAAGGGGTATGGGATATCCCTAAAAAACAGATACAAGTAGTTATAAAACCTCCTTTTTGGAGACATCCGATTGCCTATATTATATATTTTCTACTCACTATCATAATTATTTATGTAGCATACCGATGGATACTATTAAAAAAAGATTTAATGTATCAAAAAATAAAAAACGATCATGAAACTAAAAACCATAAAGAGAAAATGATCTTCTTTTCTAAAATGTCGCATGAGATACAAACTCCCCTGACATTAATCTTAGGGCCTGTAGAGGAGATGCTTAAAACATTTAAAGACAACGATTGTGTAAAATCACAATACAGAAACCTGAAAGTTGTTTTGAACAATGCCCGACGACTTTCTAAAATAGCAATGGCATTAACAACCATCAAGGACAAAGAAACCGGTCTGTTAAAACTCAATGTTTCGCAGCAAGATTTGATAAAAATGATGACTGAAATATCAGAATCATTCTCCCAACAGGCGAAATTGAAAGATATTCATTTCAAACAAAGATATTTCAAAGAATCCCTATTAACATGGTTTGACAATGAAATAATTGAACACATCATATACAATCTTCTTTCAAATGCATTTAAATACATATCTCCAAAAGGGACAATCACTCTTGCCGTTGATGAAAACAAAATTAAAGAAAGAATAATAATTACTGTTGAAGATACTGGATTTGGAATCTCCCAGAAAGATAAAGAGGACATTTTCAAACTTTTTTACAGAGCTGAAAAAACAAAGCATATAAAAGGAAAAGGTATTGGTCTGGCACTTGTTAAGGATTTAGTCGATTTGCACAAAGGAGAAATAACTGTGAGCTCGAAAATAAACCATGGCACTAAGTTCACGATATCAATACCATCAAATAAATCAGCATATTCCAAAGATGAGATTATTACCGCAAAAATCACAAATAACATCCCGGAAAACAGTGATGTGCCATCTTCCCTATACACAGATGAACATATTTTAAAAAAGAAAACTCTTTTAATAGTGGAGGATAATATTGAAATGCTTTCGTTTTTATATGATTCTTTTGTTAAATATTACAACATAATTAAAGCATACAACGGAGTTGAAGGTTTGAATATTGCAAAAGAACACAGGCCCAACCTGATAATATCAGATATTTCTATGCCAATAATGGACGGTCTACGAATGTGTGAAGAACTTCAAAAAGACAAAAGTACATCTCATATTCCTGTCATTCTGCTTACTGCAATGCATGCCCGGTTCTCTAAACTAAAAGGTCTAAAATCGGGAGCTATCGAATTTATCCGTAAACCGTTCAATATTGAAGAATTACATATAAAAGTACGGAACATACTGTTACTTCGTGAAAAAGCATATTCCGATTTCATGCTACAATACCTTAGCACTCCAAACCAGACTGACTCTAAACCTAAAGACCTGATCTTTTTAGAAAACCTGATAAATGTCCTTAACCAGGAATTGGACAATCCTGATTTTAAACTCGAAAGCCTTTCCGAATTCCTCAATATGAGCTATTCGGCAATCTATAAAAAATGTCAGACTCTAACCGGAGAAACACTTGTTGGTTTGTTCAGAAGCTTACGCCTGAAAAAAGCTGCCATTCTTATCTGTAAAGAAAATTATTCGATATCAGAAGCGTGCTTTACCGTGGGTTTTAATGATCCGAAATACTTTACCAAAACATTTAAATTTCATTTCAAATTAACACCTACCGAGTTTAAAAAGAAAGCAGAAGGTTCAAACCTTGAAGATTTCCTGAAAACACATAAACTATCATCTCAAAGTTCCTGATTTTATCAAAACACCTAACCATAAAAATGAATATGGCCTTGTTCCCAAACACTTAATGTTTCTACTTTTGATTTCATTTATCGCTTAATAATTTCTTTAATAAATAAACTATGAAAACAAACATCTTTTATACAGCTTTTGCATTCATTTTAATATCATTTTTCAATTGTTCAAACAAAGATGAAATAACAGAAACCCCATCAATTCCTGACATGCCGGATTATTCAAAAAAATGGGATTTCAATAATTTAAATGGCTGGGTAGATGGTTCTCAAAATATGAACGGTACGATTAATTATTCCATTGACAAAGGTATTTTAAAAATTTTCACACGTCAAAACGCTTGGGACAGACCAAAGGTCAGAACAGAAAATAAAATTTACAAAACCGGAACATATACATGGAAAGTCTTTATTCCCCCAATGGGCAAAGGGGACATGGCCAGCCTTGGGGCATTTTTATACTGCGACGACAAGCATGAACTCGACTTTGAAATCGGTTATGGAAAAGAATCTGTCAGAAACGAACTTAACGCAAAAGATGATGACCTGATTGTTTACATGACATCTCAGGATAATCCTTTCAAATCGATTCAAAAGAAAATAAAATGCAATAAGTGGTATTCTCTTCAGATAGATCTAACACTATCTAACAATAAATATATCGCAAAATGGTATATCGACGAAAAAGAAGTAAACACACTAAACCTGAACTACGGTACAGATTTCTCTTTTTATATCTTTTGCAGTATGGAGAATCTCAAATTCATGGGTGATCATATCCCAAAACAAGAAAATTACGGGCTTTTTGACTACGTTGAAGTCTCGCAGTGATTTAACGGTTAAAAACAACCACTAATTCCAACCCTGAATTAGATAAGAATTTCCGGTCGCATACCCTAAGCAGGTTCACATAAAAACAAACGTCACTATTGGTTGTTCTATAAATGATGGCGACCACATTACACATTAAGAACATGGTTTGCAACCGCTGTATCAGGGTTGTGAACGAAGAGCTGACAAATCTGGGG
>Ga0256913_10000831_pt1 | contig 16030 bp, 9 predicted proteins | sample Axial_MatmetaG_FD_185970 | JGI IMG/M metagenome (GOLD analysis project Ga0256913, IMG submission 185970) | Deep-sea worm associated microbial mat communities from Axial Seamount, Juan de Fuca Ridge, Pacific Ocean - Axial_Mat | ecosystem: Environmental > Aquatic > Marine > Oceanic > Microbial...
CTTTCTATTGTGTAAAGTCCCGTAGCGTAGGGAGTGCGTTTTTTTATAGTGTTGTTTCCATAGGATTTTTCCGTTATGTTCTGTGTTGCTTTAACCATAATGTTCTTCCTACTAAACTTGCTACTAATAACACCTGAATTTTGCTTCTGTTTTGAAGGGATATAAAACTTTATATAATAAAAGAAAAAATTATAAAAAGGCAACAAAATATTATTGGATATAATTAAAAAAATATATTAACTTAACAGAAGTATAATATAGGTTTTTAGTATTGTTGAAATAACGTGAGGTGTCCGATTAAAAAGTTACTTTTCATATTGTTTATTACCGTTGAACTGTTTGCCCAAACCACAGCACCTAAGCGGGAAATGAGAGCTGCATGGCTATCAACCGTACGTAATATCGATTGGCCTATCAGTCCCGGTGACCCTACCCAAAAAAAGATAGATGACTTGATAAATTACATTAGTAATTTGAAAGATGCTAATATCAATACGGTAATAATGCAGGTAAGAGATGCCTGCGACGCAATGTACGATTCTCCCATAGAGCCATGGTCAAGTTGGTTAACCGGTGTACAAGGGAAAGCACCTTCACCTTATTTTGACCCGTTGAAAATTGCCGTTGAAGAAGCACATAAACGCGGAATGGAACTTCACGCATGGCTGAATCCCTATCGTGTGCGTCTTGAACGTTATAATTTGGCATTGGATGAAAAAAACGTTGCCGTTCAACATCCCGAATGGGTAATAAATATTAATGGCGACGAAATGTTGGATCCGGGTATCCCCGAAGTACGTGAGCATATTGTTCGAGTTATTGAAGATATTATTACAAGATATGATGTTGATGCAATTCACTTTGACGATTATTTTTATCTTGAAGGAATTACAAATCAAGATGATTCAACATTTGCAAAATATCCGAACGGCTATACAAATAAAGGAGATTGGAGACGTAATAATGTAAATGAATTGCTACGAATGATATATGCTAAAATTCAAGAGGTAAAACCACGTGTAAAATTCGGGCAATCACCGGCAGGTATCTGGAAAAACGGTGTCCCGCCCGGAATTTATGGTAGAGATAATTATAGTGTAATTTACTGCGATGCCGTTACATGGTTAAGTGAGCAAATTATAGATTATCTTGCTCCACAGTTATACTGGTCCTTTGGCGGTAACCAGGATTATGGTAAGCTTGCTCCTTGGTGGGCAAGCGTGAGTAACGGAAGGCATATCTACCCGGGATTGGCTTATTACAGAGTTGGTCAATCCACGTTCGATAAAACTCAAATAGGAAAAATGGTAAGGTATAACAGAACCAACGATAAAATTCAAGGTGAAATATATTTTACCTCTAAAAATTTTATACAAAATTTGGGCGGAATAACAGATACATTAAAAGAAGTATTGTACAAATATCCCGCTTTACCTCCGGTTATGGAATGGAAAGAAACCAATCCCCCCGATGCACCCGCAAATTTACGTTTTGACAGAGTTGCCGGCTTAGGTGCTACAGGATTAACTTGGGATATTCCTACAAATGAAGAGATAAAATTTTATGTGATTTATCGTTCGGAAAATTCCGATTTTTCCGCTACAGATATAGCCGATCCGAAAAATATTTTTAAGATTACTTCGTTAAATTATATTCTTGTCGATAATGATTTTCCTACAACCAAGGGATATTATTATGTAACGGCTCTGGATTGGAATAACAACGAAAGCGGAGTAAGCAACAGATTTGAATATACACCGCAAATTACAAAACCGCTTGTCCCTCAATTATTATTACCTGTTGCAGGAGAACCACATGCAAAAGATACACTTAAATTAGTTTGGAACTATTCACAAAATGCCAACTCTTATTCTCTTATCCTTGCTACGGATGCGGGATTATCTGATGTTGTTATTTCCAAAGAAGCAATTTTGGATACATTTTATGCTGTTACGGGACTTAAAGGTGAAACAGAATATTATTGGAGTGTTAAAGCGGTTAACCTTGCCGGCGAAAGTAATTATGCCGCAGTAAATAATTTTACTACCGGTTTTCCTGCCTCACCCAATTTGTTAACGCCTCTGTTTCAGGAAATCAATGTTGAGTTATCGCCTACGTTTTCGTGGAAGAAAAATCCGATGGCTACATCATATCGTTTTATTTTAGCCGAAGGACGCGGAATTTCTTCATCATGTACAATTTTAGATACGGTTCTAACAGATACCTCGTTGGTGGTAGGAGAATTAAAGCCCGGGGCTTTTTATGCATGGCAAGTGCAGTCAATAAACCAATATGGTAAAAGTCTTTGGTCAACAATGTTCCAATTAAGAACCAAGATAATTTTACCTGCTGTTCCAACACTTATTGAACCACAGAATAATTTGGCAACATTGGGTGATACCGTTAAATTTGCTTGGCAGGCAACAGAGTATTCCTTGAAGTACAGATTACAAGTTTCCGAGAGGGAAGACTTTTCAACAAGATTATATGACATACAGGGAATTGTTGATACCTTTATTACTCTTAGCGGATTTAAAGGAGCAACAGATTATTATTGGAGAGTGCGTGCGGAAAACAACGGCGGCTCCAGCGAGTTTTCAATTACAAACAAATTTTCAACAGGTTTCCCCGGAGGAGCACCGGTATTGCTGTATCCTGAAGACGTATCGTTAAACAAAGAACTGGATCCCGTTTTTAAATGGAATGCCGTTGACTTGGCCGATAAATATCATTTCCAATTATCGGAGGGTTTGGCAATTGATGTAAATGATTTATTGCTTGATACGCTTGTTACGGATACCACTTTGTATTATAAATACAAATTGGATGTAAGTACAATATATTCATGGCGGGTGAAAGCATTAAATTCCATTGGTGAAACAGATTGGGCGGGAATATTTAAATTTAAAACTTCACAGGATTCCCTTTTGGATGCTGAAGAAAAGGATCTTGCTTTACCGGAAAAATATTCACTTGAACAAAATTATCCTAATCCGTTTAATCCTTCTACCACCATTACTTTTGCACTACCTAAAGCGGGAATGACAACTTTAACCATATATAATATTATCGGACAAAAAGTTGCCGTGCTTGTTTCCGACTATTTACAAGCCGGTGTGCATACGGTTACTTTTAATGCCTCTTCTGTTAACGGTAGTGTTACAAGCGGATTATACCTTTACAAATTACAATCCGGAGAGTTTGTATCCATTAAAAAAATGCTGTTACTTAAATAAATTATTAATGCTTAATATGATTTTTTATAACAAACAAATAACAAAAAGATTCACAGTAAACATAGAGGAAATTAAATGAGAAAATTTCTACTATTTGCTTTTGTTTTATTACTTACCAACATCGCCCTAATTGCCCAAACCGGAAAAATTGCCGGTACCATTAAAGATGCTTCTACCGGAGAACCTTTGATTGGGGTTAATGTAATTGTAGAAGGTACAATGATGGGAGCGGCAACAGATGTTGACGGTTACTACGTTATTTTGAACGTTGACCCCGGTACGTATAACGTTAAAGCATCTTATATCGGTTATTCTCCTCAAGTAATTAAAAATTTAAGAGTAAACATCGGACAAACAAGCCAAGCCGATTTTAATCTTAGCGACCAATCAATTAAAACCGAAGAGGTTGTTGTTGTTGCAAAAACTCCTATTGTTAAAAGGGATGTGGCTTCCAGTGGAGCCAACCTTAATGCCGAAGAGATTAAAAACCTTCCGGTTGTTAATGTTGCAAGTGTTGTAGGGTTGCAAGCCGGTGTCGAAGGAGGTGCAATTCGCGGCGGTTCCGGAGATGAGGTTGTTTATCAAGTCAACGGCGTTTCCATGAGAGACGGACGTGATAATACTTCTTACAACAATTTGAGTATGACCTCAATTAAGCAAATCCGTGTACAATCCGGTGGCTTTACCGCCGATGTAGGTGATGTTCGTTCCGGTTTAATTGAAGTTGTTACCAAAGAAGGTGATAAACACAATTATACCTTTAGTTTTCAAGGGCAAATTAGAAACCCCGGAAACAAACATTTCGGTCAATCGGTTAACGACCCGAATTCGTATTTTATTCGTCCCTTTGTTGACGACGACGTTGCATGGACCGGAACAAAAAACGGCGCATGGGATAAATATATGCAACGTCAGTATCCGGAATTTCAAGGATGGAACGCTTTTTCGGAAAGTACTTTACAAAATGACGACCCAAGCGACGATTTAACACCAGAAGCGGCTCAACGGCTCTTTTTGTGGCAGTATAGAAAGACTTTTGATATTGAAGACCCTGATTACGATGTTGACGCTTCTTTTGGAGGTCCGGTTCCTTTAATAAGCGCTCCGCTTGGCAATTTAAGATTTTTTGCAAGTTATAAAAGAAACAGAACAATGTTACTTGTGCCGTTGTCAACTCCTGATTATTCCGATTATAATTTCTCTTTGAAATTAACATCCGATATTGCAAAAGGAATGAAACTTATGATTAACGGATTTTACGGTAAACAAATGGGTACAACATCCAGCACTAGCGGCAGCCCGGGAATTTTTAAATCAGATTGGTACCTTGCCAACAGAGTTGATTACGGTAACTATACTAATGCGGTGCTCTTTTCCGATGCTTATTTTACTCCTACGGAAATTGCACGCTCCGGAATTGCAGCTAAGTTTACCCACGTATTAAGCTCTTCAACTTATTATAATGTTTTATTCAATAATTTTAATTCAGATTATAATACACAGCCCGGAAGAGCAAGAGATTTAACTCCGAAATATAAATTCGGAAATAATTATTATGTAGACGAAGCTCCGTTCGGTTATTATCAAGGGGCTTCCAATGTTTGGAACCCCAGTGGTATGTTGATGGGCTCTATTTACAGCCAAAGCCGCGATTGGAGTAAACAATCCGTTTATAATTTAAAATTCGATTTATCCAGTCAATTGAATAAATATAACAATATTAAAACGGGATTCTTATTCCGCCTTACCGATTATAATACTCATTACGGCTTGCGTTCGGAACTCTACAATACAAAAAACCGTGATTATCAGTGGGATACGAAACCTATTTTGTTTGCTGTTTACGCACAAGATAAATTGGAATTTGAAGCAATGGTTGCCACAATAGGTGTACGTGTTGAATATTCCGATCCTAATACCGACTGGTATGTTTACAAAACTTACGACCCTGCCTTTGCCGCTTCAAATTCCGATAAAAGAGATGAAATGTTGGCAAAGAAAAAAGTTACTCCGCAAATTACCGTTATGCCTCGTTTAGGTATTGCTTTCCCGATAACGGTAAACAGCAAATTGTTTTTGAATTACGGGCATTATCAAACTCTGCCTACGCCTAATAATCTTTACCTAATTTCAGAAGACACATTCGGGCAAATAACCTCTATTGCAAATCCTTATGCCGACTTTGAAAAAACAATTACTTACGAAGTTGGTTACGAACATAATTTGTTCGATCAATATTTGTTAAGAATTACGGGGTATTACAAAGATATTTCCAATGAATCCCGAAGCATCAAATATATAAGCAGCGATGCAACCGTAAGTTACTATAAAACCGAGCCGGTACAATATAGAGATATCAGAGGATTTGAAATACAGATAAACAAAAATCGCGGAGATTGGTTTACCGGTTTTGTTAATTATAATTATATGGCTACTTCTCTCGGTAAATTCGGTTGGGGAAAATATTACGAATCTCCTGTTGACCAGAAAAAGTATATTGATACTCAGGGGCAAAGTTGGTTCAAGCAAGCCAAACCGATGCCTCGTCCGGTAGCACGTTTGAACTTGGACTTTTTTACCCCTGCCGGACTAGGACAATTAATTAGCGGTTGGAGATTAAATATTCTTTCAACCTGGAAAGCCGGAAGTTATACCTCATGGAGCGGTAATGCCGGTAGAACAGCTAAAACAACTAATAATTTGCAATGGCTCGACTATTACAATACCAATATGAGATTATCCAAAACATTGGATTTCGGAAAGTTTGATATTGAATTGTATATTCAGTTAAATAATGTTTTCGATACAAAGAGATTATCTTCAACCGGTTTTTCTCACAAAAACTTTGATTACGAAAACTACATGCGTTCTTTGCACTTACCCTCTGATGTAGTTTCTTTCGAAACTCATAAATATTACAACATTCCCGGCAACGATCAACCCGGCGATTACAGAAAAAACGGTGCCGAGTACACTCCTATTGAAGCTGTTGGCAATATCAATACTATAGAAGCTCCTACAGCAGGGTTGATTTATTACGATGCAACCTCGCAAAGATACTATGAATATAACAATACCGCCGGATGGAAAAGAGTTGATAATGCCAAAATGAAAAAGATCTTAGACGATAAAGCATATATCGATATGCCGAATTTGGGATTCTTCACTTTCTTAAATCCGCGTGATATTTTCTTCGGGTTAAGATTTAATATTACTTTATAAAGAATTTTAATTAGGTGTTAATATGAAAAAAATAATTTCGAAAATATTTTTGATGCTCGTAACCGGATTTTTGATTTTTCCTTCTGTTACTTATAATGCACAATCAATAGGAAAAGTTGAAAAATGGTTAAATGTCGGCTCATTCCATAATTGGTATTCCAGTATTGGCGGCGAAAGGGAAGTTGACCATCCTGCCGCTACGGGACAATTGTGGGGATGGCAATGGCCGGGGTTTTATCCTAACGAGGATATGCAAGCGGCAAAAGGACTTTGGATTGGGTGCCGCAATTATTTTGATCCACAAGTAAATATGACTTTCGGCTATAAGGTTGTTCATTGTGGTCCCAGACCCCAAACCGGTGGCGATAGCGAGTTTTTCCCTGTTGAGTTTAAACAATATGCAAAATTTCCTCCTACCGTTGTTAGGGTTGACGGAGCATTAACTCATTACCCCGGACAAGAAGTTACAATTGATGAAATTGACCCGAGTATGCCTTATGATCAAATGATTTACAACAAGGTAAATACCCAATTGGGTGTAACAATGATTAGGAAAATTTATCAGTTTGGTAATCCTAATTACGATAACTTTCATGTTTCGGAATATACTTTTATTAACACCGGCAATATTGATGCCGACCCCGAAATTGAGAGAAAGGACGGCGATTTACAAGATGTTTATTTCTATTTTCAACGTCGCCACGGTTTTGTAAGGGAAACAAGAATTCTTTTCGGAGACCCTACTTCGTGGGGTGCAAATACTTTGAATAACGAAGTTGGCCCTTATCCTGCAGGGGGTAATGATAGTAATTTAAGGTATTCTTATGCTTGGGGCGGCTACTGGGATTTTAAGGAATACAACAATATTGGCGGTCCTATTTGGCATCCGGACGAAGGATACGGGAAAAGAATTAATGCTGCCGATACAGTTGGACGCCTCGGTGCGGCACAATTTGCCGGAACTTTAACTTTGTATGCCCAAGACCCTAATAACCCGTCGGCAGACGACCCAAACCAACCTGTAACCACCGGCTACGAATCTTCCGACGGTGATTTAATGTATAGTTCCGATCCTTTTAACGAATCTGAAATGCAACGCAGATACGCTTTGATGATAAAAGGTCATCCCGCTGTAAGTCATGCGGATTGGATTACCGGAGGCGATTACGTTAATTCAAAAAAAATCGGGGGCGATAAATCGGTTAACGGTGCCGGTTATTCGTATGTTAACGGTTATGGCCCTTACCAAATTGCTTACGGCGATAGCGTTAAAATAATTATTGTAGAAGGTGCCGACGGTTTGAGCAGAGACGAAGCAATAAGAATTGGAATGTTATTTAAATCCGGTGCAATAAAAGTAGACGATAAGAATATTGCCGTATTAACCGGACAAGATTCACTTTATCAAACTTTTGAAAGAGTGAAAAAAGTTTACGAAAACAATTGGAATATTCCTCAACCTCCTTATCCGCCGAAGACATTCGATATCTATTCCCGTGGCGGAAGAATTGACTTGGAATGGACTCCTAACAACGACGGTCCTTCTATTAAAGGTTACGAAATTTGGCGTAATACATTGGACCCTGTTCCAGGATATGCAAGCAACGAATATTTTTCCAAATACGAAAAGATTGCCGAACTTCCTTCCACGGCTACAACTTATTCCGATACGGCTCAACGTCAAGATGTTGCTTACTATTATTACATTGTTGCCGTAGGTGATGATGTTACCGATATTAACGGTTTAAAATATACTTTGAAAAGCAACAGAAGTTACACGCAATCATACTTCCCCGCTTACAGAAGAAGACCGGGGGAAAAAGAGTTAAGCAACAAAGTAAGAGTTTACCCGAATCCGTATATCATAGGAGCTTCCGATAATTGGATGTTCGGAAGTAACAGTGCCGAACGAAATAAAATTGCATTCGACAAACTTTCGCAAGAATGTACCATTCAAATTTATACCGAACTGGGAGAGTTAATAAGAACAATTGAACATACCGACGGTAGTGGTTCGGACGATTGGGATTTGAGAACATCTTCTAACCAGTTGGTTGTTAGCGGTATTTATATTGCGGTTATTACGGATAAAACAACCGGTCATAAAGAAATAGTTAAATTTTCGATAATTCGATAAAATTATAATAGGTACTTAAATGAATAAAAGAATAAAAATATTCTCTGTTATAATATTACTTTCAGCTGCACACTTTAGTTATGCACAACAAGTAAAACTTGCCCAGAGCGGTATGAAGTTTTTAAGCTACGGTGCAGACGCACGGGCGGTATCCTTAGGCGAAGCTACTACTTCCATCGAAGGGAATTCTTCATCTATTTTTTATAACCCTGCGGCTATGTCTCGCCAAAGCGAATTTATTGATGTTACTTTCAATAATACAAAATGGTGGGCGGATATAAATTATCTTAATGCTGCTGTTTCAGTTGCTCCGGCCGGAGGTTTGTACGGAGTATTTGGATTTTCCGTTTCAAGCGTTGATTATGGCGAGTTCAGACGAACGGTAATCGGTCCCGACGGAGGTGCATTGGATTTGGGAACATATTCGCCGACTGCAATGGCTTTCGGTGTTAGTTATGCCAGAGCACTTTCAGACAAATTTTCTGTGGGCGGGAATGTGCGCTATGTTTATCAAAATTTAGGCGACGGACACGTTATAGGCGGCAGTTACGATAATCCGGAAAAAACAAAAATTGATATCGATGTTTTTTCTTTCGATTTCGGTGTGCTTTACAAAACGGGATTCAAGAGCTTAAATTTCGGTATGTCAATCAGAAACTTTTCCCAAGAAATTATGTATTATGAAGAGAGTTTTCAGTTACCTCTTTCCTTTAAATTAGGGCTTTCGATGAACCTGCTTGATATTTGGGATGTAAATCCGAAAGCTCATTCGTTTATTTTTGCAGTTGATGCCGAACATCCTCGTGATAATAAAGAGATGCTTCACCTTGGCGGTGAATATACATTTATGCAAATTCTTTCGCTTCGTGTTGGATACGTTACACCACAAACGTCTTTAGCCGGAATGAATTATGGTGCGGGTCTTAAATACAATATAAGCGGAATATATTTCGGTCTTGATTATTCTTATACGGAATTCGGAGATTTTGACCCGATTCACAGAATAGCAGTTAAATTATCTTTTTAAAATAGAGTAATGAAGTAATTCAATACAAAATTGGTAAAAAAATGAAAAATAAAAAAACTATTGTTAATCTTTTAATAGCGTTATCAACATTTTTAATTATTTCCTTCTTCGGATGTAGTCCGGACGTAACACCAAGTTTATACGACAACGTTGGGGATAAAGGAACACCTGCCGAAATTACATCTGCATTATCCGTTTCCGGAGTAACTGCCGGAACACCTACGGGGTATGCGGGCATTACAAAAATTTCGATCAAAGGTAAAAATTTTGCCGCCAAAGCGGAAAATAATTATGTTTATTTCGGCTCGGCAAAAGCAAAAGTATTAACTGCTTCAACTACTGAGTTATTGGTACAAGCTCCTATTATTTACGGAGATACCCTTTTGCTGAAAATAGCGAAACCACACGTAGAAGAATATAGCAATTCTGTTAATTACAAATTAACCGGTGCAATTAATAACCATTATCCGTTCTTAGCTAATCAAGAGCCGCATGCCGTAACTTGTGATGCAAATGGAGCCGTTTATTTTTCTCTTGTTGTTTCCGGTGTTGGAGAAGGAGTTTGGAAAATAGACGGAGATAGCTTATCTCTGTTTGCTCCAAAAAAATCGGAAACATTTTATTCCGATTTAAAATACCATTCCGATGGTTATATTCTTGGGGTTGCTCCGCGATATAAATATGCTGTCTTTCAATTAACTGAAGGGCAATCACCCAAAGTTTGGTCCACTGCAAAAAACAGAAAAATAGTTTTTCAAGCATTGGATTTTGATAAAAACAAAAATGTTTGGGCTGCCGGTAAGGGGGGACAAATTGCTTGTTTCAAACCGGATAAATCTTCCAAACTTTTTAATTACGAAAATGTTATTACTGCGTTAAGAATTTATAACGATTATCTTTATGCCATTGCCGGTGAAAACGGTGCTCAGAAGGTTATTAGATTTAAAATATATTCTGCCGACAGTTTGGGAACTCCGGAAAACTATTTTGATTTTTCTGCCAATATGGGGCAAGGTAAAGTTGCTAAGTCATTAACTTTTGCAGCAGACGGAAAAATGTTTATTACCACGGCTCCGTTACTGGAAGGAACAGAATATTCCGATCCGATATTATTTGTAAATGCCGATGGCACTTTCGGTACTTGGTATGCAGGGTTAATTAATGCGGCAATTTCCGATATTACATGGACAACCGGTACCAATGCTTTTGTTATCCAGGAAAAAGATGCAAATCATCAACAACTTATTTTAAAAATTGATATGGAGCGAAACGGAGCTCCACAATACGGAAGGTAATATAAAATTAAAAATATTATTTTATGTAACATTTTTATTGGGTAATTAGTATATTTCTAATTACTAAATGTTTTATATAATTCATCCACAAAAAAAGGAGAAACAAAATGAAAAAACTACTAACCTTATTATTTATGGTTGCATTATTTGCTTCAACAGCTAATGCACAGTGGACAAGCCAAGGCGATTTTTGGCCGGATAGCATTTATACCGGCGGTACTCACGGTATAGCTGTTGACCCCGATGGTAAAGTTTGGGTTTCAAGTTATTTTAAAGATGTACCGTTTGGTCCCGATTCTATTTCTACTTCCGGTATTCTTGTATTTAATCCCGACGGAACTCCCGCGAGTTTTTCACCTATTTGTACGGTTGCAACAGGCGGCGGTTTTGTGGTTGACACACTTAACGGTCATTGCCGCGGTTTAGGTGTTATGCCTGACGGAAATATTATTTATGTACAATCAACTACTAACAAAATGTTTAAAATCGATTACAAGACCGGCGAAGGAATTGCTCGTCACGATTTAACGGAATTAAAAGATGGGGGAATGTCTCCTACAGCTCCGGGTATTGCTGCCGACGGAACAATTTTTGTCGGACCTGTTGTTGGTGGAACCGGTACTCAAATTGCAATGTATGATGCTGACTTGAATTATGTGGCAAGTGCCGTTGACGCACCTCCTGCAATTGCAAGAACTTTGGAAGTTTCTTCGGACGGATTAACTTTATATTGGATGCCTTTTACAGCACATAAAGTTTATGTTTACAAAAGAAACGATGAGTTTTCTCCATTTAACATGGCGGATTCAATTCTTGAAGACTGGTCGGTTGAATCTTCTGCATGGAATCCTGCAACAGGAAAACTATGGGTTTCTAATGACCCGAGAGGAGACACAAGTTTAACCGGTCCTATTTGGGCGGAATTTGATGCTGAAACAAATCAATTAACCGGTGTTCAATTTGCATGGGATAATCCTGTAGACGGTGAGTATGCCAGAGGTATTGATTTTTCACCTGACGGTAAAATTGCTTATGTAGGTACTTTCTCTACCGGTACTGCAAGAATCAGAAAATACGTTAACGAAGGAACGGACGTAAAAGAACTTGGTACAGGCGTTCCGTCGGAATTTAATTTATCTCAAAACTATCCGAATCCGTTTAACCCTACTACCGTTATTAATTTCTCTATTCCTGAAAGCGGTTTGGTTACATTAAAAGTTTATAACACATTAGGCCAAGAAGTTGCCGAATTGGTAAATGCGGTTAAAGCTGCCGGGAATTATGAAGTTAATTTTGATGCTTCTCAATTAGCAACCGGAATGTACATTTATAAAATTCAAGCAGGTAATTTCACAGCTACTAAAAAAATGATGTTACTCAAATAATGTTAAGCAATTAACATTACTCCTTTGTTGTTAAAGCCGGTTTCTTAACCGGCTTTTTTATTATTGTTCCTTTCAGTAACTTTGCTTTTTCACTAATTGTTTTGATTGGTTTTCATACTCTGACAATGAGTAGAGTTTTATCGGAAATGTTTAATACTTAAAATTTACTTTTTATGAATATACTTGGAATATCGGCTTTTTATCATGATAGTGCCGCAGCAATAATTACCGACGGTAAAATTGTAGCCGCTGCACAAGAAGAAAGATTTTCGCGAAAAAAACACGACCATCGTTTTCCTATTAATGCCATTAATTTCTGTCTGTCCGAAAGTGATATAACAATTACAAATATAGATTATATTGCTTTTTACGATAAACCTTTTTTAAAGTTTGAACGAATTCTGGAGACTTATCTTACTTACGCCCCAAAAGGGATTAAATCGTTCATTAAGGCAATGCCTTTATGGATAAAGGAGAAACTATGGATAAAAGAAATTATTAAATCGGAATTAAATTATACAGGTAAAATCCTTTTTCCCGAGCATCACCAATCGCATGCAGCATCCGCTTTTTTCCCTTCACCTTTTCAAGATGCCGCATTTATAACATTTGACGGTGTGGGTGAGTGGACCACAACAAGCTACGGTATCGGAGAAAATAATAAAATCAAAATTCTGGCAGATATTAAATTCCCGCATTCACTAGGGTTGCTTTACTCCGCTTTTACGTATTATACGGGATTTAAGGTAAACTCCGGTGAATATAAAGTGATGGGACTTGCTCCTTACGGCAGGCCCGAGTATGTGGATATTATTCTGAGGGAGTTAATTGATTTAAAAGAAGACGGCTCATTTAAGTTGAATATGAAATATTTTAACTTTGCCGCCGGACTCACCATGACGAACTCCCGATTTAATAAACTTTTCGGCGGAAAACCAAGGAAGCCCGAATCTCCTATAACACAACGCGAAATGGATTTAGCCCGATCCATACAAGATGTTACCGAAGAAATAATGCTCAGAACAGCTCGGCATGTAAAAGATGTTACCGGAAAAAAGAATCTTGTTCTTGCGGGAGGTGTTGCTCTTAATTGTGTGGGTAACGGAAAGATTTTAAGGGAGAAAATATTTGATAATATTTGGATTCAACCTGCAGCCGGTGATGCAGGAGGAGCACTCGGCGCGGCTCTTTTTGTTTGGTATCAATATTCCGATAATTTACGTTTGACCGAAACAGATAAAGATTTTCAATTCGGCTCGTTTCTTGGCAAGCAATTTTCCGACAAGGAAATAAAACAATTTTTGGATAAGAATAAAATCCGGTATAAAAATTTCCGGTATGAAGAATTATTAAAAAAAGTTGCTGAATTGTTAAATAATGAAAAGGTTGTCGGATGGTTCCAAGGCCGTGCGGAATTCGGTCCTCGCGCGCTCGGGGCGCGTTCAATTTTGGGAGATGCACGTTCCGAAAAAATGCAATCGATAATGAATTTAAAAATTAAATTCCGCGAAAGTTTTCGTCCCTTTGCCCCGTCAGTACTGGAGGAAAAAGCCTCGGAATATTTTGAACTTGATGTCCCGAGTCCGTATATGTTATTGGTGGCAAAAGTAAAAAGTGAAAGGCAGAATAAAATATCGGAAGCAGAAGAAAAACTTTTCGGTATTGAAAATTTAAAGGTTCGTCGTTCCGATATTCCTGCCGTTACTCATGTTGATTATTCGGCAAGAATACAAACGGTAAGCAAAGATACAAATCCACGCTTTTATGCTTTGCTTGCAAAATTTAATGAATTGTACGGTTCGGCAGTGCTTGTTAATACTTCGTTTAATGTTAGAGGAGAACCGATTGTAAATAATCCTGAAGAGGCGTATGCTTGTTTTATGAGGACGGATATGGATTATCTTGTACTTGGTAATTTTTTGTTGGATAAAAAAGATATGAAAAATTTTACGGATAACATCAATTGGAAAAAAGAATTTGAGCTTGATTAAGTAAAATAAAAAGATGAGATTTGCAAAATCAAATATGTTTGAAGAAATAAAAAATATTAAAAGTGATAAAAAAGAACTTAAAAAATTCGGGCTTTCTGTTGGAATAGTAGTGTTTATTTTGGGGATAATTCTTTTTGCATGCGAAAAAAGTTCCTTTCTTTATTTTTTAATTATCGGTGGAGTATTAATTTTATCAGGGGTTCTTCTTCCCAAATTTTTATTACCTTTTCAAAAAATATGGATGATATTTGCCGTAATAATGGGCTTTGCGATGACGAGAATTATTCTTGCCGTTTTGTTTTATTTGATTATTACCCCCATATCTTTGATTACAAAATTATTAAGGAAAGATTTCTTAAATTTGAAAATCGAAAAAGAGAAAAGTTCATATTGGAATATGCGTGATGAAGAATACAGTAAAAACTCAACGGAAAAACAATTTTAGCTATGAGTAAACTTTCAATTTTATCGGAATTTTGGGATTTTCTTAAAGTCCGCAAAAAATGGTGGTTGTTGCCTATAATAATTTTCTTAGTTTTGCTTGGCAGTTTAATTATTCTAACACAAGGGTCAGCACTTGCTCCGTTTATTTATGCAATCTTTTAATTATGATTGTTTCCAACCCATATTTATTTTAATAACAGCATCTTTTCGGTTTTTACGGAATTGTTAACTTGCAATGAATACAAATATACACCGCTTGCCATGTTCTGAAAATTGACGTGTACTTTATAAAATCCTGCGGGTTGCTCCGTATCTACAAGAGTTCGGATTTTTTCCCCAACAATATTATAAACAGTTAATTTTACTTTAGACATTCTGTTACTTCCAATTGAAGAGACGGAATATTCTATTACGGTTTCGGGATTAAAAGGGTTTGGATAGTTTTGATATAATTTGAACGTAGCGGCATCGATTGTTGTTTCTTTTACCGCAACTGACGGAGAAGAATAAATAACACGCAAATTATCAAAGCGAATAGTTCCCGTGTAGGTAGAATCGTTTTTTCTGCTACTGTTAAGTAATACCGCAATTTTTGAAATTTTAAGCGGATAGTAAAACATATTTCCTTTTTCCAACGGAATCGGGGTTGTTAATGATGCTGTCAAAGTATCAAAGTTGCTTCCGGCATTTAATCCTTTTGTAACAAGCGCAAATTCTTCATTATTATTGTTTTTTACAATTAATGCAACCATATGCTTATATGTCTCCGAAGAAACATCCAATTGAAAATTTACCGGAACACCGTCAATGGGAATATCTGTATTTAAATAGGCCCAGTGTTGAACTCCGACATGGTAAGTGAAATTATAGTCTAACTTTAACGAGGAATTCCCTTGTGTAAACACGGATTCGTCAATAATAATGGAGCTTTTAAACGTGTCAATATTTTCACCGCTTAAATTCCAATCGTTGATATTATTAAACTCATTTAGTAAAAGTTCGCCTTCCTTTAACTTTACATTTACCGTTGCTGTATCTACAACATCATTCCAACGGACAATAACTTGTGTTATGCCGCTTAAAATACCCGTAAACTTACCTGCGGAATCGATAGTGCCCACATTGCTGTTGGTAGATTCCCAGCTATAATCGGAGCATGTAAAATTTTGTTTGTTTCCGTAAACGTCAAAGGCATTAACTTTAAATTGAATTTTGTAACTTGTATCGGTTACGGCGGTTTTAGGTAATATTTCCAATTTGCTTATCGAATTAACAACAACAAAAACAGAGTCT
>Ga0256913_10000832_pt1 | contig 16011 bp, 7 predicted proteins | sample Axial_MatmetaG_FD_185970 | JGI IMG/M metagenome (GOLD analysis project Ga0256913, IMG submission 185970) | Deep-sea worm associated microbial mat communities from Axial Seamount, Juan de Fuca Ridge, Pacific Ocean - Axial_Mat | ecosystem: Environmental > Aquatic > Marine > Oceanic > Microbial...
ACTCTCACCTAAACAAAATGTGGGATTTACTTCTTGCATCGTTCCATCGTAGTGATAGACGAAGATTTTCATATTAGCATAATTATCGGGTCCCCAGTAACCTGGAGGTGTATTTCCAATTGAATTATCCAACTTTGACCAAACATCAATTGCTATCGGTTTTACTTCCTTTTGATGTATCGGTATTATCTGTGATACTCCAGAACCATCTGTGTAAGTTACTGTTGCTCGTAATGACTTCTCCCCACTAATAGACTCATTATCATCCAATACCGGCGCTCTGTATTGTGCACCTACCCAACTTACCCATTGATCTTCTATTGGGATCTTCCATCCTTGTGGTATTCCGCTTCCTCTCTCAAAACTGTGATTCTTTACTAAGTTTATTCCTTCCGGTTCTGCTTGACTTAAGTATGCATCATCTATCCATGCCTTTCCTTCTTCTGTACTATCTATTAGACTGAAGATTATTTTTCCTCCCCACTTCATCTCATCTAATGTTATCTTTTTTTCTACTAACTTCCAATCACTTGTAGCCGATAATGTTATTGTATCTTCTCTTGAGGGAAGATCCTTTATTGCTCCCAACTTTATTATTGCTTTTAACACATTTGCTTCGGTTATACCTTTTGTTTTATAATAAAATGATACTGTAATTTCTTTATCCGGTATTAACGGTAATCCGAATGGCATGCTTCCGTCTTTTACTCTCCAGAAGTCACTTAGCACTGTTGCTTTTACTTCTTTTTTGCCACACGTTAGTTTGATGGAGTTCTTTCCGCTATGTTTTATATCTTTGCTTAACTCTGCTCCCTTTGTTAAGTCCCAATAGGTTGGGAAATCTGTATCATAAGCATTAATGTGACTTCCACGGTCTTTTTCTTGTACAATTTGATTAATAAATAAATTTTCCACATCACCATTCGGAAATAAATTTTTCAGTTTATTATCCCCACCGTATAGTTGGGATACAACAACAAAGATCATTACAAAATAAGCACTTATTTTTCGCATCTTCTTCAAAGCTCCTTCATTATTTTTTTATCTAATAATTTATTTACCAACCTCGATTTCATATACATGAACATCATGCTTTTTCCATTCATCACGTATTATATTGTTCTTTACACTCAATTCGTTATTTAACTCAAACAGTTTTTTTACTTTCATTCCTTTTATTCCATCTATCCTGATACTTGCCATTTTTGTTATTTCGTCTCGATTAGCTGCCAACAAATAATACTTACCTTCCCATTTTTTTAACCGCACATCTATTGTAGTTCCGTATGGCAAAACTTCTACCTTATTTCCTGCATCGTCTGCTACAAAAACAGGCCACATATAATTTAATTCTTGGAACCATCCACGCAATCTTTGAACTTGACCTTCTTGCGCCCATACCCAATGGTATAACCCTGTTGCGCCGTATATAATGTCCAAATAAGATTCATTCCTTAGCCCATGCCAATCATCCCCACGTAAAGAACTAACACCCGGGAAATGTTCCGGAACAACTTCATCGCAATGATTACTTACATAATAATTTACTTCTGCCAATTTGAAACGTGATGGATCGGTAATCATTTCTGTCTTTGTAGAAAACGGTGTATTTCTCCAACCAAGGCTTGGTCTTGTCATAACCTTTACATAACAATATCCAACAGGTGGATTAGATATCGGCCACTTAGGCATATTGTGATAATACATAAAACTAATATCGTGATGTCCCCAAATAACCAACCTTGGAGATGACATATTTCGTACAATACTTTCCACTTTTTTCCTAAGTTCTATCCATTCCGGTGTTATCTTCCAGTAATAGAACTGCTTTCCATAAGTTCCTAAAAATCCCGGGTGATTATATAAACTATCAGCATATCCCTCAAATATAGGCAAGTCTGTAAGCCTGTATGGCCCAATAGTCATGGTATAAGCATTCTTTTCCCATGCTTTATTACGTTCTTCAAACGGTTTATAACCTTTCCCTAAATGACTTCTGAGCATATTAGCTCCCATGTCAATAGATTCATCCCATTTCTGTTTCTTTACTGATGGAACAATAGGAAAGAACCTAAAATTATCATTTATTACTATTCTTCCTTTTTCATCTACCGTTAACTTTTCTATTGGTGGTAACTTTCTTCTCTCCGTGTGATTGATCTTTCCAAATTTCTTTTCTGCTTTTCCTAACTCTTTACCTTGATTATCATAATACGTTACCGTTATTTCATAGTCTTGTACCGGTAATGTATTTACTCTGTAACTACTTATATCTATCTCTACCGTATCAACAGATTTACTATTATTCGCCGTAAAACTATCTACTATCCTATCTTCTCGTAAATCTTTCACCTCTACCTTTACCTTACCATTCTTTTGTATCGGTCTGTATCGATTATTTATCTCTATACCGGCTTTCTTTTCTTCAACATAGTAATACTCTTGATCCAGCATTATCTCTATTGTTGGAGGAACTACTATTGGATATGTTCTCTTAATTACTACTTGTCCATTTAGTAAGATATCTATATTAATATCAGTTAATTTTTCTAATCCGGTTTTGTATGGTAAAGTTATTGTTCTTTCTTCTTCATTCTTTAGTATTACTTTTTTGTTTGTGTTTTGTTCACCCTTTATACCAACTCTAACTTCCAATTCCTTCTTATCACCGGAGTTTACTAAAGTAATTAATGCTTCATCTGCTCCGGCATACAACTGTGGATGACTTATGAAATCTTGTGATTGATTCTTATCATAATAATATCTTTTACCGAATTCTATGTTTTTTATTCTCACCGTTGGAGTCTTTGCTAATATTAACCTTCCCATACTTTTGTTGTTAACAGCGTTACCATTCCAATATATACTCTCATCACTATTTGACCACTTTACATTAAACCCAAAAGGTTCAAAAGGAACTCCATTCATTTGTAATACTTTAAACGGAATTGTTAACAAATAGCTTTTATCTGTTTTTTTATTTTTAATGCCAAATGTTTCTGCCTGTTCAAATTGTCCATCCTCTGTATATCCTTGCTTTTCAAATGTTGTACCTTTGAAAGTTTTACCATCAGAATTAATCTTTATCACATCAAAAAGATATCGAAAATGGTTATAAAAGGTGCTCTTAGTTTTAGGATTTAAATAAATTGAAATATCTTTATTAATATTCTTTTTCGGGATACATAAGTAAAGGTTTTCGGAATCATTAAAAGCGCTTATTTCTTTACTATCCGTTTGAAATGGTTTTCCCCATTTAGATGACACGGAACGCATGGGAATATCCACACCACGTAATTCCAGTTCTTTAACATCTGATCCTAATTCGTAAGCCTTGATATCATCAACCCATAAGCTTGTTGTTGGTTCCGTACCCAATACCGTTACTTGTAACAAAATTTCTTTTATAGGTTTGTCTGAAATAAATCCAAAACGTCTTAAATCCCAATCGTGGTCGCTTTCACCTAACATAAACGTTGGATTTACTTCTTGCATTGTACCGTCCATGTGATAAACATAAATTGTTAAGTCTGAATAATTATCTGCATAGGAAGGATAAGATTTGAAGTAAGTAGAAATTGAGTTATCCAACTTTGACCATATTTCAATTACGATAGGTTTAATTTTTCTTTGATTCAATTCAATACGTTGTGCTACTCCGGAACCATCACCATAGGTTACATCGGCTCTTAATGACTGCAAACCGTTTATAGATTCATCCTTAACTATCTTCGGTTCGCGGTATTGAATTCCTACCCAACCAACCCATTGATCTTCTTGAGGAATTCTCCAACTTTGCGGTAATGCTCCACTTAATGATTCTTTTTCAAAATTGGAATTTTTTACTAAATTCACACCGCTATCAAGTTGCTGCACTAAACATACATTATCAATCCAAACATTACCTTTATGTAATGAATCTGCTGGTAACGTAAAAATAACTTCGGCACCCCATTTTATTTTATCTAACGTATATTTCTTTTCTATCAATTTCCATTCATTAGTCGCTGATAATTGTATAGTATCTTCCTTTGATGCAAGGTCCTTTATTACTCCTAATTTTATTGATGCCCTTAATTTGTTTTCTTTTGTTATACCTTTCGTTTTATAATAAAATGAAACTGTAATTTCTTTTTCTGGCACTAGAGGTAACCCCCATGGCATATTGGGATCTTTTACCATCCAGTGGTCGCTGTATATTTGAGCTGTTACATCTTTTTTATTTAATAACATTACGATAGCATTATTACCGGAATATTTAACATCCTGACTCAGCGAAGCTCCATTCGATAACTTCCAATATGTAGGTAAGGTTGTTTTGCCTCCTTCAATATGGGTATGATAATTACTACCATCATAACGTATCTGATTAACATAAACATTCTCCACATCACCATTCGGAAATAGATTATATCTCGTATTGTTTGTACCATACAGTTGTGATATAACTATAAAGAACAATACCAGATAATTATTTTTTAATCTCATTTTACTATTTTCCTAAACCATTTTTTGTATATAAAATTTCTCTTATTTTTTTACCAAGTTGCATCTTCTCCAGGTAACAAGATATCACCTACAGCACGACCTAAAATCGCAGTTAATGCGTCGTTTAAAGACATCGCTGTTGTGATATCACTTAGTTCTGAGTTACCACCCACGCTGAGAACTCCATAAGATTTTGCATATTCCGGATTAAGCAAAAAATCATTATATCTATGTACTGCCTCACTAATTCTTATATCTTTATCAACATTTGAATAATACCAAATCAATAAATTTATCACACCGGGACTTCGCTTTTGATCAGGGCAATTGGGTAAAGCCCATGAACCATCTACATTTTGCGTTCGAAGTAAAAATTCTATATGTGGTTTTATTTTTTCCCTTATCTCTTCTTTCCACTCAGGTTTGTCGCAATACATGTCAAAAACTATCAAACCTTCACCAACATACGTAGATGTATCATAATTCCATCTGTACCATAAATTACAATCATTATCCTCATCATCTTTTTTGTTTAGATCGTAGCCCATTCCTTTTAGCACATAAGGAATAATACCGTCATTATTCATAGTGCTTAATATCCAGTTTAATGCATTGTAAGCAATTTCACGATACTTATTCTCTTTAGTTTTATAATACATCCATGTAAATATTTGTGCTCCTGTAAGAGATGAAGAAATAGTGTATTCATCTTTCCATGTTCCTGTAATTTTTCCATCTTTTGTGTATAATCCCACACCAATTGCTCCTGATGGAGTTATAAGTCCATCTCTTTCAATTGCATCAACAAACTTCTTAATAGAGTTAAAATATTTATCTTGATGCTCTTTATCTACATACTTATACAATGAGATAAACAATGCTAATGCGCTACCAGTATCTGCCAGATAAATTGTCCCGTATCCGCTCCACCAATAACCGCTTTCCGTTTGTTTGGTTAAAAGTAAGTCCGCATAATTTATTGCAGTTTTAAGATAACGTTCATCCCCAAACATTTTGTAACCAACAACTAATGTTCGCATGTAATATCCGGCGACGAATGTTGTTTTGTGATTGGCTTTTTCCTTTACAATAAAATCGCACAAGTTTTTATAAAAAGTTTTAGTAGCCTCATAATTAGATGAGAGATTATTTTCCTGTTGCGGTGTACAAGAAAATGCTAATAATAATATTACTACAATTAAGGATTTCTTAATCATGAAAAACCCCCATAATGGTCATGCTTACAAGCAATTATCATATTCGTTAGAAAAATTATTATTTAAGTAATGTATATTTATACAAAGCAAAATTATTCTCACAAGGAAGTTCAAAATTTATTCGACCTCCTTCATTTACAGTAGTTTTAAAATCTTTCCCTTGACCCAATATGGACTGACACTTGATTTTTTGTCCTTCTGGAACCCATGTGGATAACGCTTCTTGTTTTTTATTATTATGCTCCCGAAATATTAAAAAATATCCGCCATTCTCTTTTATAGATTGAAAACCTGTCCAACTTTTGCCGGATGGTTCATTCCCAATCGGGAATATTTGTCCGGAGTGAATATCACTCCAATACTTCTTATAAGTAGTAATTAGAGGAGCAATTTTAAATGCCTCCTCGGGCAAGCCCGTACCTTCAAACCAGGCAAGCGGTTCAGCCATCATAGTGATTGCAAAAATATAATCGAATGTAATTCTGTTTGGCGCGAAAATATCATCATTAGGATATTTATCTTTATTACGCCATTTATTTAAAAATTCAATTTGGATGTGCTGCGGTAGGATATATTTTGATAACATCCATAAATTACGAAGTGTCCAATATGGATAATAATTACCCCAGTCCGTATATCTGTTTTCTAAAAACAAATTACCGTATTCGTTAAAATAAAAATACCCAAAACGTTTTGATACACCTGTAACATCAAGTTGAAAAACTGCATTTTGCTCAGTTGCTTCAATAATTTTTGCAAACATTTTGCGAAGGTTAATTTCAGCTTGTTTATCGGCTAATATCACTCCGTCTATCTTGAAAGTTCGAATACCATATTTATGATAAAAATCGATAAGAATATCAGCATCATTCTCCCAATGAGCATAACTACTGTCGGCACTAGGATTAAACCACAAACAAACCTCTATCCCAAGTTCTTTACCATGTTTAACCACTGGATAAAATCCATTAGGAAATTTGTCTGGTTTGGGTTTCCAGTAATTTGGGTTATCCCAAATATTTTCCAGAGAGCCTCCGTAAATTGATGCGCCCGACCTTCCTACTTGCCAACCATCATCTAATGCAAAATGCGTTATACTGAGTTTTGCTCCTGCATTTAATTCATCCAAAGCAAATTTTTCACTTATCTTACTATCCCTTCCTCTGTCTCCCCAAGTGTTCATCATAATAAGCTCGTCTCGGCCCGGTTTATGAATTCGAACTTTCTCTTGATAGGTACGCAGTGCTTTTAATTTACCAATTTCACCATTGCTCGTTACACCTGTGACAAAACCATAATACCGTACCCAATTTGTTTCATCCAAAAATTCCGGTTGTAGCCCCATACCCACAACTTGAATATCTCCAATGCTACACTTAAAGTCATAACCCGGATAATTTAGATATGAATATGCACAGGGTGCTTCTTTGAGGATGAAAAATCCTTTGTCATTTATTGCATCATCGGCAAATAATATATTTCCCCTTAAATATTTTTCTGATCTATATGCGACTCCTGTTGATGTTTGCACAAGTGTATTTGTAACATCAGTACGATCAAAAAATTCAACAGAAGTTAACCGCCAGTGTTTATCAGGTAATGAAAGATGTTCCAAAATAATAGGTATTTTTTCCTTAGTTTCATATTTATTATTAAGAAAATCAGCTTTCCCACGCAAATAATAATCGCAACCAATAGCAGGGCAATCTGGATAAATTCGGAAAACTCTTTTTATCTCTAATTCGCCTAATGAATAGGTTACATCTACTTTCAAATAAGCTGGTGACATTGCAGTGGCTAATGAATTGGTTACTTTAAGCTGTCCATTAGTAGCTTTCACATCAGCATCAGAGAAAAAACAATCCGGAAACTTGTTTTCAATATTCCAGATGAAATTTTTTTTCTTATCTTTATATTCAGAGTAATCAAATTGCCATTATTCCAGCTATAGCTTCTGGATATAAGATTGTTTTCAATAGTCAAAACATTATTTTCAAGTTTTGCAGAACACTGTCTTAATGCTTCTAAATCTTTACCTTCTATTAGATTGTTATATCCTAATATTATTAAGATTAAGGTTGCTAATATTATAAACAATGATATGTTCTTGGTTTGTTTCAATTGTTGAGAATGAAAGTGTAAAATAAAGATCTTAAAAGCCCACCTATATAAAAAGATAGGCTTTTATTGTAATTTTGGACGGGATACTACTTATCCATTTCTTCCCAACCGGTTTTTGTTGGGTCAGTATAAATTTCATCCGGGATTCTTACTCTGGCGTCACGTTCATCTGTAAGTTGAATACGGAGCGGGTGTTTTAATCTTTCTTGTAAATCATCAAGTTGTTCAAACTCATCACCAGAATTTAATTCAAACGGCATCCATGCCCATTTTTCCCAGTAACAATTTCCTTCAGGTACTTCAATAATCTGCTGTATGTTTTGTGTCATATATGGTGTTACTAACACTCTTGTCCAATAAACCCAAGGACCTTTTGTAATATACATGTAAGGATCATAATCAAACGGCTCATTATTCAAACTGGAATTAGTATATTCTAAAGGAATACCGGCAAAGCCTAATTTTTCTTTAGAGTTTATAAATGAAACCCACGAAACATCCAAAGGTAAATGAATCTCTGTTAAATTAGGAACATCATCTAAATTAATAATTATCGGATCATCCGATGTAGGATCTTGCCATGCAGCTTTATCAATGAGTTTATGATTAAAAACAATTTCAGCATTTCTTAAGGCTTGTAGAGGAATAGTCTTTTTGATTTCCAATGCTGTACTCATCAAAATAAACGGCGAATTTCCAAAAAACTTATAAGTGATTGCTAAAGCTATTTCCGGCATATTAGGCATATGACCTTTACGATGTAAAGTAAACATAATTGGACCGGAAATCGTTTCAAAGTTTTCAGGCGGATTCCAATCCGATGCATGCATCCAAGGACGTTTAGGAGAATAAGCTCCCGGGTTCCAGTGAATGGCACCATTTGTTTCTAACTTATGTTCCAAAGTAAGTTCCGGCTTATCTTTCAAAGTAACTTCATGCAGCATACCTGATTCAGGATGAAGTTTTACTTTATAAAATTCGTTCTCAATAGTTAATCCTAAACCTTCACCCGTAACTTTTAAATTACTTTTAATTTCCGGTTTTTCAGCTTTCGGATTACCATAAAAAGCAAGCAATACCGTGTTACTTTTTTCTTCAATCGAAATTGGGACAACAACTTTAGCATATACCGAAGGCAACCAATAGAAAGGTCTTAATTTTCCGTCATCGCCATGACGAGCTTTATCTTCCTTAAGATATTTTTGTACGTTGTAAACTTGTGAAGGCAATACTTTTGTATTACCATTTTTATCTATTTGCACAATGCGGAGCTCTTTAGAAATATCTGTAATCTGATCCGGATAAAATACCAGTGAAAATTCCACCGGTTCATTTTTCCTATCAAGTCCATAATCCTCAGAAACTACGATGCTTTTGTAATACTTCCATTTTGTATTCCAATATCCACCTTTACCCGGTGCTACTACTTCTTGTGTGATAGTTTCTTCATCATCACTCCCCTTAATGGAATATGTTACTTCGATGTTATACTTTTGACCGTTTTCCCAATCCAATCTTCCGATTAAACAAGGATTTTTATAAACAAAATCTCCAAACAAATCAATTGCAAAAACAGGCCAACTAAAATGGAATGATTTATCATCACCTTTATTCCATGATTCATCCCTCATTTCATAATGATGTATTTCTTTACCATTAGCTATAATTTTTTTAATCCTAAAAGGCTTTTGGTTTTTATTATCAATTTTCATTTTAAAATGATAATAAGGAATTGACGGTGAAGGAATAGCGATTTCTACCTGTTGAATTTTTAAATTGTTACTTCCAGCAACTAAAGTTTGAAACTGCAATAACAGCGCTAATGAAATCATTATAAAAAAATACTGTTTTAAATTGTTGAATTTCATAAAAGCCTCCTTTATTATTTATTTTATTTGATAAATTTTTACAACTATATTTTACAAAGCACTTATTATAAATAATTCCGAATGTTAGCTTTTAAAGTTTAAAATGGAATTATATAATTATTCAAATTTTTAAATTAATTTATTCATTCCAGATTGCCATCAAACGAATAAACTTTGCCAGTCTCTGTTGCAAAAGTTTTTACATTGTTCATATATCTAAGTGTGCAACTACCACCAGAAAGCGAATGGATGGTTACATTTTTTAACTTTCCATTATTCCACTTAACATCAACTTCGAAATTACCACGTGCTTTTAACCCTTTAAATTCTCCATCGGGCCATGCACTTGGTAACGCAGGCAATAAATTAACTTCGCCATTTTGACTTTGCAATAACATTTCCGCAATTCCCGCAGTACCACCAAAATTACCATCAATCTGAAAAGGCGGATGATTATCAAATAAATTTGGTAAGGTTGATTTACGCAACAATGCTAATAGATGCTTATAAGAATTTTCTCCATCCAACAAACGGGCATAAAAATTTATAATCCACGCACGACTCCAACCCGTATGACCGCCACCGTTAGCTAAACGACGTTCTATGGTTTTACGCGCAGCTTTAAATAACTCCGGAGTTTCCGGCGTGATTGTTGTCCCCGGATGCAAACCAAATAAGTGCGACATGTGCCTATGTCCAGGTTCAACTTCCTTATAATCTTCAATCCACTCCATAATTGTACCGTTTGCACCTACACGCACCGGTGGTAATTTTTTAAGCACTTTTCGTAATGAATCAGAATAATCTTTTGAATATTTTAATATTTCTCCAGCTTCCAAACATGCTTTGAACAATTCATTAATAATTTCAATATCAATAGTCGCTGCATATGTTATTTGGTACTCTTTGCCATCGGACGGTAATATATAACTGTTTTCCGGTGACATTGAAGGAGCAGTTACTAATCGACCTTGATTATCTTCAATTAGAAAATCGAGCACAAAATCTGCTGCACCTTTCATTATAGGCCAAGCTTTATTTTTAAGGTAATTTTTGTCCTGAGTAAATTGATAATGTCTCCAAAATGCAAGTGTCATCCAGGCACCCGCTAACGGTGATGTTCCCCACTGAATACCATCCATTAAAGCAGTACGCCCAAATGGATCAGTTACATGATGCATATTCCATCCGCGTGCACCATACATTTTTTGTGCAGTCCGTTTACCCGGTCTCATAATCTGAAGAAAAAAATTAGTTAATGGCTCAACAGTCTCCGATAGGTTACACACTTCGGCAGGCCAATAATTCATTTGTAGATTTATATTAGTATGGAAATCCGAACTCCACGGAGCATTAAAATGCTTATTCCAAATGCCTTGTAAATTTGCAGGTAATACACCGGGATTTCTTGAACTACTCATTAACAAATATCTTCCATACTGAAAATATAAAGTTATCAGACCGGAATCTTCAGCACCTTTTTGAACGCGTGCTAATCTTTCATCTGTAGGTATTTTATCCGAATCACATTTACCTAAATTAAGTTCTACTCTATTAAATAATTGTTGATATTCTTTTAGATGATTATTCTCAAGGTTTTTATATGATAATCCCTTTGTATTAGCTATTTTTTTTTCGCAAACTAATTCGGGATTTATTGATTTATCAAATGAAAGTTTATCCACTGAATAATCTGTTTCAGCAGCAAAAATAATGGTAACTGAATTAGCCTCTTTTACTTTCAACTGATTTGATTCCGCTGAAATACTTCCCCCAATATTATTTGCTACAAGACGTGCTGCAAATCGTACATGCTTACCACCAGGACCACGTAACGGATCAGGTTTATCAATTATTTGCCCGTTCATAACAATAGTCTTTTGACCTTCGGTTTTAATAACGGCGTCTTGTTCTCGCTTAAGCACGATGTCAAAATTCAATCCACCTTTAATACTGCTATTAAGTTGAACAACAATTATATCATCAGGAGCCGAGCAAAATATTTTTTGTGTAATTTCTTGATTATCAATTTTATAGTTTGTAGTTACAATTCCCGTTCTTAAATTTAATTCTCTCTTGTATTCCTTAACCTTACCCCTATTAGGAAAAGTAAAATATAAATCTCCAAGTGTTTGATATGAACGAATACGCGGAGGTGTACCAAGCAAATATTTGTTACTTAACCGAACAGCTTTATTAATTTTACCATTTAGTAATAGTTGCTGAATTTTCTTTAAGTGTGATCTGGCTCCTGGATTATTATTATCAATAGGTTGTCCCGCCCATACACTTTCATCATTAAGCTGAATGCGTTCCGTATCAACTCTGCTGAAAACCATCGCACCAATCCTGCCATTACCTATAGGTAAAGCATCTGTCCATTTTTCAGCCGGTTGCTCATACCATAATTTTAATTGTGCTTCTTCTTTAGGTGATGAACACGAAAGTGCAAAGAGAAGAATAGGAAATAAAAATAACTTTTTCATCTTGTTCCCAAAATTAAATTTAATAAATAATATATTGTGAATTTTCACTTGTAAAATTTAGTTGTTATTTTTCTTTATAAGCACTAAATATGATCTTCCCGGTTTCGTTCTATCTCCCTTTCCTGTAGCCAGAATAATTTCATTCTTTCCATCATTGTCAGCATCACCCACAGCAAGCCAAGAAGATTCTGCTTTACTTTCGTTAAAATCAACTAATAGAGTCTTTTGAATTTTTTCATTATTAATTTTATATAAATATACATGTCCCAAATGTTTACTGCCAATTTTTTCCGAATGGTTATCACCTCTAGTAGAAAGGACTAATTCATTTTTCCCATCATTATCAGCGTCAGCAATAGCCATCATTTTTTCAAAGTAAGACATGTCCAAATCTTCATCTTCATATGCAAATGTATATAACGGTTTGGCATGTTCACCTATTCGATAGCCAATAACCGTTCCCTTATTAATTTTTTGATTCTGTTTCCATCCTACAACCATTTCATTCTTACCATCATTATCTACATCACCAATAATTATAGATGCATAAAAACATTTTTTGTCATCGAATCCATCAATTATTAAACGCGGTGGCAAAACAAGATCACCTTTCTTATCAAATTCAAAAATTTCAACCCTTGCTTTCCCTGCTCTAAAACTGTTCGAAGTTATGTATTCCATGTCACCATCATTATCAACGTCTGCGATAATTGATTCCTCACCCGACCCCGATAACTGATACAATTTCTTTGCTTTAATTTTTGTCAAATTTCTATCAACATCATAACGGATAATTTCTCCTCCTCCACAATATGCCGCTACAACTTCTTTTATCCCGTCATTGTCAATATCATAAACCCCAAAATTATGAGTAAAAGCGCTCTTATTGCATCCAGGGTGTGATATTATTTTTTTTGTAATTTTTGAGCCATCTGTTTCTAATAAATAAAAGTAAGCGGTTGTACTTCCGCTTTCCTGCCCGGTACCAACTATAATTTCATTTTTCCCATCCTGATTTAGATCAACAACTTTAACAACCAACCCCATACCGGGAACACTTTTAGCTAAAGTATCAGCTAGTAAATTTGTTTTCCAATTAGACTCAATCCTTTTTACTAAATATAATCTACTGTTAGGACATCCCGTAATAAGAATTTCGTTTTGTCCATCATTATCAGCATCACCTATTTCAACATCCCAACCGGCATAACTTTGATCAATACTTGCAATTATCTCACCATGCCAATCTGTTGCTAATTTCGCAATATTATTAAACTCATTAGTTTTTTCCCTATTACATGAATTAAAAATTAGAAGTAAGAATAGGAATGAAAAAAGATTAATTATTTTCATTGTTTATACTTTGTAATGTGATTTAAGAAGGCATAAAAAAACACACAAAGGGAATTGCTCACCAGTTTATGATAAACTATACTATTAAGATATGACGAAAAAAAGGATTTAACAGAATATTATTTTCATACGTTAAAACTTCTGTAATATTTTTACTTAGAACTTTCATTCAACTCTTATTATTCCCCATCATATAGCACGAATATGAAAGTCTTTCTTAATAGTATTTTTTCTTTCGAATTACTGTTTATCTTTTTCCCAGTTAACACCAATCCCTTGTGTGTTATTTGGAGGTACTAATGAAAAAATAATTACTTACTATTCTTTCATTTGTATTTAAATATTTTTTAAAGAACTTTTTTAATAATTTTTGAACTTGTAGCCAATTAGTGAAATTTTAATAAAATTCCTAATTGACTACAAATTCTTTAATACTTTCTAGCTAACATAATTTACTTCAATAACATCATTTTTTTGCTAGCAGTAAAACCATTAGCTTCTATTCTGTACATGTAAACGCCTGATGATAATTTGGACGCATCAAAGTTTACAGAATAGTTACCAGCAGGTTGTTCTTGATTAACTAAAGTAGCAACTTCCTGACCAATAGCATTAAATACTTTTAATGTTACATTGCCTGCTTCAGGAAGGCTATAGCTAATCTTAGTTGTTGGATTAAACGGATTTGGATAGTTCTGGTTTAAAGCAAATTCAGTTGGAATTTCAACTTCTTTATCTTCAACTGATACTGGATTATACGGTAAACCAGCTTCCCAATCAGCCACAACTTTAGGACCATACCAGTTCAAGTCACCAAGAGGATAACCATCATCACTAGCAGTTTGTATTTCTGGATTTGTTGGCTTTAGATCAATATAATCCTTAATAGGCCAAATAACCTCACTAGGTGTATATTTTTCACCAGTTGCTGGATTAATCGGATCGTATGATGGAAATGGAGGATAAACATCTACCTGATCTCGATACGTGGAATCACGGTAACCATAGTGCCACATCCATACATTATCAGTAGCTTCATCAGGAATTGCCATTGCAAATTGTGGATCAATTCCACTTGTCCTAACCTGATTTTCAACTGTTTCAAACATATTATCTTGTACTTTCCAACCGTACTTTGTTATGAAATCCAATACTTCTTGTCTAAACACTGGTTGCCAAGAAGCGGTTATTCCTTTTTGCTTATTTAATACTCTGTCTGTTGTATAACGTAGATTGTTATTTACTTTAACTTCTCTTGCATAATCATCAACATCTAAACTGTCTCCGTCAGGACCAAGAGGATGAATATCTATACAACCTTCAAGTGTATCGGCAGAAACATTTACATAATCACCGCCATAGCCCCATTCCGGACGTGTACCAACAAATCCTCTATTGTAAACATTATAAAAGATGTTATTTTGAACTATGAAATCTTTATCATAACGTAAATAATATATCTCAGCATTTAAGTTGACATATGTATTATGAATAAATGTCTGTTTTCCATGAGGACCTGCACCTAAATTATCAAAAACACGTCCACCACCAAAAATAGTATTATTGATGAAATTAAAATTATCATAATCACCAGCCCAGTATCCTAGATATCCACCATTCCACCAAGTGAAGTTATATTCACCCCAAAATAAATTGTTGGTAAAATTAAGAGTTAGGGAATCCTTACCGCCGGTATTAAAGATCATGTAATTATTGTAAAAATTACAATGGTCATATGTTATGGCAATACTATTTTTTAGTAATTGTACCTTCATTCCATACGAGGTTGAATTATTTGTTACCCAACCAATTATTGCGACATATTTAAAAGTCAGATCCGCTTGCATTGCAAAATCTGCTGTGTTTGGAATGATACCAACATCTGCATATCTTAAAATTGATGCCGGTGGTAAATCTTCCGGACCTTTTTCGCCAATAATTGTTGTAGGATCGTTGATTTCAATTGACTGATCTATTACATAAGAGGCACCTCTTTGTAAACGAAAAACTTTACCAGGATTGTTATTAACAGCATCAAGTAAAGTATTGAAACCTGGGTCAACATTAACAGTATCTTGTGCAAATGCATTCCCTGTAAAAACAATTGCAAAAGCAATTAACACTAAAAAGTGCTTTGTTAGAATTTTTTTCATTCTTTTTTTCTCCTTCTTTTGTTAAGAAAATGTAACTAAAAAATTATGTAACTAAAAAATATTTTTACTTTTTCTTTTTTACCTCCTTTCAAATTATTAATAAATATAGTTCCTTATTTTAGATTTACTTTTTTCGTAATACCTTATTAAACTTATAACTTGTACCTAAGACCTATCTCTGATGACCATCCATAATTATGCTGATTTGCTAAGAATTGTGGGAAATATGTTAATGATTGTGTATCAGGATAGTTCGTAAGATTATTTACTGTTCCGTATAATATTAAATTATCTTTGTATATTTTGTAAGATAGTTGGACATCAA
>Ga0256913_10000833_pt1 | contig 16003 bp, 16 predicted proteins | sample Axial_MatmetaG_FD_185970 | JGI IMG/M metagenome (GOLD analysis project Ga0256913, IMG submission 185970) | Deep-sea worm associated microbial mat communities from Axial Seamount, Juan de Fuca Ridge, Pacific Ocean - Axial_Mat | ecosystem: Environmental > Aquatic > Marine > Oceanic > Microbial...
TGTGTTCTTTGCGAGAAAAAACCTTTGCAGAAACAAATCATAAAAATCAGCGAAAAACAGCGTCATAAAAACCTCTGTGTCCTTTGCGAGAAAGAATCTACATCAAATAAAACTTGTTCTAGCAACAAGAAAACTTATCACCAAGCACTCGGCAAGCATTTAAGAATAAAATAATTTTATGTAAATTTGTACAAAATACTTTTAATATGATTGTAATAACAGGAGCAGGCGGATTTATCGGCAGTAATTTACTTACAAAGCTAAACAACGAAGGGTTTAAAGATATAATTTTAGTAGATGATTTTTCGGTTACTGAAAAGCTAAAAAACATTCAGGGCAAAAGCTATACCGAAATGATTGACCGAAATATTTTTTTCGATTGGCTCGATAAAAACGAGAAACTTGTTCAATTTATCTTTCATATTGGAGCAAAATCGGCTACAACCGGATTTCCAAACGAAGTTTACGATGAGTTAAACTTAAACTATTCTAAAACAGTATGGCAAAAATGTGTTGAGTATGCTTTGCCTTTGGTTTATGCTTCGTCGGCAGCAACCTATGGCGATGGCAAGCTCGGCTACGATGATAATCACGATTTAGTTGAGAAACTGCAACCGTTAAATTACTATGGCGTTTCTAAAAACGAATTTGACAAATGGGCTTTAAAACAAGAAAAGAAGCCATATTTTTGGGCAGGTCTAAAATATTTTAATGTTTACGGACCAAACGAATATCACAAAGGCAGAATGGCTTCGGTAATTTTTCATGCTTTTAATCAGATAAAAGCCACAGGCGAAATGAAATTGTTTAAATCGCACAATCCAAACTATAAAGACGGTGAACAAATGCGCGATTTTGTTTACGTTAAAGATTTATCTGACGTAATGTATTATTTAATGAACCACCGAAAAAATAACGGAATTTATAACTTGGGAACAGGAAAAGCCGATACTTTCTTAGAGCTTGTTAAAAGTACTTTTGACGCAATGGGAATAAAGCAAAACATCAAATTTATTGATACTCCCGAAGATATCCGCGATAAATATCAATACTTTACCGAAGCAAAAATGGACAAACTTCGTAGCATTGGTTACGATAAAAAATTCTACACTTTGCGTGATGGCACAACCGATTATGTAAAGAATTATTTAATGAGTAATAATAAATACAACTAAAAACAACAGAATGAAAATTGATATAAAAAATGCTATCGAATTATCTAAATTCAAGAATAAACAAGCTTTATTCGAGAAAATAAAAACCGATTTACATAATAAAAAAGCAGAAGGAAACGAGTTTACAGCTTGGGTAAATCTTCCATCAACAATAAATAATGATGAGATAACGCAAATAAAACAAACTGCCGAATATTTTAATAAAAATACCGATTATGTTGTAGTAATTGGCATTGGCGGTTCTTATTTGGGAGCAAAAGCAGTTATTTCTGCACTTGAGCCGGAATTTACAAACACAAACTCTCCAAAAATTTTGTTTGCAGGAAACAATCTAGACCAAGATTACATTCACAATCTTTTGCAATTTCTTGATAATAAAAACTATGGCATTGTTGTTATTTCAAAATCGGGAACTACATTAGAACCGGCAATTTCGTTTAGGATTTTCGAAAAACATTTAATCGACAAAATTGGAAATGAGGCAAAAAACAAAATTGTAGCAATTACCGATAAAAACAAAGGTGCTTTATTAAAACTATCTCAACAAAAAGATTATAAAACTTTTGTAATTCCTGATGATATTGGAGGACGTTTTTCGGTGCTAACTCCTGTTGGATTATTACCAATTGCAATTGCAGGTTTCGATATTGATAAGCTTATTAAAGGAGCAAAAAATATTGAAAAACAAACATCAATAAATTCCGATAATGATATTGCAATGCAATATGCAATTGCAAGAAATATACTTTATTTAGAAGACAAAAATCTTGAATTAATGACAAGTTTTCACTCAAAACTACACTTTTTCGGAGAATGGTGGAAACAGTTGTTTGGTGAGAGCGAAGGGAAATCTCACAAAGGAATTTTTCCCGCATTCGCAGATTTAACTACCGACTTACATTCTCTTGGGCAATATATTCAAGACGGACAGCGAATTTTGTTTGAAACAGTTTTATCTGTAGAGCAAAAAAATAATAAATTAACTATTCCGAAAACAAAAGAAAACCTTGATAATTTAAATTATCTATCGGAAAAAGAAATTGATTTTGTAAATAAACAAGCTGAAAAAGGAACAATAAAAGCTCACATTTCAGGAGGTGTTCCCGTAATAAATATCAGTATAGAAAAAATTGATGAATATAATTTAGGCGAATTAATATTTTTTTTCGAAAAAGCATGTGCTTATAGTGCATACTCAATAGGAGTAAATCCATTTAACCAGCCCGGTGTTGAAGAATACAAATCACAAATGATGAAATTGTTAAAAAAATAAATACACACTTATTTTTTATAAAAATTCATTTCATCAAGATACTTAAAAACATTAGGGTGTAAAAAATATCTTATATCCTTTTTATCTTTTATTGCATTACGGATAAAGCTAGATGAAATTTCTATAATTGGAGCTTCTGTTATTATAATTTTATCATTCTTCTGTATTGATGCAATATCAACATTTGGTCGAGGATAAACATATATCTCATGCTCTTGTAAAATCTGCTCCGAATTTTTCCATTTATGAAAACTTTTAATATTATCGGCTCCCATAATTAAAACAAATTCTTGCTTTGGATATTTTTCTTTTAAATATGTTAATGTATCTATTGTATAAGATGGTTTTGGCATATTAAATTCAATATCTGATGCTTTAAACCTTGCATCATATTCTATTGCTTCGTTTACTAAAGCCAAACGATGATGTTCAGCTAATAAAGACTTTTTTTCTTTAAAAGGATTTTGTGGACTAATAACAAACCAAAGTTTTTGCAAATCGGTAAACTCAACAAAATAATTTGCTATTGCTAAATGTCCAATATGTATTGGATTAAAAGAGCCAAAAAATAGTCCTATCTTCATAACAAGATTAAATTATTTATACATATCTAATGTTTGACTTGCCATATAATTTTTAAATTCTATAGTTAACTTTTTAGTTATTCCATTCATTATACATTTATCAAAAGGACAAATCGGTTTATCAAGAGGACATTCATTTAAAGAAATTTCACCTTCAATTATTTCGTATAAATCTAAAAATGATATTTCTTCGGGTTTTTTATTTAAAACAAAACCACCACTTGGGCCGCGTTGAGATGTTAATAAACCTGTTTTAACTAATCTTTGAAATATTTTTGCTACATGATGTTTAGAAGAATCAGTCCTCTCAGCAATTTTATTCACGTTTATTACTCCATCTGATTGCACTACTAATATCATTCCGTGCAATGCAATATGTGCTGCTTCTGATATTGTTACTAATTTCGACATTTTTATTTAAATTTCAAGTACTTAATTACGCAAATATACAGTATTATCATTAAAAAAATAATATTATAAAACAATAAAATAATAATAAATAATTATTCTAAATTTGAATTATTTGATATAAAAAAACCCATCTAAAAAAGATGGGTTTTAAAATATATGTATGTTTTATATTAAACAACACCTTGAGCTAACATAGCATCAGCAACTTTTACGAAACCTGCAATGTTTGCACCTTTAACATAGTTTACAAAATTACCTTCTGTACCATACTTAACACAGTTTTCGTGAATGTCAACCATAATAGAATCAAGTTTAGCATCAACTTCTTCTCTAGTCCATAATAAACGTTGAGAGTTTTGAGTCATTTCTAATCCAGAAACAGCAACACCACCAGCATTAGCAGCTTTACCAGGACCGAATAAAATTTTGTTCTCTAAGAATACGTTAGTTCCTTCTAAAGTAGTTGGCATGTTAGCACCTTCAGCAACAGCTTTAACACCATTAGCAACTAATTCTTTAGCAGCAGCTTCGTCTAATTCGTTTTGAGTAGCACATGGAAGAGCAACATCACATTTAACTCCCCAAGGTTTTTTACCTGCAACGAATTCACAACCGTATTTGTCAGCATATTCTTTAATTCTACCTCTCTTAACATTCTTAAGCTCAAGAACAAAAGCTAATTTCTCAGCATCAATTCCTGCAGGATCATAAATATATCCTGATGAATCAGATAAAGTAACAACTTTAGCACCTAATTCAGTAGCTTTTTCAGTAGCATATTGAGCTACGTTACCAGAACCAGAAATAACAACAGTTTTACCAGCGAAAGAATCACCTTTAGTAGCTAACATTTCTCTTGCGAAATATACAGTACCATAACCGGTTGCTTCAGGACGAATTAAACTTCCACCCCATTCCATACCTTTTCCGGTAAGGATTCCAGTAAATTCATTCTTTAATTTCTTGTATTGTCCGAACATAAATCCAATCTCACGTCCACCAACTCCGATATCACCGGCAGGTACATCAGTGTTAGGTCCAATATGACGGAATAATTCCGACATAAAGCTTTGAGTAAATCTCATTACTTCTAAATCAGATTTTCCTTTAGGATCAAAGTCAGATCCACCTTTACCACCACCCATAGGAAGAGTAGTTAAACTGTTTTTAAATACTTGCTCGAAAGCTAAGAATTTAAGAATTCCTAAATAAACAGTTGGGTGAAAACGTAAACCTCCTTTATAAGGTCCAATAGCAGAGTTCATTTCAATTCTGAAACCTCTGTTAATAATAACTTCACCTTTATCGTCTACCCAAGGTACTCTAAACATTAGAACTCTTTCTGGTTCTGCAATTCTCTCAAGAATTTTTGCTTCTTCGTACTGAGGATTCTCAGCGATAAAAGGAATAACTGTTTCTGCAACTTCTTTTACAGCTTGGTGAAATTCAACTTCACCTGGATTTTTAGCGATTACTTTCGCCATAAAATCATCTACTTTTTGTTTAATGTCCATATCAGTTTATTTTTTAAACGTAATAAATAATTATAAAATTTTGTGAGGTAAAAATATTACTTTTTTTTAAACTACAAATAGTTATTAAACATATATTGACATATTTTTTATATGATTCTTATCATTATCTAAAATAATAGATATTATTAATTAATTCAGACCTTTTTATCCTTTAGAAATCGATTGATTTACTGACAAATACAAACTAAACAAAATCATTTATTTTTTATTTATAATCTTTATAAATAGCATTTTAAAAGGGCTTTTTATCAAGATTTAATAATATTTAATAATTTTGTAAAAAAAACTATCATGAATTACGAAAAAATACTTCAGAATATAAGATTTGAACTTGAAAGTTATATCAAAAAATATAAAATACAATCGTTAATTATTGGAGAAAGCGGCGGAATTGATTCTGCCTTAACATCTGTTATTGCAAAATCAGTTTGTGATAAAACAAATACAAAGCTTATTGGACGCAGTATTACAATAGAAACAAATACAAAAGAAGAAATTAACAGAGGGCGTTTAATTGGTGAAGCTTTTTGTCATAGTTTTAAAGATGTTAATTTAACAGAGCTTTATATAACTACATTAAACACAATTGAAGAAGGTAATATAGATAAATCAACTATAGAAAATAAAATAAGATATGGCAATATTAAAGCTCGTTTAAGAATGGTATATTTATATAACCTTGCACAGCAAAATAAAGGACTTGTTCTTTCTACCGATAATTACACCGAACTCTTAGAAGGATATTGGACTTTGCATGGTGATGTTGGTGATTACGGCATGATACAGAACCTTTGGAAAACAGAAGTTTACGAGCTGTCAAAATATATTCTCGAAAACGAATTGAAAACAGAACAAGAAAAAACAGCTCTTTCGCTTTGTATTGATGCTGTACCAACCGATGGTTTAGGTATTACATCAAGCGATTTAGAACAACTCGATGCAAAAAACTACAGCGAAGTAGATTTTATTTTAAAAGATTTTTTAGAAAACAAAAACGAAAAGTGGAGAAACCACCCTGTTATTCAAAGACATTTTAGAAGCGAATATAAACGTAATAATCCTTATAATATACCTCGCAATATTTTATTAACCTAAGTTCGATTAATACTTTCTAAGAATTAAATTATTATTCGAACTCAGCTTATTAAACTAGAAGTATAAAAACACATTATATAATATATTAAAAAAAAATATATTAATTAAGGTAATCAAATACCAAATAATTATTATATTTGAAAAGTAAAAAAAAGGATTATAAATTTTTTCTATGAGTAAGCAAAAAAAAACGAGAAAAGACTTTCTTAAGTCTGGCTTATTACTAGGAGCAGCCGCAACTACAGGAATTGGGCTACTAAGCTCTTTTAAAGCACCGGAAGTAACAAGCGAAACAGTAAAAGTAATGACCTCTGACGGAAAATTGGTAGAAGTTGAAGTAAACAAACTAGCCGAACCAAAAATACCAAAAGGAGAAGATTTAACACTAAGCGATTTACAAAAACGAGGCAGAGAAGGAATTCCGGGCAAAAAATGGGTAATGGTAATAGATTTATCTAAATGCCGAAATGCAAGAAAATGTATGGAAGCATGCCAACATGCACACCATTTAAAGCCGGAACAACATCATATAAATGTAATGCAAATGCAAACAGCAGAATACACGGCACCATTCTACATGCCAAAACCATGTATGCATTGCGATAACACACCATGTACAAAGGTTTGCCCTGTTGATGCAACATTTAAACGTCAAGATGGGATTGTGTTAATTGATAACGAAAGATGTATTGGTTGTAGATTCTGTGTTGCAGCATGTCCTTATTCTGCACGTGTTTTCAACTGGTCTGAAACAATAGACGAAAAAGAAAACAACCAAGACACCTACGACATAGAACTTAACGTACCACAGAAAAAAGGAACAATATCTAAATGTATATTTAGTGCCGACCGTTTACGAAGAGAAGAACTTCCTTATTGTGTATCGGCTTGTCCTAATGGAGTTTACTACTTTGGTGACAGAAACGAAGACGCAGTTACAAACGGAACAACCAAAGAAACTGTTCGTTTTAGCGAGTTAATCGAAAAGAATGGTGGTTATACCTTAATGCCGGAACTTGGAACTAAGCCAAGCGTTTATTATCTTCCTCCAAAAGACAGAGTTTTTGAGTTTAACGAAGAAGACAAGAAAAAACTTGATGAAGAAAGAGAGCATCACGGATAGTATAAAAAGAAAAATATTTATTTAACAGAAAAATTATAAAAAATGTCTGATAAATTACCAGTAGAAGAACAAAAGAAGCGATTTAATAAAATTGCTGATGATATAATTAGACCAATTACCCATCATGGTGGATTACAATATTGGGTATTTCTATTATCATTAATATTAACACTTTTTGGATATGCATATTTTATTCAAGTTAAAGATGGATTGGGAGTTACAGGTATGCACGACTACACAGCTTGGGGAATGTATATTGCCAACTTTGTATTCTTTGTAGCAGCCGCTCTTATAGGTATGTTAATTAGTGCAGTGCTTGGTTTGATAGGTCTAAAATGGATTACTCCAATAACAAGAATTGCCGAAATGATTGCCGTAGCATTTGCAATGATAGCAGGTTTAGTAATTGTATTCGACATGGGTCGCCCCGATAGATTATTAAACGTATTTATTCACGGTAGAGTGCAATCTCCAATTATTTGGGATTTAACCGTAGTACAAGTTTACACAATTATTAGTATACTTTTATTGATACTACCTCTTATCCCAGACATGGCAATTGTAAGCAAAAGAATACCAAATGCACCAAAATGGGAAAAAATGATATGGAATTTTCTTTCATTAGGTTGGATAGGAACTCCTGAGCAGTATAAAATAATACATCGTTCTATTAGAGTTTTATCAATTTTAATTGTGCCGGTTGCCCTGATGATACACACAGTAACATCGTGGCTATTTGCAATGACACCTCGTATAGGTTGGGATAGCACTGTTTTTGGACCATATTTTGTAACAGGTGCTTTTGTAACCGGTGTTGCCGGAGTTATTGTAGCCATGTATTTTTTCAGAAATAACTATAAACTTCACGACTATTTAACCGATTTTCATTTCGATAAAATGGGAAAACTATTTGTGCTTGTAGCAATGGTTTATATGTATTTTAATATTAATGAATTTTTAGTTCCTGCATATAAAATGAAAGCAGGAGACAATCATCATATAATGACATTATTTGTTGGTTCTTGGGCAGGATTATTCTGGTTTGCTCAAGTTTTCGGAAATATTTTGCCAATGTTTTTACCAATATTTAAATACTTTAGAAAACCAATGCCACTTATGCTTATTTCTGTTTTAGCTATTTTGGGAGCTTGGATAAAAAGATATATTATTGTGATACCGGGGCAATTACACCCGTTTTTACCAATACAAAACGTACCGGAAAAGTTTCATGCATATATCCCTACAGGTCCTGAAATTGCAATTACATTAGGAACAATTGGAATGGCAATTACTATTATAACAATTTTTGCTAAAATTTTCCCTGTAATTCCTATTTGGGAAGTAGCAGAAAAAGAAGGTATCGATAAAGAAATAATTAACGAATAAAATAAATTATTATGAAAAATAATTTTCTAAATAAAATACTATTTTCAGCATTAATAATTGGGCTTTCAGTTTCTGCATTTGCACAAAATTGGCAAGCACCGGCAAGCGAAAAAGACAAAACCTCTCCTATTCCGTTTTCAACAAAAACAAAACAAGAAGGGAAAGATATTTTTAATAAAAATTGCAAATCGTGCCACGGCGAAATAGGAAAAAACAATCCTGTTGCACTAAGTCCAAATCCGGGCGATCCTGCAAGTGAAAAATTCTCTGTAAATACCGATGGAGAACTTTTCTATAAAATTACTACAGGAAAAGGTGCAATGCCAAAATTTAAGGATATTATAAGTGAAAACGAAAGATGGGCTGTTATTAGTTATATCCGTTCGTTTCACCCTGATTATAAACCTGCAAACACAAATAGCGGAGATGTTGTAGAAGAAGAAAGTTTTAACGGAAAAAATCTAAAACTTTTTGTAAACCTAGACCAAGTAAATCTTGAAGCAAATGTGGAAGTGCAAGGAGATGTTGATGGGGAAACAAAAGCTGCAAATGGTGTTAGAGTTGGTTTCTTTATTAAAAGAACATTTGGTTTACTACCTGTTTGCGAACCTGTTACAACCGACAACAATGGGCTTGCTAAAGCAATTTTTCCTAAAGATTTACCGGGTGATTCAACAGGAAACTACGAAATTATTATTAAACTAATAGACAATGATTTATATGGCGATGTTGTTTACAAAGAAAAAATTAATTGGGGTAAATCTTTTGTTTACGAAAACCCTTTAGACCACAGAGCTTTGTGGGGTAACAGAAGTAATGCTCCTTGGTGGTTATTAATAACTTATTTTGCTTTGTTAGGTCCTGCTCTAATAGTAATTGTATGGGTAATGCTACAATTAAAGAAGCTTAAAGGATTGGGAAAATAATCCTTAGTTTACATAAACAAAAAAGCTCAGTTTTAACTGAGCTTTTTTTATTTTTTAATATTCGTCTTCATTAAAAAAGAAATCGTCTTTGCTGGGATAATCCGGCCAAATATCCTCAATACTTTCGTATGCTTCACCCTCGTCCTCAATCTCCTGTAAATTTTCTATAACTTCCATAGGAGCACCGGAACGAATTGCATAGTCAATTAATTCTTCTTTTGTTGCCGGCCAAGGTGCATCTTCTAATTTCGATGCTAATTCTAATGTCCAATACATACTCTTATTGTTTTAATTAGTTATAATTGCCGCGAAAGTAATAAATATTATTTAACAAAAAAGTTTTTATTAAGTTTTTTATTAATCTCATATCAACATTTAATTAACCAACTCTATCAATCCTTTATTTATCAATTCATTAATAAATTCTTCTGTATCAGATTTGCAAGTTTCAATATCTACACTATATTCCGACATTAATTGAGAAATTAAATCCTTATACGAGATTTCTTTTTCTACAATCTCCCAAATACGAGTTCCAACAGGACTTAAACTATAATATTCGCTGTTTTCTACACTCATCATAACTGTTTCACCATCCATATCAGACGATAAAATCTCCTCTTTTCTTTTTAATATTGTGCTATCTTCAATCATAATTATTATGTTTTTACAAATAATTAAACTTTAACATTTGTTCTCTATTATTTTCTACAATCAAGTTTATTTGTTCTTTATTTAATATTTTTTTCCAGTTTCCTGATTTCCCTGTGTTAAAAAATTTCTCGGTTTTTAATGGCTTTTCTTTAAAACCATCTTTCTCTTCAAGTTTTGTTAAAACATTAAAGCTACTGTTTTCGATAGCTTTAGCAAATTTTACTTCATCAAAATCTAGTTTAAGAAACTCTAGTGCTTTTTTAAATACATTATAAGTATCATCGAGCATATCCTCGTATCTCATAAGCAAAACAGGTATTTCTTTCTGCTCTGTCCACGATTTTACATGTTGCGACCAAGAGCCCAATTGTTGCTGCAACTGATTATTTAAACCCTTTTTTGATTTTGCAAGTTTGTGTTTTGGACTGTTTATTAATTTTATCGATTTATCGATATCAATAGAAGAATGATTTGCATAAGACAAAACTACATCAAGCGGATTACGAACAAAATAAATTACTCCTGCTGATATTTCTTTTGGAAACATTGGTTTTCCGTTAACCAAAATATAAGAGTCGTGTACTTTGTTATAACTGTTTTCTTTTAGTTCTTTCGAAAATTCTCTGTAAATATCGGCTCGTAACATATCTATTTCATCTTGCAACAATTCCGAAGAAGCAATTGCCGAAACATCATCAAACATTACACGACTACTTGCAATAGAGCCGGTTCCAATTTCATTTATTGATATTGGTTTGTTGCTTTTATTTAGGTAATTTGCAAGAAATATCCTAAACCAAGTATTTCCCGATTTTGGATAAGATGCTAACCAATATATGTTCTTTTTATACTCCAATTATTTAATTAAATTTTAATTTCTCCTTTAAAAACAAATTGTGCGGGACCTGTAAGCCAAATATCAGAAAACAAACCATTTTCTTCGTTAAACTTAACATTTAATATGCCGCCTTTTGTTTCAATATCAAAATTATTAGTTTTTTTGTTTGTTTTCAAATATGCTGATATTGCAACTGCTGTAACTCCTGTACCACAAGATAAAGTTTCGTTTTCTACACCTCGTTCGTATGTTCCAACTTTTAATAAATCTCCATTTATTTCTGCAAAGTTAATATTAGCACCACCATTGCCTAGCTTTTTTGAATAACGCAATTCTTTGCCTTCAGAAAAAATATCTACTTTGTTAATATCATCAACAAATTTAACATAATGCGGAGAACCTGTATCGAGCAAATAATCTGTATCAATAATATTAAACTCCGACAAATCTTGCATTTTTAATGATACAGTATCTTTAGTGATATTGGCAAAATGCTCACCATCTACGGCTATAAACTTTGCCTTATTTTTAACAATATCTAAGCTTTCGGCAAAGCGTACTATACATCTACCACCATTTCCACACATTGTACCTTCATTGCCATCAGAGTTATAATATTTCATTCTAAAATCGAAACCATCGGCTTTTTCTAACAACATAAGCCCATCGGCACCAATTCCAAAATGTCGGTCGCATAAAAAGTTTATTGTTTCAACACCTATACTAATCTCGTTTTCACGATTATCAATTAAAATAAAATCATTACCTGTGCCGTGATACTTAAAAAAAATTAAATTCATGTTAAAATAAGTAAATTACCAAGTGTAAAAGTAAAGATAATAAAAGTTTTATTATATTTTTGACATAAATATTTAATAACGAATTATAAAATAAAAATAATATGAAAAAATATCTTGCTTATATTTTAATTGGATTTATTAGTGCAGTTACAACTGTTGGAGTAAGTAAATTTCTTGAAAATAAAGACAATACAAATAATCTTAAAATAGAAAAACTTACCGAGGATAAAAAAATTCATAGAATAAACACTTCGGCAATGCCACCGGCCAATATGGATTTTATGGCAACTGCAAAAACTGCTGTTGATGCTGTTGTTCACGTTAAAAAGCAATACGGTCAGCCACAGAATTTTTACGAATTAATGTTTGGTAGTCCGGCTAGTTATACACAAAAAGTATTACCTGTTGGTTCCGGTGTTATTATTAGCAGCGATGGATATATTGTAACAAACAATCATGTAATTGAGCAGACTGATTATATAGAAGTTGTGTTAAACGATGGAAATTCATATCCTGCAAAATTAATTGGTACCGATTTACAAACAGATATAGCTCTGCTAAAGATTGAAGCTAAAGATTTACCTTTTATCCCTATGGGAAATTCCGATGATATTGAGCTAGGACAATGGGTTTTAGCTATTGGTAATCCATTTAATTTAACATCAACCGTAACAGCCGGAATTATTAGTGCAAAAGCTCGCCGTATGGGAATGAATAACCGCTCGGTTGATAGTTTTATACAAACCGATGCTGCTGTTAACCCCGGAAACAGTGGTGGTGCTTTAATAAATATAAAAGGTGAATTAATTGGAATTAATACATTAATATATTCAGGAACCGGTTCATTTATAGGATATTCGTTTGCCGTACCTGTTAATTTGGTTAAAAAAGTAGTTAAAGATTTAACCGAATACGGAAAAGTTCAACGTGGATATTTAGGTATTAGCATTGCCGATGTAAACGAAAAAATTGCCAAAGAATTAAATTTAAAGAATAACAATGGAGTTTTAATTACAGAAGTTACAGAAAACTACGCAGCCAAAAAAGCCGGTTTAGAGGTAAAAGATGTAATTGTTAAAATTGAAGATACCAAAACAGAAAATATTTCGGCTCTACAAGAAAAGGTAGCAGAATATCGTCCGGGAGATAAAATTAAATTTTACGTAATAAGAGAAGGTAAAGAAAAAGAAGTAGAAGTTACTTTAACAAATGCCGATGGCGAATTTAAATTTACAAAAGTAGAAAGTATTGATGCATTAGGAGCTAAATTCGAAAAAGTATCTAAAAATGACCAAGAAAGATTAAATATTAAAGGTGGTGTTATTGTAAAATCAATATCTACAGGTAAATTTAGAATAGAAGGAGTAAAAGAAGGTTTTATTATTTTAACCGTAAACAAAACCCCTGTTTTTAGTGTAGAAGATATTAAAAAAGAATTAGATAAAGCAGACGGAGGTATTCTTATTGAAGGGATATATCCAAATGGAAGAAAAGCATATTATGCCATTGGCTTAAATTAATTTGATAATTTTTAGCAGAAGGGATTTGTTAACGCAAGTCCCTTTTTTTGTTTATAAGTTTTAAAACTAAGTAAAATAATAAAAACAAAATAATGTATATTTGAGCAATGAAAGTTAAATACTTAATAGTATTATTATTTATTAGCATTATAAGTCAATCTCAAACAATTGACAAAGCTAGATTCGATAAGCATTATTTTAAATCGTATTGGCAGGATACTCGCGACATTGCTATATCTCCAATAAAATGGGACAAAAAAGAATGGATTGGTTTTGGCGGAGTTGCTGCCACCACTGCCTTATTAATGTCGCAAGATATTAATATCAATAATTTTTTTCTAAGAAACCACACCGATAATATGGATTTTGTTTCGGAACATATTTTAGAACCATGGGGAAGCGGTGTTTATTCTATGGGTTCGATGGCAATTTTATACACTTCCGGATTAATTTTTAAGAATCAAAGAAGCAAGAAAGTGGCAATGCAAGCTGCAAAAGGATATATTATTTCCGGTTTATATGTTCAAATTCCCAAATATGTAATTAACCGCAAACGTCCTTATCACGAAACACCACCAAACCCATTTAAGTTTATTGGTCCAATAGGTGGAAATTACTATAAATCAATGCCATCAGGACATACAACATCAATTTTTACTGTAGCCACAATTGTTGCAACAGAATACAATGATAAAATTTGGGTGCAAATATTAGCATATTCAATAGCTACAATGTCTGCACTTTCTCGCACATACGACAATGTTCATTGGAGTAGCGATATATTTGTGGGTGCGGCTTTTGGCTTTGCAATGGGCAAATTAATTGTAAAATCGAATAATTGGGGCTTTATTGTCAATTAGTTTTTAAAAATTATCTATTTTTGTGCATTAACTATTAATTATAAAATTGAGAAGAAAATTTGTAACAAATCTGGCTTTTGTATTATTACTTAACCTATTAATTAAACCATTTTGGATTTTTGGTATTGATATGGGAGTACAAAATACGGTAGGAGCCGAAAGTTATGGTTTATATCTCGCATTATTTAACTTTTCACTTATTTTTAGTATTATCCTAGATTTAGGGATAACAAATTTTAACAATAAAAATATTGCTCAAAACAATCAGATACTTAGTAAACACCTATCGAATATTGTTACAATAAAATTCTTATTAGCAATAATTTATACAATAATCACTATTAGTCTGGCTTTTGCAATTGGCTGGAAATCAGTTAAAATACACCTACTTTTATTTTTAATATTTAATCAGTTTCTAAGTTCATTTATACTTTATTTACGAAGCAACATAAGTGGTTTGCATTTATTTAAAACAGATAGTATGATATCGGTTTTAGATAAAATATTAATGATAATTTTTGTAGGATATCTTCTTTTAAACCCTGACACAAATCAAAAAGGAGTTTTTAAAATTGAATGGTTTATTTATTCGCAAACCCTAGCCTATCTATCAACTTTAGTTATTACATTTTTAATATTATTTAGAAAACTAGATTTCTTTAAAATACGTTTCGATAGAAAATTCTTTATTGCTTTCTTCAAACAATCATATCCTTATGCTTTATTAATTCTGTTAATGTCGTTCTACAACCGTGTAGAACCAATTATGTTAGAAAGATTATTACCTGAATCAATAGGAGCTTCACAAGCCGGTATTTATGCTCAAGCATATAGAATTTTAGATGCTTCGAGCCAATTTAGTATGCTGTTTGCCGCTTTATTATTACCAATGTTTGCAAAAATGATAAAACAAAAAGAAGAAGTAGGTAAACTTGTTCAACTTTCTTTTTCGCTAATTATTACACCTGCTTTAATACTTGCAATACTTTCGTTTTTCTACAGTTCCGATATAATGAATTTGATGTATCACGAGCATGTAGATATCTCAGCTAAATTACTAGGTGTATTAATGTTAGGTTTTGTTTTTATTTCAACAACATATATATTCGGCACACTTTTAACAGCCAATGGCAGCATGAAACAACTAAATATAATGGCAAGTTTTGGAATGTTGTTTAATATTGGAATAAACTTTTATTTAATACCGAATTTTATGGCAGAAGGTGCATCATATTCTAGTTTACTAACTCAAGGAATTACAGCCCTTATTCAAGTATTTATTGCTTATAAAATATTTAATTTTAAAATCAATTTTCTTTACTTACTAAAGCTTATAGCTTTTATTCTTGTAATTATTGCTTTGGGTTATTTCTCAAAACAAATCTCTACCGATTGGAAATTAAACATTATAATATTTGTAGCAGGTTCCGGTATTCTTGCTTTTGCAACAAAACTAATAAGCATAAAAGCTCTTTACAGAATAATTAAGTATGATGAATAAGTTTATTTTTTATTATTTTGATTATATTAAAACTAGCAAAACAAACTACTCCATATTAGCTTCATTATAACACTTACGGCATAAAGGTTCATATTCATTTTTTTCTCCAAGTAATACTAAATCGTCTGATTTTATTTTTCGATAAGAAAACTGAGCTAAATCTCCACAACGCATACAAATTGCATGTACTTTAGTAACATATTCGGCAACAGCCATTAGGTTTGGCATAGGTCCAAATGGTTTTCCTGCAAAATCCATATCGAGTGCAGCAACAATAACTCTTTTCCCTTGATTTGCAAGTGTGTTACAAACATCTGGCAGT
>Ga0256913_10000834_pt1 | contig 16001 bp, 15 predicted proteins | sample Axial_MatmetaG_FD_185970 | JGI IMG/M metagenome (GOLD analysis project Ga0256913, IMG submission 185970) | Deep-sea worm associated microbial mat communities from Axial Seamount, Juan de Fuca Ridge, Pacific Ocean - Axial_Mat | ecosystem: Environmental > Aquatic > Marine > Oceanic > Microbial...
CAAAAAAGAGTATCCGCTTTTCATATATAGCGCAACACTCTTCATACTGTCTCTCTTCATGGGCTCTTTTACGATATCGGGAAGGCCAGAAGGCCATTTTCTGGAGTTGATGGGGTTGTACGCCGCTATCTTCTCGCCTCTGATGTTCATATACTTTTTCTACTCTCTCTACAGGGTCGCCTTCCAGGGAGATAGAGATATGCTATGGTATATATCGTTTACCGCTCTTGCGGTATCCATGCTTCTATCCGTCAGACAAAAGATATCGATTACCGATTTCAGTCCATACCTCCTGATAGGATTCGTCATAGCTGTAGAGGTCTATTTCGGCAGTATGAGAGTCCGTATGAAGAGATTCGGCAGAGGATACAGGATAGCGGGCGGGGTGGTGATATCCACTATGGCCATCAGTTCGGCGATACTGGTCTTTCACCATCCTCTCTACAGAGTATTGGGAAATCCTCACTCGTTTTTCGTCTCCAAGATATATGAACCATACGACTATATGCACTCTCTGCCCGATAGCGGTGCGGATAGATGTTACGATAGAGAACGGATATCCGGACGCTATCGTAAGGTGATGGAATTCTACTCCATACCCCAGTGTGGCGGAGAGAGCGAATCAGGATATCGGTAGAGCAATCGAAATGATTTCGGAAGGTTTCGACAGGAGTGTATCTCTCTGGGAGAGATATTTTCCATATCCCCATCCGGCGAAAAAAGGTTTCACCCCCGCGGAGTGTGCCGACTCCATATCCTTGTGGCTGTCACCTATGAGTATCGTGGTCTCCGGAGAGTAGTGGTCGCGCATCCGCACAATATGGTTCACCATATCTGGATATGGCTTCGGACGCTTCACGATATCCGCTCCGACTACGGTATCGAATAGAGAGTATATACCGCATCCTTCGAGGATATTTACAGCGAAACGGGTCGAAGCGTTTGTCGCGACGGATAGATGGATATCCATAGACGACAGAGTCCTTAGTGTCCACTCCATTTCATCGTATATTTTCGTTTCGGATGGGGATATCTCTCCGTAGATTTTGCGGAAAACATCTCTGCATCTCTCCGCGTCCCCTCCATCTCCGAAAAGCTTTCGCGGTATCTCTCTCTCGTCCGAGTCGAGTATAGATATCACTTCGTCTCTATCGAGCGGTTCGAGGCCTATCGTCCTCCTCGCCGTCGAAAGGGCTTTGGTCATAGCGTATGAGCTATCTACGAGTGTACCGTCCATATCGAAAACGACAAGTTTCCGAAATCGGCTCAAAATACGAAACCCTCTCCGAGATAGTGTTTTCTCACATCTTCGTTCACGGCTATTTCATCGCTCGTACCGCTGGCCATCATTCCGCCGTTTCTCATGACATAGGCTCTTTCGCATATTCCGAGAGTCTCTCTCACATTGTGGTCGGTGATGAGTATGCCTATATCGAGGTCGGTCAGCTGTCTGACGATATTCTGTATATCGAGTACCGCGATGGGGTCCACACCGGCGAAAGGCTCGTCGAGGAGCAGGAATTTGGGTTTGGAGACGAGGGCCCTGGCTATCTCGACTCTGCGTCTTTCACCTCCACTGAGTCTGAATCCGAGTCTGCTTCTCACGGGCTCTATACCGAATAGCTCCAGAAGCTCTTCGATTCTCTCTCTGGCACGCTCTTCGTCCATATCGAAAGCCTCCGCGGCAATCTGTAGATTCTCCTCCACACTCAAGTCTCTGAATATACTCGACTCCTGGGGCAGATATCCTATGCCCAGCGAAGCTCTCGCGCTCAGAGGCAGTGGGGTGATATCTTCGCCATCGAGATATACTTTCCCCCCGTCGGTACCGGTAAGACCGCATATCATATAGAATGTCGTCGTCTTGCCTGCCCCGTTGGGTCCCAGAAGCCCGACTATCTCGCCACTCTCCAGGTAGAGAGAGATATTCTCGACGATATTTTTACCCTTGATGGTTCTTGTCAGATTTTTCGCTTCGAGTCTATGCATTTTTCACTTCTACCCTATATCGTCTCTCCTTGCCGCTACCGGATATGGAGATTTCATATATATCGAAACCGGCTGCGGAGAGGACCTTTTCGAGCTTTTCGTCCATCCACTCGACGAGATGCCACCCTTTGGCTTCGAACTCTTCCAGCAGTCCGAGAGACGCTATATCGTCGAAACTCTTTCTATATAGGTCGTAATGGAAGATATCGTCTCCATATCTGTGCTGGAGAGAAAAGGTGGGAGAGGTGGCTATCGTATCGTATCCTCTGTTTTCGACGATAGCCTTCACGAGGGTGGTCTTGCCCGAAGCGAGGTCTCCTTTCAGGGAGATGATGGCGTCTCCTGGCAACTCCGCTTCGATTCTCTTCGCTACTTCGTCGATATCATCTATGGATGAGGTGAGTGTGAACGGTACCAACTCGGTGACCTCTACAGTTTGTGGGAGAGTTCCACGATTCTCTCCAGATGTTTCGAGGACGCGGAGCTCTCTATCGCATCGAGAGCCATCTCCACCCCTTCGCGGATATCCCGTGCCCTTCCGTCGGCGACGAGTGCGTATGAAGCGTTCAGAAGGACGATATCCCTTTTCGGTCCTCTCTCTTTTCCATCGAATATCTCTCTGAGAATCTGTGCGTTCATTTTGGCGTCTCCTCCCAGAATCGCTTCGATAGGCGCTCTCTCGAATCCATGCTCTTCAGGGTATATCGTACCGGTAGTGATGGTGGAGTTTTCCAGCTTGGCGTATTCGGTGGGAGAGCTCAATCCTATCTCGTCCATACCGTCGAGGCTACTCACCACAAAAGCCTTTCGCGCTCCGGTTTTCAGCAGGGCTTCGGCCATCCTCTCTATGTAGTCCGGCGAGAATACCCCCATCAGATACTTTTGCGCACCCGCAGGATTGGTGAGGGGACCCAGGATATTGAAAATCGTTCTATGCTCTATCGATTTTCTTACGGGCATTATATGTTTCATCGCCGGATGGTGGTTCATGGCGAAGATAAAGCACCATCCCGTCTCTTCGAGAAGTCTTTTCTGCTTTTCTATATCCATGGATAGATCTATACCGAGAGCTTCGAGAAGATCGGCGGCTCCCGATTTGCTGGTGATACTGCGGTTTCCATGCTTGACGACCGTCGAACCGATGGAGGATAGCAGGAGAGAGACAGTCGTCGAGATATTGAAACTGCCACTCCTGTCCCCACCGGTACCGACGATATCGATACTCTTTTTTCTCGTCTCTTCATCGAGAGGGAGCATGATCGATCTGCTTCTCATCACCTCGGCCGCGGCCGCTATGTCATCGGCGCTCTCTCCCTTTTCGTAGAGGGATATCAGAAACTCCCGCGCCTCGTCGAACTCCATCTCTCCATCGAACAATCTTTCGAAACTCTTTTTGATTTCGGACATCCTCTCTCCTTTCATCGCTGTATCACCCGTTCAACTCTCTGGCATAGAGCTCTTTATGACTCTTGGGTATCGTTTTGGTGGCGGGTATGTCGAGGACTTCGTACCTTCTGGTACCGTTGAGATACTCGATGGAGACGATGTCTCCCACCTTCACATCTTTGGACGGTTTGGCTACGGAACCGTTGATCGACACCACTCCGCTCTTGACCATATCCTGGGCGACTGTCCGTCTCTTTACCAGATTGACACTGCTCAGCCACTTGTCGATTCTCACAGTTTGAACTCCGCTTCGGCTTTTTTCGCCTCCATCATACCTTTGATGGAGAGGCTATCGTTCACGATATAACCCTCCTTTACGAGAGCGTCTCTGACCTTTTCTCCTTCCGCCACTGTGAACATGCCTGTATTGGCGAGAGAATTTATCACATCGTCCATACTCTCTTCGTTGTCTCTCTTGAGCATCTTCAGCAGAAAGACACTCTTGACGATATCGCTCTCTCTATCCATAATCAGTGAAGGTCCTCGTTCAGCTTGACCTCTCTGGTACTTCTACGGGCGATCACTTTTCCGGTTGTGGAGTCGATTCTGTAATGTACGCCGTCGAGTCCCTGTAGCTCGGCACCTTTGAAGATGGTTTTTCTCTCTATCTCCCTGCCGGGGTTGGCTTCGGCTATCTTTTCGAGCTGTTCAGGCTCTATCTCTATCTTGGTACCTGCGAGGATGGCTATACCCGCATCTACGATACAACCATCTCCCAGAGGGATACCGGTGACAGAGTTGGCTCCCAGAAGAGTGTTCTCGCCTATGCTGATAGGATTTCCGTCCGTACCCGAAAGTACACCGAGGATACTCGCTCCTCCTCCCACATCCGAACCGCTACCGACGATAGCCGAAGAGGATATCCTCCCCTCCACCATGACCGGGCCGAGTGTTCCGGCGTTGAAGTTGATATAGCTCGCTCCCGGCATGACGGTAGTACCGGGTGCGAGCTGGGCTCCCATCCGTACTTTGGAACTGTCGAGTATCCTCGTATTGTCCGCCGGTATGATATGTTGCAGATATCGGGGAAATTTATCGACACTATCGATGAGAGGGTAGGTGCCGGTGAGTTTCATCTCTATCTCGTTCTCTCTGAGATAGTCGAGCTCATACGGTTTGTTGCCCGACCAAGCAACATTGTGAAGCACTCCAAAGGCTCCGTCGAGGACGACTCCCCTGAGAGGTGCTTTACCAAGTGAGAGTGCGTAGAGTTTGAGATATACCGACTCCACACTCTTCGGAGCGCTATCTTCGAAGAGGAATGTGATACGGAAATCCTTGCCTATATCCTCCATCGAAGCGAGGCTCTTTATCACCTGGACATTTTTGTGCGCGTCACCTACCGCTTCGGGCAGATAGGGTGCGAAAGATGCCATGGCGTTGGAGACGAATCGGTCGTTGAGAGTGGCTACGAATTCGCTACCGGAAAAATCGACATCTATACCGGCCTCTATCAGAGAACCGATAAATATCGATGCGGAACCGTAATTCTCTCTCCAATTGACTATGGCGTAGTTGGCCTGAAGTACTTTGTTGGCGTTTTTCTGACCTCTATCGACTCTGGCTATACCGAAAGCTATCGGCTCTCTATATCCGTCGATTTTTTTCGTCTTTTCCACGAGCTCTTTGAACTCATCGACACTTTTTACCGTATTTATAGACATGAAAATCTCCTCTTCACTTTTGTACTTTAGATATTTTCGCTGTATTATACTTTAATTGGCTCAGGATATCCATATGGCGGATGATAAACCGATGTTCGATATAATATCTCCATGAACACTCTCAGGGGTCACAAAAAGAGATACTTCTCTCTATCGGCTATCGTCATCTATGCCGTGATGCACAGAGTCGGCGCTACCGAAAGCTCTTGCGCACACTACCTCGAACCCCACAGTTACAACGAAAACAAGACCTCCCCTCCCATTCGTGATATTTGACGGGGAGGAGACTTCCCGACTTTTTTACCAGAAAGAGATACTTTACTCCCGCCCGGTACGCCATCTGTCGCGACGGTTGGGAGATTCGTTTCACTTCCATGATGAAATGGACGCGCACAACTACAAATAGAAATAGACGACTATGGAGAACGATTGTGAATATTTTCAGAAATACCATACTTCTGGCTGTTGCGGGCGCCTGTGCCGGCGCTACCCCGATTTCGGATACGCAGGACGACGGTGACTCGTTGGGTACTGTCGTCGTGACTGCGCCAAGCGGTCTCTCGGAACCATTGAGAGATACGACGGCCAATGTGACGGTCATAGACAAAGAGGAGATAGAGGAGAGAGGTTATCGGAGTCTCGCGGAACTTCTCGACGGCGTTTCGGGTTTTCAGAGTTACTCCAGCGGAGGACCGGGGCAGTTGTCCGGAGTCACTCTGAGGGGTTTTAGCGGAGGAAATATCCTCATCACCATGAACGGTATTCCTCTCAAAGACCCCTCCGACCCCTCCTTTTCGACCAGTCTGAGCCATATCCTTCTCGACGGAGTGGAGAGAGTGGAGATAGTCAAAGGTGCGCAGGGTGGCGTATGGGGAGCCGATGCATCTGCCGGTGTGATAAATATCGTTACCGGTGGAGCCGACTCCAGCGGTGTGGGCATATCTCTGGGATATGGCTCCTACGATACGGGAAGCGCCTCCCTCTCGCTCTCCTCCATAGGTGATGTAGGGAGTTTCCGTTTCGGCGCCACCCACTTCAAAAGCGGCTCCTTTTCGGCCCTCTCTCCAAGAGATGCGGAAGATGACGAATATACCAACGATACGGTGGATATGGAGGCGACTCTCAATATATCGGAGAGTTCGTCTATAGGTATTCTCTATCATGGAATAGATGGAGATTTCGATTATGACGGCTACTCCATGACAGGTACGCCGATGCCCGATGACGATGTGAGCGAAGGTAGCTTTAGCGAAAGATTGACGGCACTGAGATACGACTATGGAAGCGGAGCGGTAAAACTGCATGCCTCCATCAGCAGAAACGGTATCGAGAGGCGTATGAACGATGTGACATGGGGAGCCTCCGAATACAAAGGCGATGTCGTGAGGGCCATCGTCAACGGCAGTTACGCCATCTCCGAATATCAGAGGGTTACAGCCGGTATAGAGTACGACAAATATACCGCGTCCGACAGCTTCAGCCCCGAATCCTCCTTCGACGACAGGGCCGTTTTCGGTAGCTATAGATATATCGTTCCCGACCTTCTCGGGGCGAGAACCATCTTCGAGGCGGTGGTGAGATACGATGACTTCGATACATTCGATTCCAAAGGGACATACAGATTCGGTATCAAGAGAGATTGCAATATCGTTCCGGGTCTATTCTCTTCCGCTTCGATATACAGCTCCTACAAAGCCCCGAGTATCTATCAATACTCCACGAACGGCTCTCTCGAACCGGAGGAGACCGAAGGATACGAACTCTCTCTGGGCTACGAGGATATCTTCGAAGCTACATATTTTCACAACAGGATAAAGAATCGCATAGATTACGACTACGCCACATGGAGCTATTTCAACTCTCCATCCGACTATACTCTCGACGGTGTGGAGATTTCGGCGAAGTATGCCATCTCCACGACCGGATTGGTAGTGGGAGGCAACTATACATATATGATAGATATGGATGATCAAAATGGAGCACCCGTACTCAGAGTGGCGAAAAAGAGTGGAAATATATTCGTCGACTACTATATGGACTCCGATATACATCTGGGAGCGACCATGAGATATGTCGGTAGCAGGAGAGACTACGGCGGTGTCGAGCTCGACTCCTATACGGTAGTGGATCTCACCTATGGGCAGAAGATAGGAAAAGATTTGAAACTCTCCGTCAATCTGAGAAACCTCACCGACGAAGATTACGAGACCGCTTCGGGATACAGCACGGAGGGGCGTTCCGTATATGCACGAATAGAGTATAGATTCTGATGAGCCCCGAGTATGGGATAGGGAGAGCGGCATGATAGTGGCAGGAGGTGTGAAACTCCCCGAGTATGCCATATACAAACTGCTCAACTCTCTCTTTCTCGGTGCGAGTGTGGGGATGATATTTACGATATATTCCCCTTTGGAGCCATCGATATACTCCGCAGGTGGAATCATCCTCGCACTCGCCATGCTCGCTATCGCGAGACTCTATGGAATCATCATGAATATGAGATGGTTTTTCGCCATCTCCCTGACTGTGGAGCTCGTCGTATTGGCAGGCGTGATATACTATATCTTCTTTCCATACGGATATACTACGGCTTTGATGATATACGCGGGTTATCAGATTACATTCGCCTTCGGAGCCTATCTCGTCAGGGCGGAGACTCTCGTACTCGGAGACGAAGAGGCCCTGACGAAAGTCGATAGCGCGAAACAGGTGGGATATCTGGCCGGAATGATGTTTTCGTGGATATTCTACCGCGTCATCGAGAGCTTCGGAGTGACGGATCCCCAAAGGCAGGTCTGGATGTTGCACTTTTTTCTGATACTGAACGAAGTCGCAGTCATCTATACTCTTTTGAGAGCTTTTGGAAAAATCGGCAAGGTAAACGGAAAAGTGCATCCAAAAAGTGTATAATCGTCACCCAATAGCCACGCTCCGCCGTTCGTCGCGGTAGTCGAGGCAGATGAAGTAGGAGTATATCGATGAAAAAGATCGTTTTCTTTATCTTGTCCCTCTTTTTGGTGACGGGGTGTATTCCACAGCCCAAAGCGCTGATAGAGAGAGATACGGTCGAATTGAACACCACTGTCTTCAACCGTTCTTTCAAAGAGAAGCTTCCGGTCGTCAAAAAGATGCCGTTTGGAGATATAGCCATTCTCGGCGCGACTGTCGCATCCGATACCAAAGGTGACAGACTTTCGGTAAAAGCCAATATCACATTCAAAAACTTCCAGATTCCCGAAGGTCTGGGAGGGGTCGTGGAGTTCGATGCCGGATTGAGATACGACCCGTACGCCAAAAATCTCTATCTCGACGATGTGAAACCGGTAGCAGTCAATTTCGGAAATTCGACTCTCGTCAAATATATTCCAAATACGACGAGACGCTCCATAGCTTCGATAGTGGGTGGAGAGCTCACTCTGATTCCTCTCGCTCAGGTGACTACCGTCAAAGGAGCTTTGACCGTCGAAAAGATAGAGGTCGACAATGGCTCGGTGGAGATAGATTTCGGGAAGTGACCCTCCGGAGGGGTGTTCCCTCTTCTCCCGAACTCTCCTCTCTCCACCGCACATCTCTCCACTCAATCCCCTTCATCCGTTATTTGGGTAAAATATCGAAACGGCTTGTCCCGCCTACCAAGCTTCCCGAGGGGATTTTGTTAGGTTCAGGACCGTCGCAGGGCGATCGTCTGGACGATTCAATATATTCGTAGATGGAGAGAATCTCCACTGTACGAGTGGAAAGGCATTTTTATGACATTCAAAGATTTCGAATTCCATAGAGATCTGGAAAAGGGGATTCGTATAGCCGGCTTCAAGGAGCCGAGTCCGATACAGAAAGAGGCGATACCGATCATACAGGATGGTCTGGACCTCGTGGGACAGGCCCACACCGGTACCGGTAAGACCGCCGCTTTCGGACTCCCTATCATAGACAAGATAGCCAGAGGAGAGATCGATAGGGCTCTCGTGATCACACCCACCCGTGAGCTGGCTACACAGGTGAGCGACGAACTCTACCACCTCGGCCGTTTCGCGGGGATAAGAACTCTCGCCATATATGGCGGTGTCGGTTACGGGAGGCAGATAGCGCTCGTCCACAAAGGTGTTCAGATAGTCGTGGCGACTCCCGGCAGATTGAAAGACCTCTACAAAAAGGGGAAGATAGATGTCTTCAATCCCGAAATAGTGGTTCTCGATGAAGCGGACGAGATGCTCGATATGGGATTTCTCGACGATGTGAGAGAGATATTCGAATATATTCCGCAAAACCGGCAGACTCTTCTCTTCTCAGCTACGATGCCGGCACCCATCAAGGAGCTCGCCGATACCCTTCTCTACAATCCCGAATTCATATCGGTAGTGGGAGAGGATACGACGAAAAATGTGGATATCGAGCAACTCTACTATGTAATAGACGAAAACCAGAGAGACGAAGCCATAGTGAGACTTCTCGAGAGCGAAGATTACGACAAGGCTCTGATATTCTGCCGTATGAAGAGAGAGGTGGATAGACTCACGGAGTATCTCAACGCTCTGGGGTTCAACGCTTCGGGACTTCACGGCGACATAGAACAGCAGGATAGAGATTCGATAGTGAAATCCTACAGAAGAGGGGAGACGAGAATCCTGATAGCCACCGATGTCGCGGCACGCGGTCTCGATATCAAAAATGTGACTCATGTATTCAACTACCACATACCTTTCGACCCTCAGAGTTATGTTCACAGGATAGGTAGGACGGGTAGAGCCGGCAAGAGTGGAAGAGCCATCACACTCGCATCCACCGAAGAGTTCAGAGAGCTTCAGCGTATCCGCAAAGAGGTTGGGGCCGATATGCAGCTGGCTACCATCAGTACGGACAATGGATTCAGCGAAGAGGATATGGCCGCTCTGGCATCGAGATTGATGGAGACGGAGATAGACCCAAATATAGATCTGGTTTTGAAACATCTATCCGATATGGAGCAGGGAGAGTTCATCAAAAAAGCTCTCTCCTATATCGTCTCCAGGGAGAACTTCTCTTCGGCTTCCAAGATAGGGCTCGATAGTGAAGAGCTCGAAAACATGATCAGTGAATATGAGATGAAAGAGAAGAAAAATTCCTCTTCGAAAAAGAGAAGACGGCGAAGATGAGAGAAGTTTCAAGCCGATTCAAGCTAATCTGTTTTACAATTAGTCACAAAAGATGACAAAGGAGAAGAGGTGGAGACCAATCTCGTAACGGAGAGTATCAAGTTCATGATACTGGGGATGAGTGTAGTTTTCACTTTTCTCTACCTTCTCGTAATCGCCATGAAGCTTCAGGCGATAGTGATAGAGAGATATTTCTCTTCCTCCACCGCGAAAGCGGACTCAGGTGCGGAGACGGACGACTCCGACGAGGAGAGGGCGAGGGTGGCGGCGATAGTCGCCGCGGTCATTGAATATAGAAAGAGCGAAGCCGGCAGGAAGGGATGACGATGGGCAAAGTGTATATAGATGTTATGGATACCAGTTTCAGAGACGGTTTTCAGTCGGTCTTCGGAGGCAGAGTGTCCATGGACGACTTCTTTCCGGCAGTCGAAGCGGCGCGAGATGCGGGTATAACCCACTTCGAGTTTGGAGGTGGCGCGAGATTTCAGAGTCTCTATTTCTATCTCAGAGAAGACGCATTCGAGATGATGGACCGATTCAGAGAGATTGTGGGTCCTCACGCCAATCTGCAGGTACTCGCCAGAGGCGTAAATACCGTGATGCTCGATACCGGCAGTCGTGAGATGATAGACCTCTTCGCCAAACTCTTCGCGAGGCACGGTACGACGACCGTCAGAAACTTCGATGCTCTGAACGATGTGAGAAATCTCGACTATAGCGGAAGCTGTGTCAAAAAGTACGGTATGAATCACGAAGTCGTCATCACCATGATGGACCTTCCCCCCGGATGCAAGGGCGCGCACGATGTGGATTTCTACGAAAAGGTACTCAGGGATATCCTTGAAAGCGGACTCGATTTCGACAGTCTGGCTTTCAAGGATGCGAGCGGTACATCCAGCCCGACCAAAGTTTACGAAACGATAAGAATGGCACGGAAGCTACTCGGTGTCAATACGCATATCAGACTGCATACCCATGAGACGGCGGGAGTCAGTGTGGCGTGCTATCTCGCCGCTCTCGAAGGTGGAGCCAACGGTATAGATCTCGCCGCATCTCCTGTCAGCGGAGGTACTTCCCAGCCGGATATTCTGACGATGATGCATGCCGTCAAAGGGAGCAAATACGACCTGGGCGGACTGGAGATATCGAAAATCAGAAAGTATCAGGAGAGATTCCGCAAGTGCATGGAGGAGTATTTCGTACCTCCCGAAGCGACACAGGTCAATCCTATCATTCCATTCGCTCCCATGCCCGGTGGAGCGTTGACCGCAAATACCCAGATGATGAGAGACAACGGCAATCTCGACAGGTTCGACGAGGTGATAAACGCCATGACCGAAGTGGTCGAGAGAGGCGGATACGGTACTTCGGTGACTCCCGTGAGCCAATTCTACTGGCAGCAGGCGTACGCCAATGTGATGTTCGGCCCCTGGAAACAGATATCTCCGGGATATGGCAGGATGGTACTGGGATATTTCGGCAAGACTCCGGTAGAGCCCGACCCTCAGATAGTCGCTCTGGCACACGAAAAGCTCGGACTCGAACCCACGACCGAAAATCCGATGGATATCGCCGACAGAGACGAGAAGAAGTCGATAGCGTACTGGAGAGGTGTACTCGAAAAAGAGGGGCTGGAGACTACGGAAGAGAATATCTTCATAGCCGCCGCATGTGACAAAAAGGGTATAGCCTATCTCAAAGGTGAATCTCCTCTGATGCTCAGAAAGAGAGGAGCCCAAAAAAGCGATGGAGGAGGTGAGAGAGTGGCAGGAAACTACACTGTCGTCGTCGACGGCAGAAAATACAGCGTACAGGTAGCAGAAGGTGACGGCGCTATCGAAGTGGTCAAGAAGAGTACGGAAGAGGAGAAGAAGAGTCCCGCGGTCTCCGCGAACGAAACTCCATCCGCCAAACCGTCCGCGGTATCCGGAAAGAGAGGCTCCATAGAGGTGAAGGCACAGACACCCGGTACCGTATGGAAGATACTCAAAAAGCCCGGCGACCATGTGGACGAGGGAGAAGCGATAATGATTCTCGAAGCGATGAAGATGGAGATAGAGGTGGCTTCCCAGATGCAGGGGACCGTAGCCACTATAGAGGTGGAGCAGAACGCATCCGTACAGGATGGGCAACTGCTCGCTACGCTGGAGTAGAGGTATGAGGTCTCTACTCCTCTCCATACTTCTCTTCATGGGTATCGTCTCTTCGACACTCGTGGCAGATACCGTATCTACCCCGGACGACCGGATGACGGTAAGCCAGGATGTCGGACACTCTCCAAAGAGTCTGACCGCCATGCTCGGAGATTTTATAGAGACGACCGGTCTCTACGCCATGCTCAATCCAAAAGATGGAGCTCTCAATGGAGATGGAAAGGAGATAAGCCGTTTCGCTCAGGGGTTGGGAAGGGTCATCATGTTTATCGTGGTTTTCATACTCTTCTATCTGGCGATAGCCAAGAACTTCGAACCTCTTCTACTCATACCGATTGGATTCGGAGGGTTGCTCGCCAATATTCCGATAGCCAATATGACGGCACCCGACGGAATGCTCGGTATCATATACAATATGGGGATAGCGAACGAGTTTTTCCCTCTTCTCATATTTATGGGGGTAGGGGCGATGACCGATTTCGGCCCTCTTCTCTCCAATCCAAAAACGGCCATTCTGGGAGGAGCGGCGCAATTCGGCATATTCGGCTCACTCGTCGGGGCCGCTTTTCTCTCCCAATATACGGGAGTGGTCGATTTTACCATGAAGCAGTGCGCTTCAATCAGTATCATAGGAGGTGCGGACGGACCTACATCCATTTTCATAGCATCGGCTCTCTCTCCGGAACTTCTCGGAGCCATAGCGGTAGCCGCCTATTCGTACATGGCTCTCGTGCCGGTGATACAGCCACCGGTGATGAGAGCTCTGACCACCGAAGAGGAGAGGCGTATCGTCATGCCGCGACCCAGAGAGGTGAGCAGAAAGGAAAAGTTGATATTTCCACTGGTGATAGTCATGCTGTCGGCTCTGATACTGCCCGAATCGACTCCACTTATCGGCTCTTTCGCCTTTGGCAACTTCGCCAAAGAGTCGGGAGTGGTGGAGAGGCTTTCGCATGAAATGCAGAATTCACTGATCAATATCGTCACGATTTTTCTCGGACTCGGTGTCGGCTCGAAACTGCAGGCGGACAAGTTTCTCGTAGTCGATACCCTCGGTATCATGGCCATAGGTCTCGTCGCTTTTGCGGGAGGTACGGCGGCCGGTATAATGATGGCCAAGCTGATGAACCGTTTCGGAAGCGAACCTATCAATCCTCTCATCGGCGCGGCGGGTGTCTCCGCCGTACCGATGTCCGCGAGAGTCGTCAACAAGGTGGGTGCGGAGTCGCGCCCGGGTAATATACTGCTGATGCACGCCATGGGCCCGAATGTGGCCGGTGTCATAGGCTCGGCGGTAGCAGCGGGCGTGCTGCTTTCAATTTTCAAATAAAACTAAAGTGAGGAAAAAAATGAGCGAAATAGTTCCCAGAGGTCTGGAAAAACTCGGTCTGGAGAGTATCGGAAACATCATCTACAACCCGAGCTACGAGAAGCTCGAAGCCGACGAGAGGGAGAAGGGGGAGTGTTCTTTCACCGACAACAACACGGCGATGGTGGATACCGGTATCTTCACCGGGCGCAGTCCGAAGGATAAATACTTCGTCGATCAGGCACCCTCAAACGAAAACATAGCCTGGGGATCGATCAATCAACCGGTAACACCGGAGATATTCGAAGAGCTCCTCGGGCTCACCAGAGAGCAGTTGTCAGGCAAAGAGCTCTATATCGTAGATGCCTTCGCCGGAGCCAGTCCGGAGAGTAGAAAGGCCGTCAGATTCGTCACCGAGATAGCGTGGCAGGCACACTTCATAGAGAATATGTTCATCATGCCCACCGAAGAGGAGCTGAAAGATTTCGAACCCGATTTCACACTCTTCAACGCCTGTAAGACCGTGAACGAAAAGTTCGAAGAGCATGGACTCAACTCCGAAGTCTTCGTCGTATTCAACATAGAGGAGAATATGGCCATCATCGGTGGCACATGGTATGGAGGAGAGATCAAAAAAGGTATCTTCACCATGATGAACTACTGGCTTCCTCTCGAAGGCAAACTCTCCATGCACTGCTCCGCCAACATAGGTGAAGATGGCGATACATGTCTCTTCTTCGGACTCAGCGGAACAGGAAAGACCACACTCTCCACAGATCCCAACCGCAGGCTGATAGGAGACGACGAGCATGGCTGGGACGAGAAGGGAGTCTTCAACTTCGAGGGTGGATGCTATGCCAAAGTGATCAATCTCGACCCCAATAGCGAACCGGAAATATACGGCGCCATCAAGCCGGGTGCTCTTCTGGAGAATGTCGTGGCCGACGAGGGTGGAAAGGTGGACTACTCCGACTCCTCCAAGACCGAAAATACGAGAGTGAGTTATCCGATACACCATATCGAAAACCACGAATGTACTCTGATGGGCGGTCATCCGAAAAATATCATTTTCCTCACGGCGGACGCTTTCGGTGTGCTTCCTCCGGTAAGCAAACTGACAAAAGAGCAGGCCATGTACTACTTCCTGAGCGGATACACGGCGAAAGTCGCCGGTACCGAGAGAGGTATCACCGAGCCTGTAGCTACCTTCAGCGCATGTTTCGGCGAGGCGTTTTTGCCACTGCATCCCACCGTCTATGCCGACCTTCTCGGTAAAAAGATAGATGAGCACGAAGTCAATGTCTATCTCGTCAATACCGGATGGACCGGAGGCCCCTACGGAGTGGGCAGGAGAATGAGTATCAAAGATACCAGAGCGTGTATCAACGGTATCCTCAACGGTTCGATAAACGATGCCGAATTCGAGACGCTTCCGGTCTTCGACCTCGCTATCCCCAAGAGTCTCGACGGTGTAGCGGACAATGCCGTACTCAATCCCAGAAACACCTGGGAAGACAAGATGGCGTACGACGAGACTCTCAGAAGACTCGCCGCGATGTTTATAGAGAATTTCGAAAGATACAACGATAGAGGAAACGAATTCGACTTCTCTTCCGCAGGTCCCAAACTCTGATATATCCCATTGGCGGTCACTTCCCCGACCGCCGTCGGAGTCCAAAACAAATAACAGTTATTTTTGGATAAAATAGCGCCATTCACCACTCACTTCCAAGGATCGTCCAATGTCAGAGCACTGTAAAAAAGCCTATATAACGACACCTATATATTATGTCAACGACATAGCCCATATAGGACACGCGTATACCACGATAATAGCCGACACACTCGCCATCTACTCCAGAATGGCCGGTCTCGATACATTTTTTCTCACCGGTACCGACGAACACGGACAGAAGATAGAGGAGGCCGCGAGAAAGAGGGACAAACTCCCCAAAGAGTATGCCGACGAGATATCGGACAGATTCAGAAAGCTGTGGGACGAGTTCGGCATAACCTACGACAAATTCATCAGAACGACCGACGAAGAGCACAAAATCGGAGTCCAGAAGGCCTTCGCCAAAATGTATGAAAAGGGTGATATCTATAAAGATACATATAGAGGTCACTACTGCATATCGTGCGAAACCTTTTTTACGGAGACCCAGCTCGTAGATTCCGAATACTGTCCAGAGTGTGGGAAATCTACCAGTATCGTGGAGGAGGAGAGCTACTTTTTCAGACTCTCCAACTATCAGGAGAGACTTCTGAAGTGGTATGCCGAAAACGAAAAGTGCATATTGCCCAAAAC
>Ga0256913_10000835_pt1 | contig 15992 bp, 15 predicted proteins | sample Axial_MatmetaG_FD_185970 | JGI IMG/M metagenome (GOLD analysis project Ga0256913, IMG submission 185970) | Deep-sea worm associated microbial mat communities from Axial Seamount, Juan de Fuca Ridge, Pacific Ocean - Axial_Mat | ecosystem: Environmental > Aquatic > Marine > Oceanic > Microbial...
CCCAGGCTACTGACGATGCCAGCCTGGTGGAACACGCCTGCCCCGGCACCACCATCCGGTGGGTCGAGGGAGACCGGAACAATATCAAAATCACCTTTCCCACTGATCTGACCCTGGCGGACGCCTTGCTGCCGGCGGAAAAACCCGGAGATGAAATGATTCAACCGATCATAACCACCGGTTTTGGTTACGACGTTCACCGACTGGTTCCGGAGCGAAAACTGGTTCTGGGAGGGGTTGTCGTCCCCTTTTCCCACGGGCTGGCAGGCCATTCCGATGCCGATGTGGTCATCCACGCTTTAGTGGACGCGATCCTGGGGGCAGTGGCCGCCGGCGACATCGGCCAGCATTTTCCCGATTCGGATCCCCGCTGGCACAACGTCAACAGCCTTGAATTCCTGGTCTACGCGGACAAACTGGCCGCAGACAATTTTTTCCAGCTGTTGTCCATAGACGTTACCATTGTTGCCCAGGAGCCAAAACTGGCACCTTTTCTGCCCCGAATGCGCCAGGCCATCAACGACACCCTGACCACACCCTGCCAACTGAACATCAAGGCGACAACAACCGAAGGCCTGGGGTTTACCGGCACGGGCGAAGGAATAGCTGCATATGCGGTGGTTACGGCACGTAAGCAGGCACAACGATAAGGCGATGAAGCTGTCGGGGCAATATAATTTCAGCCGTCAGGGCACAAGCAGGTTGTTCCGCCAGGACCCTTTTCACTCTTTCCTCATCCTGTCACTGGTCATCCATCTGCTTTTTCTCATCAGCTGGCCCCGACCGAAATCAGGCAGATTTCAAAATATAAATAGCATTGCGGTACAATTGGTGCGGCAGAGCAAACCGTCGCCGGTTCATAAAAAAGCCCCGGCAAAAAAGACCATCCCCCGGAAAAAAACAACCATCAGCAAGAAAAAACGGATTATTGTCGCCAAGAAACCAACAGTAAAAAAAAGCACCATCAAAAAACCCCGGCCGGCAGCCAGGGAAAAAAAACCTGACCTGAGTAAAATCCGCCAGAAATTGGCTAAAGAAAAACAGCAAAAAGCAGTCAGCCGCATCAAGAACCGGCTGGCCAATGAAAGACCGGTACGCCCGGCGGCGCTCTCCGCTGCCGGCAGTTACCAGCTGAACCGTTACGCAGAGCAGCTGAAAGCCTGGATTACCGACCACTGGCAGCTACCGGAACTGCTGGTAAAGGAGAAGCTGACTGCCACGATTGCCATCACCATCGATGCTTCCGGAAAACTGGTCAGGCAGCAGCCGGAAAAGATGTCCGGAAATCAGCTGTTTGATGATTCCATTTTCAAAGCCATCACCCGGTCAGCCCCATTCCCTCCTTTTCCACCGGCCATGAACAAGGATCAGGAAGAGTTTGTGATAACTTTTGATCCAAATGACATACAATGATATACAATAAATATCGTGAACCAAAAACAAACTGTTCAATTCAAAAACAACCATGACTATGAGAAAACTTATGAATCGCATTCATCAACAATCATTTCGCAACATATTAAAACTGATTATCCCCCTGTTCCTGGCAGCTTTTCTGCTGCTTTACTCCTTACCTGCCAGCAGCAAAGTTTACCTGGAAATCAACCAACCGCATATCAGGAAGATCCCTTTGGCCATTGCTCCCTTGAAAACCCTTGACGGCCGCGATCAGAAAGGGAAAAAATTAGCTGATACCTGTCGGGAAGTCATGATCCATGATCTGGATTTCTCAACCTTTTTCAATGTACTGGCCGACACCAGCACCTATCTGGAAAATGAGGCAAAAAGCGGCATTTCCCTGGGTACCTTCGATTTTAAGGACTGGTCATTGATTGGCGCCGAGTTGTTAATCAAAGGTGGTTATTATCAGACCGGTGATCAGCTGGTCCTGGAAATGCGCCTTTTTGACGTCTTCAGCCGGAAGATGATTATCGGCAAACGCTACCGGGGACGGTTGCAGGACTACCGACTCATGGCCCACAAATTTGACAATGAAGTAGTCAAGGCCATCACCGGCCTGCCGGGCGAGTTTGCATCCAAAATTGCTTTTGTCGGCAAAAAACGGAACCGCAAAGGTGTCAGTCAGGAAATATATATCATGGATTATGACGGTGCCGGGCTGAAACAGGTTACCCATAACGGCGCCATCAACCTTTCCCCGTCCTGGTCTCCAGACGTCACTAAACTGGCCTACACATCTTATAAAAGAAACAATCCCGACCTTTACGTCATCGATTTCAACCGGGGAAAGGAACGGCTGGTAGCCCGCAAAAAAGGCATCAATGCGGCAGCTGAATGGTCCAGCAACTCTTCCCGCATTGTTCTGATGCAGCGGTTTGAAGACAACAGTGAAATCAGCATTATTTCAGCCAACACCGGCAGGCTGCTGAAACGGTTGACCAAAAACTGGGCCAATGAAGCATCTCCCTGCTGGTCGCCGTCAGGCCGGAAAATCGCCTTCGTTTCCGACCGGGCCGGAAGTCCCCAAATTTACACTATCAATTTGGCGAACAATGATTTACAGCGGATCACCAGATCCGGCAACTACAACGCCCATCCCAACTGGTCGGAGATCAACAACAAGATTGTCTTTACTTCCATCATTGACGGCAGTTTCCAGATCTGCTCCATCAACCCGGACGGCAGCGGCCTGCAGCAGCTCACTTTTCTCAAAGGCGACAATGAAGACCCATCCTGGTCTCCCAATGGACAGCACATTGTTTTCACCTCATCCGCCACCGGCATCAAGCAGCTGATGGTTATGAACCTTCATGGTCGGGACATCACGCCCCTGACCCGGGAAAATCTGGAGGAAAAAAGTCCTTCATGGTCGGGAAATCAATAAAACATGATTTTTATTCAAGTTTCCAGTTTTCAGCTTATTACTTGATTTTTTAAAAAAAAGACGTTATTAATTACCGGGTAAAACAACCAACATTTTGAATTTCCACAGAAAGGAGAAAGTGCGACTATGAAACATATGAAAATGGTGATCGTACTCATTTTACTGGCTAGTGTGGCCGTAATGTTTTCCGCTTGTGCTACTTGTAAAACCAAAAAGGTAGCGGAAGAAAAAGTGAGTCAGCCGGCAGCCATGGAGGAACCGGCAAAAGTTGTTCCGGCAAAAGTTGATGAAACCCCCCTCCCTGTTCCGGTGCTCGCCGTGGGAGACAAACTTGATCCCATCTATTTCGATTTCGACAAGTATGAGCTTAAAGATCTTGCCCGCGACCAGCTCACCAAAAATGCCCAGTGGATGAAAGACAATCCTGGAGCAGTTATCCGCATTGAAGGGAACTGTGACGAAAGGGGCTCCAATGAATACAACCTTGCCCTGGGTGAAAGGCGGGCGGCCAGCGCCAAAAAATACCTGGTTTACCAGGGGATTTCCCCGAATCGGCTGGAAACCATCAGTTACGGCGAAGAGAAGGCAGTGTGCGGCGGCCACTATGAAGGCTGCTGGTGGAAAAACCGGCGTGATGATTTCGTCATTGTTGAAAAGTGATTTTATACCAATTCAGAACGGCTGTGAATTTCAAGGGGTAGTATGAACATCCGTTGTCAGCACTTTTTTCTGGTATTTTTACTGGTTATTGTCTCGGGAACCGGATGTGTAAATGACCAGTATTACGTCCAGCTTGACGACAACGTCCGCAATCTGCAGCGCCGGGTTGAAACCGTCGAGTCAAGACAGGCGGAATTTCAGCGTAAATCCGGGGCCGAACTGCAGAAGCTGAATGCCGATACCAATGTCAGGCTTGACAGTTTGGAAACGGAAGTTCAAATTATTAATGCTAACCTGGAGGAAAACGGGCGGGCGCCGCGGGAACTGCCTGCAGTGGAAACCAAAGACGTCCAATTGATGTATGAACGTCTTGACGCCCGGTTGAAAAAACTGGAAAGCACGGTACAACAGTTACAGCAGCAGGCCAACGGGCCTGCTGCTGTAATCAATACCTCCAGCAAAGCCGCTGCAACCCCTTTGCCTGTTGCGGCTTCTACAAAGGAAAAACCGGTCGTTTCACCAGGAACCGTGAAGCCGGGAGCCCGGGAAAAAGCATTTTATGATGACGCATATGCCGTTTTTAAGCACGGAGACTACCCCACGGCCAGGAAAAAATTCGCTAAATTTTTAACAGCTTTTCCCAAAAGTACTTTTCGCGTCAACGCCTTATTCTGGATTGCCGAGTGCTCCTATAAAGAAAAACAATACGAGGAAGCAATCATCAAATATGATGAGATTATCACTAAGTACCCTCACAGCCCTAAAGTTTCCAGCGCTCTACTGAAACAGGGCTTTTCATTCCTGATGCTCGGGGATAAAACTGACGGAAAAATCATTCTGGAAAAAGTCATTGCCGACTATCCGAATTCCGCTCAGGCCGAGATTGCCAGACGAAAGCTTGAAGTTCTGAACAAAAAATAGCTCCCGCCCATCTTCCGCTACCTCACTTTTTCCGTCAATTAATCGATCAAATTACCATTTTGTACCTCAGGGTACATAATCCTGTCTACTATCCACCATCTCACCAGCCCATAAAGTCAAGTAAAATACAATAATTTCAGCATGTCATGGCTTTCAAGAAGTATCCTTGCAGCCATTTTCCCCGACACCACAAATCCAATGGCACTATTTTTGCTCATTATTTTCTCAAAAAATTCAAAAAAAACTAAAATTATTGGGAAAACCGTCGACAGGTATAATATCTCTAATATTTCCGCCTGATTGGCAAAACAGTTTCTACCCATTATGACACAACTACCTTCAAACCAGTATGCCTTGTTATAAAAAGAATTATTAATTCAGCTAACACTTTGGAGGACCATGTTTTTCCAAAAATCCCAAACTCTGCTCGGACTCAACATCGGTTCCAGCTATATTAAGGTTGTGGAACTGAATAATTCAGGCTCAAGGTATACATTGCAAAATTTTGGCTATGCCGTCCTGCCATCTGACACTATTGTTGATGGTACCATCATGGATTCCATGGCCATAGTCAATGCCATCAAAAACCTGGTAGAAAACCTGAAAATCAAGAAAAAGAAGATTTGTACTTCCATTTCCGGGCACTCTGTCATCACGAAAAAGATCCTGATGCCACTGATGGATGAAGCAACGGTGGAAAACACTATCCAGGATGAAGCAGTTCACCACATTCCCTATGATATTTTCGATGTCAATCTTGACTTCCAGATTTTAGGGCCTAGCTCGGAAGCCAATGATAAAATGGATGTGTTGCTGGTAGCCGTCAAAAAAGACGTCATCAACGACTACCTCGGAGTTATAGAAGAGGCCGGACTTCAACCGGCAATCGTCGATGTAGATACTTTTGCTTTGGAGAACATGTATGAATACAACTATGAAGAAGTCACGGATAAAATTGTCACCCTGGTGGATATAGGCTCCAACATCACCAACATCAACATTATTAAAGATGGAATATCCAATTTTAACCGGGATATCACCGTGGGCAGTCGACAAATCACCGAACAGCTGCAAAAACAGCTGAATCTGAATTATCAAACCGCTGAACAATTAAAACTGGGAGTTCCGGTTGAAGGGCTCAAACATGATGACACAATCAAGCTGATCTCCGACGCCTCTTTTGCTTATATCAACGAAATTGCTAAAACTATTGATTTTTATCATACTTCCGCCTCTGGAAACCAGGTGGAAACAATCTACTTGGCTGGTGGAGGTGCCAAGCTAACCGGCATTGTCGAAGCAGTACAGGAAATCACTAATATTCCCACTGAAATAATTGATCCTTTTCGCAACCTGATCATCCCGGAAAAAAAGTTTGATCACGAATATATCCGGGATATCGCCCCCCTGGCTGGGGTTGCTGTAGGTCTGGCATTAAGGAAGGATAGAATTAAATGATTAGAATAAACCTTCTCCCGGTTCGTGCTGAACGAAAAAAACACAGCCTGCAGAAACAATTGGCTATCGGCATTATTTCGATTGTGCTGGCAGTTGCCATCTGTGGCTATGTACATTTTTTCTTGACTGCGAAAATCAACCGGGTATCGCGCAACCTGAAGCAGACCCAAAAAGAAATCGCCGCACTCAAACCAATTATTGACAAAATCAATCATTACAAACAGCAAAAAGAAGAAATTTCCAAGAAAATCACTATTATCGACAACCTGGATGCCGCACGTCTGGAACCAGTTTACACCCTCCACGATCTCAATCAGTATAAACCTGATAAGCTATGGTTTACCCAGTTGAGCAAAAAGGGATCCAGTCTGAATATCAAAGGAATTTCCATTGATAATGAAACTATTGTCAACTTTCTGGACAATTTAAAACAGTCTCTTCCTCTCAAGAAATCAGAACTTGTCTATCTTAAATCAAGCAAAATACAGGACCTGGAACTGAAAGAATTTCTGATCAACTCAATGCTGACCCCAGTTGCGGCAACCAAAAAAGCCAACACCAGTCAGTCCAAGGGGAATTAGGATGGCGGATCTGAACTTAGAATTTCTTCATAGGCTCCCAACCGGCAAAAAGATTTTAATCCTGGTTGCCATTGTCATTGCAATCGGGGGCCTGTACTATTATTTTCTCTTTACTCCCAAATACAAACAGTTGACCAGAATACAGGCAAAATATAAGAAAGCCCAGCTTACCCTCAGTCAAACTAAACAGGTAGCCAGTCAGTTGCCGCAGTTTGAAAAGGAAATGGCTGCCCTGCAAATTGATTTCAAAGTTGCCTCCAGGAAGCTGCCTAATTCCAGAGAAATACCCCGTCTGCTGATGCAAATTACCAAGCTGGGCAAAGAAGGCGGTCTTGAATTTTTACTGTTTCAACCCCAGGCGGAAAAACCAGTTGATTTCTATGCCGAAGTGCCGATAGACATCGAAGTTATCGGTGGCTATCATGCGCTTAGCAATTTCTTCAACAAAATATGCACCATGCCAAGGATTGTTTCCATCGGCGATTTCGACCTGCATGATTACAAGGTCATCGATGATCGTGACACCGTTAGAACGCGCTTTAAAGCCATTACCTACACTTTCATAAATGAAAAGAAAGGTGAGACAAAAAATGGTAGCTAAGTTGAAACAGCTGTCATTGTTTGCGGCAGCAGCACTCATGCTCCTTGGAATCCTGCCATTTGTTCCCGGGCAGTCAGTATATGCCCTGAACCAGGAGAAGGAAAAAGAAATAAAACCGGCTACCGCTATGCCAACGGATAGTGAGCCCTCATTTATTTATAACTCATTGGGGAAACCGGACCCTTTCCGCCCATTTATTAATTTCAATGCCATTGAACGTCCAATTCCTACCGAGGAACCCAAAACGCCGTTGCAACGTTATTCCCTGAACCAGTTCAAACTGGTGGGTATTTTGATGGCTGGAACTCATTTTGCCATGGTCGAGGATCCGGAACAAATCAGTTATACGATCACGGAAGGAGACCAGTTGGGTAATTTGAGCGGTATTGTTGAAGAAATAAGGGAAAATGAAATGGTTGTCGCTGAACCTTACCTTGACATTTTTGACCAGCAGCAAATTCGGAAAATTACCATAAAACTCCATGTTGAAGAAGACCAGGGGGGTAAAATACAATGAAATCAAGGATACAATCCTGTTTAATGATGGCAATAATCTTTATCGGCTTATTTTTCAGCCTGCCCGGTCTGGTACCGGCTGCAACTCAGAAAATCACGATGCAAAGCCGTCATTCCGAAGGCAGGGTTTTGGTTGTTTTCACTGGCGAACAACGCATGAAACGCTGTAAAACCTTCCGGTTGTTCCATGTAGACAATCCTGCCCGGCTGGTTATTGATTTTCCGGATGCCACCTTTGAGGCCACTGACATTTCGGCGGACCTGGACAAAACTCTTTACGAAGGATTCCGCTACCAAATATACCCTGATAAAACCCGGGTAGTTTTTGATACTAATCAGGATCAGCTTCCAGAATATACTTTTTCTTTAGCTGATAATGAGCTGCTCCTCGCTTTGCCCATGGCCGGAGGTCAGGCAACCAGCAACGCAGCCACGAAGCGGCAGGTAAAAACACACAAGGCAGTAAAAAAAGCAAAACCAAAAACAGCTAAAGTAGCCAGCCGGCGCAGGAGCAGTAATTATATCACCGTTGATTTCAAAGATGCCGATCTCCAGAACGTCTTTCGCTTTCTGGCTGACGTTAAAAGCTACAATCTGGTCATGGGTGATGACGTCAAAGGCACGGTAACCCTGAAACTTAAAAAAGTGCCCTGGAGGCAGGCCTTCAACATCCTGTTGAACACCAACAAGCTGGGCATGGAAAGAACCGGAAATGTCATCCGCATTGCCCCTCTGGAACGTTTCAAAGAAGAGAAAGAAGCCCGGGCCCAGAACAAAAAAGCCAATGAAACTTTGGAAAATTTAGTGACTGAAATTATCAAGGTTAATTTTGCCACCGCCAGCGAAGTGGCACCAAGATTGAAATCAGTACTCAGTGAACGTGGCACTATCGATACTGACATGAGAACCAACACCTTGATCATTAACGATATTCCGGCCTACATTCAACAAGCTCGGGCACTCCTGGAACAATTGGATACACCCATTAAACAGGTTCTTATTGAAGCCAAGATCGTCAAAATTGAAACTGATGCCGTTAAAGATATCGGCATCCAATGGGGCGGTGCCTACGGAGATACGCACAACGATCACTACTATGGCATCAACGGTAACGTTGGCGCTACCGGACAACCAGGCATCGACCCAGGGAACGGCGCCCCAACCGTTACCAACAACTACGTGGTTAATATGCCCGCTGCCGGTGCCACCAGCGGTTTGGGAATGATTTTCGGCAAAGTTGGGGTTTTCAACCTGAACCTCCGACTCACGGCCCTGAAAAACAAGCACCTGGCCAATATTCTTTCAACTCCGAAAGTCCTGGCTCTGGACAATCACCAGGCTCGCATCGGCCAGGGCATGGAAATTCCCTACCAGACCACCTCAGACGAGGGAACAACCACGGAATTTAAAAAAGCTGAACTGAGTCTTGAGGTAACCCCCCATATTACCAACAATGACAACGTGGCCATGGATGTACAGATCAACAAAGATTCCCTCGGCCAGATGACTACGGACGGACCAGCTATCAATACTCAGCAGATTCAGACCACCCTGTTGCTCTACAACGGTGAAACGGCGGTAGTCGGTGGCATTATCGAAAAGAATAGAACTGATGATGACCAGAAAGTCCCTGGACTTTCCGAAGTGCCAGTGGTTGGAAGCTTTTTATTCAAGCACACTTATAAAAAGAATGAGCAGACCGAGCTGCTTATTTTCATCACGCCTACGGTCATCCCGGTTCAGAAAAGCGCTGCAAATTTCTAGGATTATTTCCCTCGAAAACATCCAGCAAAGCCGGCTGATCATATGATCAGCCGGCTTTTTTATTGCACCAAAAAACTTTCCATGTAATAATGATTTTTCTGGGGATCAGCTATTAGGACTGATAAACTAAGAGGAATCGAAACATTATGTTGACCTACCTGACTGCCGGAGAATCCCATGGCCCCCAACTTACCGCCATTATTTCCGGCCTTCCTGCCGGGCTTTCGCTCACCGAAAATCTCATCAACCACGACCTGGCCCGGCGACAGCAGGGATATGGGCGCGGACAGCGCATGCAGATAGAAACCGACCAGGTCATCTTTCAATCGGGGGTGCGATTCGGCAAAACAACCGGTAATCCCTTGACCCTGGTGATTAAAAACGCAGACTGGAGCAACTGGCAGCAGGAAATGTCCACCTCGGCTGCCGATGCCGACCGAAGCCATCCGGTTACCAGGCCCCGCCCCGGGCACGCTGATTTGGCCGGTTGCCTAAAATTCAACCAGCGTGACGTCCGCAATATTCTCGAACGAGCCAGCGCCCGGGAAACCGCCATCCGGGTTGCCGTCGGTGCAGTATGCAAAGCATTGCTTCAACCTTTTGCCATTAAAATTTTTTCCTACGTCACCAGCATCGGCGAACATGAACTTGAACCGGAAATCCTGCAGCAGGATGATGAACAGCTGGCGTTCATGGCGGAAGAATCCCCTTTTCGGGTTCCGGATCCTCAACTGGAAAAAAAGCTCAAAAACTCGGTGGACAAGGCTAAACGGGAGGGGGACAGTCTGGGAGGATGCTTTCGCATCATCGCCCGGGGGCTGCCGTCGGGCATCGGCAGTCACATCCAATACGACGATAAATTGGACGGTCGTCTGGCCCAAGCGGTCATGAGCATCCAAGCAATAAAAGGGGTGGAAATCGGCCTGGGATTCAAGGCGGCACAGACTCCGGGCTCACAGGTCCACGATGAGATTATTTACGAACAGAGGCGGGGGTTCTATCACCGGAGCAACAATGCCGGCGGCATCGAAGGCGGCATCAGCAACGGTGAAGATATTATCGTTACAGCGGCGATGAAGCCAATCCCCACCCTCTACCGGCCGTTGCAATCGGTTGATCTGATCAGCAAACAAACTTTCCAGGCCTCGGTTGAACGATCAGATACTTGCGCCGTTCCCGCCGCCGCAGTAGTCGGCGAAGCAGCAGTGGCCATTGAAATAGCCAAGCTGTTCCTGGAAAAATTCGGCGGAGATTTCATCGAAGAAACAATGGCTCATTACCAAATGTATGTTGATCACCTGCATTCATTCTAGCTTAACTTTTCCCACTCCCGGGAACTGATACGGGCACCATCACTGATGAACATTGAACAGCATCTCATCCTTACCGGGTTTATGGGCTCGGGAAAATCATCGGTAGGCAGAGAACTGGCTAACATGCTGCAAAATCCTTTCATTGACCTCGATGAATACATCGAAAAACAAACGGGATTAACCATCACCGAGATATTTACTCGACAGGGAGAAGGAGATTTCCGTCGTCTGGAAACACGGTTCCTACAGGAAGTGTTACACTGCCCTCCCCTCATAGTATCAACCGGTGGTGGCACCATCATCAGCGAAGAAAATCGCCGGCTGATGCAGGCTTCGGGATATGTTGTTTTTCTGGATGCCAGCTGGGAAACTCTTACGGAAAGAACGGCGGCAAGCTGCTCACGACCCTTGTTGCAATCCCCAGAGAAAACGGCAACAGACAACAGGTTCAGGCAACAAAAAATAAAGGACCTTCTCAATGCAAGAAGGCCCTTTTACGAAAAGTGTCACGTAAAGATCACCACCGACAACCTGTCGGTCCACCAGGTAGCGCGAAAGATCATCCAGCAAATCACTTCAAGCTGATTATACTCCCCCCCAGATTTTCCCTTTTTCCCTACTCGGTTTTTTTCTTCTCGGCTTTTTCCGGCACCACCGCCGCCGGCTGCACATCCGCCTGGGATTTGGCCTTTTCAGTGTTGACCTTTTTGTCCACCACGGCCGGGACCGCTGGTTGGGACGGTTGGGCCTGGGTTGAAATAGGCGCTGCCGGTTTAGCCGGTGTAAATCCTTCCATCACTGTTCCCTTTACTCGATGGGCCGAAGTGATGGTCAGGGACAGGGAAGTTAACATGAAAATAGTTGCCGCTATCGCGGTCAAGCGGGTAAAAAACTTGCTCGACCCCGAACTGCCAAACAGCGTCTGGCTGCTGCCGGCACCAAAAGCGGCGCCCATGCCGGCACCGGTGCCGGTTTGCAACAGGATGATAAAAATCAAAGCAAATGAAACAATCACATGCAAAACAATGATAAAAGTCGTCAAGGCTTCCTCCCACGAAAGTTTTAAAGGCCTGAATTTCTAGCAGTAAATGCGCTGAAAGTCAAGCCTTAAGCATTTCAACCTCCAATTGGCAGCGAAAGATAATCAAACGCTTTCAGCAATCCGGGCAAAATCTTCCGGATTCAAGGAAGCACCACCAACCAAGACGCCATTGATGTCACCCACAGCCAGCAAATCAGGGGCATTTGCCGGTTTGACGCTGCCACCATAGAGGATGGGAATATCCTCCCCTTTGTCACCACCAACCAAAGAAAGTAAACAGCGGCGAATAAACTGGTGCATACTCTCGGCGTCAGCAACCGTCGCCGTCTTCCCGGTGCCGATGGCCCAAACCGGCTCATAGGCAATCATCAACTGCACATTAGATGCAATTCCATCCAGTCCTTGCCGCAACTGCTTTTCAACCACCGACCTGGCGATGCCATCTTCCCGCTGTTCCAGGGTTTCTCCAACACAGAGAACAGGGACCAGACCCGCGGCCAGCGCTGCTTTTATCTTCTGATTAAGAAAATCATCCTGTTCACCGAAAAGCGCCCGCCGTTCGGAATGACCAATCAGGACATGGCTGGCACCAACATCGGCAAGCATGGACAAAGATGTTTCCCCGGTATAAGCCCCTTCACCGCCTGGATGGCAGTTCTGGGCCGCCAGGGCAATGCCGGCCTCCCGGCAGCGGGCTGCCATGGATGCCAGCAGGGTAAAGTTAGGAGCCAGAATCAGCGAACATTTTTCCATCATTTCCCGGTGGCACCGGGGAATAAAAGCATCCAGAAACATGATCCCTTCTTTAAGGGTTTTATACATTTTCCAGTTGCCGGCAATAATTTTCCGCTTCATCCACCCTCCTTTGAATATTTTCCCTTTAACCTCTTTGGCCTAATGACACGATTCCCGTTCCAAAGCCGCAATCGCCGGCAAGGTTCCCCCTTCCAGCAGTTTCAGGAAAGCCCCACCGCCAGTGGAAATATAGGATATCCGATCCATTTCCCCCGCTTTATGAACCGCGACATCGGTATCCCCACCACCGACAATGGTCAAAGCGTAGGTATTGGCAACATTATGAACCATGGCCAGGGTTCCCCGGCTGAAGGAATCAATTTCAAAAGCTCCCATGGGCCCGTTCCAGATGATGGTTTTGGCATTCTGGAGAACTTCATTGAAAAGCGTCGTAGTTGCCGGACCGATGTCAAGTCCCATCCAGTCCTTGGGGATCTCCTGTACCGGCATTACTTTGGTATCCGCGTCCGGAGCCATGCGATTTCCGGCCACGCAGTCCACCGGCAGATAAAACCGGACACCTTTGTCAATAGCCCGCTGAAAGATTTTTCCGGCCTGTTCAACCATATCATCCTCAACCAGAGACTTCCCTAGGCCAAAACCCATGGCTTTCAGGAAAGTAAAAGCCATGGCCCCGCCAACCACAATTTTATCCACCCGGTTGATGAGATTTTCCAAGGCGCCCAATTTGCTCGACACCTTGGCGCCACCGACGATGGCCACTACCGGGCGCAATGGATTCTCCAAAGCCCGATGGAAATAATTCAATTCATCTTTCATCAAAAAGCCGGCAAAGCGCTGGGGAAGATATTCGGTAATTCCAACCACCGACGCATGGGAACGGTGGGCGGTGGCAAAAGCATCATTGACATATAAATCCATTCCCTCGGCCAGGGACCGGGAAAAATCAGGGTCATTGCTGGTTTCTCCCGGGTGAAAACGCAGGTTTTCGAGCAGGATGACCGTGCCGGGCGTTGCTTCCTCCAGAGTTTTGCGCACACTGGAACCAATGCAATCCGACAAAAAAACAACATCCTTTTTCAGCAACCGTCCCAAGCGCTTGGCCACCGGAGCCAGAGAAAATTTAGGTACCACCGATCCTTTGGGACGTCCCATGTGGGAAGCAATCACTACCACCAGATCGTCATCCAGAAGGGCATTGATAGTCGGCAGAACCCGGCGGATACGAACATCATCGGTAATGTTGCCGCTATCATCCAAGGGCACATTAAAATCTACCCGGACAAAGGCCTTTTTCCCTTCCAGTTCACGATCCTTCAACTCATCGACAAAACATATCATGGTCGTTTCTCCTTATCCAGGGGCAGTGAGAAAAATGCTCGTCAGCTGTCAGCCTCCTTGATAACTTGCACCAGTTTTTTCCGCCCGTCAAACACATCCAGCCATTCGGCCATCGCAGGAGGGCAGCAGTTTTACCGGGAGAACTTTATCAAGTTCCCTACCCCATCCGGAAACTGATTTCCCGGATAATCCTGAGTCCTACCGGAGTCCTGCCTTTGCCGCCACATAAGCGGTAAGGTCATTAAGCCGGTTGGCATAGCCCCACTCGTTGTCATACCAGCTCATCACCTTTACCATGGTGCCACCCATCACGTTGGTCAACTCGGCATCAATGATGGAAGAAAAAGGATTGTGATTATAGTCAATGGAAACCAGCGGTTCGTCAGAAACCATCAGAATCCCGGCCAACGACCCTGCCGCCGCCTGGCGGAAAGCGTCATTTACCGCTTCCGCGGAAGTTTCTTTTTCAACCTCAACCACGAGGTCAACGATCGAGACGTCAGGGGTCGGCACCCGAACCGCCAAACCGTCAAGTTTGCCTTTCAACTGGGGAAGCACCAACCCAACAGCAGCCGCCGCTCCCGTGGTCGTGGGAATCATGGACATGGCTGCCGCCCGGGCCCGCCGCAAATCTTTATGCCGGGAGTCCAGTATCTGTTGATCCCTGGTATAAGAATGGATGGTAGTCATCATCCCGCGGACAATGCCAAAATTTTCCATCAAGACTTTAGCTGCCGGTGCCAGGCAATTGGTCGTACAGGACGCATTGGACACCACAAAATGTTTTTCCGGGTCAAAGTCATCCTGGTTGACACCCATCACAATAGTAGTATCCGCCTGTTTCACCGGTGCCGACACTACCACCCGTTTTGCCCCGGCATCGAGAAATATCGCCGCCTTGTCCCGCTGTCGGTACAAGCCGGAGCACTCCATCACAATATCCACATCCAGCTCCTTCCAGGGAACTTTCAGGGGATCACGCCCGGCAATCAGTTGAATTTCTTTGCCATTCACCGTCAAGACCTTATCGCCAGGCACCACTTCCGCGTCAAGCGTTCCGGAAACGGAATCATATTTCAGCAAATGGGCCATAGTCCTGGCATCATCAGTGGTACTGACAATTGCCTGAAAATCAAACCGGTCGTCGTTCACCGCGGCCCGCAGGGAATCTCTACCTATCCGACCAAAGCCATTTACCGCTACTTTTACTGCCGCCATTTTCGCCTCCGCTTCCATAATGAGTTGAACGTATCGCTAAAAGTCCGCTGGACTCAACGTCCGCTGGGAACAATCACTACATGATCTTCAATCTGGTACAAACATCAGAAATCTAGCTTTACTATGTGCAATTATATATAAAAAAAATCCGGAGTCAACATATATCCACACTATGCAGAATATATTCGGCTCCGGAAAAAATAATCTGAACAGAAAAACCAACTTTAACCAGCACCATAGCTGTGCAGGCCTGACAGCAGCAGGTTAACCCCCAGGTAGGTAAAAATAACCGCGGCAAAGCCAACGATGGACAGGGTGGCAGCCTTGATACCCCGCCAACCCCTGGTTATACGGGCGTGAAGGAAAGCGGCATAGATAAACCAGGTAATCAGTGACCAGGTCTCTTTGGGATCCCAGCTCCAGTAGGTACCCCAGGCATAGTTCGCCCAGGCAGCCCCGGTAATAATGCCGATGGAAAGCAGGGGAAAACCAATGGCAATGGTTTTATAAATAAGTTCATCAAGCACCGGGGAAGAAGGAAAACTGGCCAGCAATCCTCCTTTTTTATGCCGATCCTCATAACGTTTCTTCAAAATGAAGGTAATACTGACCCCACAGGAAACCGCAAAAGCGGCATAACCAAGGAAACAGGTAATCACATGGGAGATCAGCCAGTTGCTCTGCAGGGCCGGTACCAGGGGTTGAATAGTTTCATTCACCTGAGGTGAAATGGAAGCATAAGCCATTCCCATGGCGGCGAAAGGGGTAACAAAAGCACCAAGGAGATACAACTTGTACTTATATTGGATGATCAGGTAAAGAAGAATGATCGTCCAGGCGAAAAATACCAGTGATTCATACAGGTTGGACATGGGCGCATGCCCGATGCCCATTTGATAGGACTCATACCAACGCAAACCAATGGCAAAAGTCTGCAACAGCCATCCCCCCAGGGTAACTGCTGTTGCCACTCTGC
>Ga0256913_10000836_pt1 | contig 15970 bp, 8 predicted proteins | sample Axial_MatmetaG_FD_185970 | JGI IMG/M metagenome (GOLD analysis project Ga0256913, IMG submission 185970) | Deep-sea worm associated microbial mat communities from Axial Seamount, Juan de Fuca Ridge, Pacific Ocean - Axial_Mat | ecosystem: Environmental > Aquatic > Marine > Oceanic > Microbial...
GAAACAATCGGTTTTGGGTGTTAATCAATATCCGAACATTACCGAACGATTGGAGCGGTTGAATGACGAATCTGTTCTGTATGCAGCAAAAACCGTTAACAATACCGTTGCCGAACCGCTTTTGCAATATCGCGGAGCCATGGCCTTTGAGCAGATGAGATATAAAACCGACCAGTATGCCAAAAACAATCCCCGTCCGAAAGTGTGGATGTTTACTTTCGGAAATCTTGCCATGCGAAGGGCAAGAAGCCAGTTTGCAGGCAACTTTTTCGGAGTGGCGGGATTTGAAATTATTGATAACCCCGGATTTAACACGGTGGCCGACGGTATTGCCGCCGCCAAAAAAGATAAACCTGATATTGTTGTGCTATGTGCATCGGATGAAGATTACAAGCTATGGGCCAAAGAGGCATTTACCGCTTTAAAAGATGAATTTATTGTTGTACTGGCAGGTTATCCGGCAGAGCTTGTTGAAACATTAAAAAACATGGGAATGGAAAACTTTATTCATGTTAAAAGCAATGTTTTGGATGAATTGAACCGGTACCGGCAGATGATTGGAATTGAAAAACAGCATTAATAATTTACGATAAAAATTTACAGTTGTTTAAAATATAACAGCACAAGAGTAACAATTAGCAGCTTAAATAAAATAAAATGAAACCAAACTTTAACAATATAGATTTGACCAACATTCCTTCGGATAATTTGCCGTTGGATGAATGGGAAAAGCAACATCAGGTAAATTCCGGATGGGAGACTCCGGAACACATAAAGGTAAAACCGGTTTTTACTCCGGAGGTGAAAAAAAACATGAAACATCTTGAATTTGCCGCCGGACTGCCGCCTTTTTTGCGCGGCCCCTACTCTACCATGTATGTTACCCGTCCGTGGACAATCCGCCAGTATGCCGGTTTCTCAACGGCTGAAGAATCCAATGCTTTTTACCGGCGCAATCTGGCTGCAGGACAAAAAGGCCTTTCGGTTGCTTTCGACCTGGCAACCCATCGCGGCTACGATTCCGATCATGAGCGAGTGGTGGGCGATGTGGGAAAAGCAGGTGTGGCCATCGATTCCGTCCTCGATATGAAAGTGCTTTTTAACCAGATTCCGCTGAACAAAATTTCAGTATCCATGACCATGAACGGAGCCGTGTTGCCGGTAATGGCCTTTTACATTGTTACGGCCCTGGAGCAGGGAGCCAAAATGGAAGAACTGGCAGGAACCATCCAAAACGATATTTTAAAAGAGTTTATGGTTCGTAATACTTACATTTATCCGCCGGCACCTTCCATGCGCATTATCTCCGATATTTTTGAATATACTTCGCAAAATATGCCCAGGTTCAACAGCATTTCCATCTCGGGTTATCATATCCAGGAGGCGGGAGCCACGGCCGATATTGAACTGGCATATACGCTGGCCGACGGGCTTGACTACATCCGTACCGGTTTGAAAGCAGGACTTAAAATCGATCAGTTTGCTCCGCGACTCAGCTTTTTTTGGGGATTGGGAATGAACCATTTTATGGAGATTGCCAAACTACGTGCCGGCCGCATGCTGTGGGCCAAAATTGTGAAACAGTTCAATCCGGAAAATCCAAAATCAATGGCACTGAGAACCCACACCCAAACTTCGGGATGGAGTCTTACGGAACAAGATCCGTTTAATAATGTGGCACGAACCTGTATCGAAGCCATGGGTGCCGCTTTGGGCGGAACCCAGTCGCTGCACACCAATGCCCTGGATGAGGCCATTGCACTGCCCACCGATTTTTCGGCACGCATTGCCCGTAATACTCAAATCTATATTCAGGAAGAAACCGGTATTACAAAAAATGTTGACCCGTGGGCCGGCTCCTATTATGTGGAGTACTTAACACATGAACTGGCCGAAAAAGCATGGAAACTGATTGAAGAGGTAGAAGAGATGGGCGGCATGGCAAAAGCCATTGAAACGGGACTTCCCAAAATGCGTATCGAAGAAGCGGCTGCCCGTAAACAGGCACGTATTGATGCCCATAAAGATGTAATTGTGGGAGTAAATAAATATCGTCCCGATAAGGAAGAACCGCTGGATATTCTCGAAGTGGACAACACGGCGGTACGGCTGTCGCAAATAGAGCGGCTCAACAAGCTGAAAGCCGAACGTGATAATGATGCCGTTCAAAAATGTTTGGATGCCATTACCCGTTCCTGCGAAACAGGTGAAGGAAATTTATTAGCTTTGGCCGTTGATGCAGCACAAAAACGGGCTACGCTGGGTGAAATATCCTACGCCTGTGAAAAAGTTTTCGGGAGGTATAAAGCAGTGATTAAATCAATTTCAGGAGTCTATTCGGCCGAAGCGGGCAATGACAAGGAGTTTAAAAAAGCCCGTGAACTGGCCGATAAATTTGCCGCCCTTGAAGGGCGCAGGCCGCGTATTATGATTGCCAAAATGGGGCAGGATGGTCACGACCGCGGAGCCAAAGTGGTAGCCACCGGCTATGCCGACATCGGCTTTGACGTGGATATGGGCCCCCTGTTTCAAACACCCGCCGAAGCAGCCCGCCAGGCAGTGGAAAACGATGTGCATATTCTCGGCGTTTCGTCGCTCGCCGCCGGACACAAAACCCTGGTTCCGCAGGTTATGGAAGAGCTGAAAAAACTGGGCAGAGAAGATATTATGGTGATAGTAGGAGGCGTGATTCCGCACCAGGATTATCAGTTTTTGTACGATGCAGGGGTGGTGGCCATTTTCGGCCCCGGAACCAAAATTTCCGAAGCCGGTATTAAAATGCTGGAACTGCTTATTGAAGCAAGAGAATAACACAACCGGCAAAAAAAGTACCGTAATATTCCTGTTTTCAGGGTTTATCCGGTTTTTGTATTTTTATCACCTCCTTTTTTTGAGCAGGTAAAACAGCATTTACCGCTTATACTCTTAAATATATTTATATGCGTAAATATTTACTATTATTTTCGATGCTATTATTAATTGCTTCGCTAACTTTTGCTCAGGATAGTTTAAGAAGTAAAAAAATCGGTATAATAGACAAAATGGTTGTTTTTTTTGACAGCTTTTCGTCAAGTGGACAAAATGGTTGGTGTTTTTTTTAACAATTTTTGAAGTTCATTCTGAGTAATATTATTCAAATTCTTGTTAAAGCGATGTGTTTCTTGTCTTTAAGAATCGTAGGGCTTTTATTCTTTGAGGATTTTTAAGGCTTTATCACGGTAGCTTTTGCCTATGGTAAGTTTACTGCCGGCAATTTCAACGGCATTTCCTACAATGGCTTTTATTTTAGGAATAGATACGATAAAAGATTTGTGAATGCGCAAAAACATTGATTCAGGTAAAATACTTTCCAGGTTTTTTAATGATTGAAGCGTAATTATTTTTTCTTTTTCTGTGTGAATTCGAACATATTCGCTTAACCCTTCAATATATAGGATTTCATTAAAATATATTTTAACCAGTTTATAATCAGCTTTAACGAAAAAATGGTCTTTGGATTCATTGATTGTTGGGGAAAATGCAGAATTGTTTTTTAACCGGTTTCTTTCAATAACTTTATTGGTTGCTTTCAGAAAACGGTCAAAAGTAACGGGTTTTAAAAGATAATCAACCACATTAAGGTCATAACTTTCGAGAGCATACTCTTTATAAGCCGTAATAAGTACTACATAAGGTTTTTGGACGAGTGATTTTAACATTTCAATTCCGGTGAGTTCCGGCATTTCAATATCCAGAAAAAGCAGGTCGATTCTGTTAGTATGTAAAAGTTCCAAAGCCTGAAAAGCATCTTCGGCGGTTCCGGCCAAATGTAAATCCGGAATTTTATTAACGTAATCGGTTAATAGTCGTAAGGCAGGAACTTCATCATCAACAAGCAGGCAGTTTAACATGAGTTAGTGTTTTAGAAAAATCAAATGTACAAAAAAGTAAATGAATTACCAACCCGATTTTGTTTGAAACTGGTTGCTACGATAATGTTTTACAGGAGTGTTATTTATTAAATGTTATGGATAATTGTAATGAAAAGATATGATTTTTTGAATGCATTTTTAATGAATAGTTGTTTGGATATAGAAGTTCCAACCTGCTACGCGTATTTTTTAAGCCAATACCTCCACTTTTTTTTTCGGTTAATAGCCGTTTTGAAAAAGTATTTGAAATGGTTAATTCCAACAAATTTTCGCTAATTTTAATTTTACTTTTCATCCAGCCGTGTTTAATATCGGCAAGGTTTCCGTGTTTAAAGCAATTTTCAAAAAGGGGCAATAACAGAAGAGGTTGAATCATTATTTTTTCAGGGTCTCCTTCAACTTCAAAAATAATATTCATTTTGTTTTCTTTATATAGTTGGTGTAACGCAATAAAGTCTTGCAGATAACTAATTTCTTTAGTAAGCGGTACCTTTTTAGCGCTACAATCATATAGTACGTAGCGCATCATATCCGACAACTTAGCAATCATTACCGGTGTATTGTCCGATTTTCGATAGGCCAGTGAATAGATATTACTAAGAACGTTAAATAAAAAATGGGGATTGATTTGATTTTTTAATTGCTTTAATTCGCTTTCAACTTTTTGATATTCCAATCGGTGACGCAGGTTAATGTTAACAAAATAGTCTTTAATAAACTTTAATGACATACTTAAAAGTAAAATCATATATCCTGAAATAACAATACTCATAAAATGAAGCGTAGAAAAGAAATAATGGCTAATTACAGTATTATCTTTAAAAAGTAGTCGAAAAGAGTAATCGGAAAAAGCTCTGGATACAGTTACCAGCAAAAGAAGCAGGTGTATCAAAAGCAAGTACATGATGTATTTACGTTTTTCGAAATATTTTGGCATCAGGAAATAAAGATTTCCATATACTAAAATGGCATTAAAAAAGGCAGAAATAACCGTACGAATAAACACCACCTTTATGTTAATCATATTTCCGAAAAAGAGCGTAATACTACCGATGTAAACCAGCCAAAAAAAAAGATGAAACAGAATTTTGTAATTCTGGCTTGAAAGTATGTTTTCCGATTTAGTATGAATTAGTTTATCTTTCATCTATTAGCAAAAGTAAGTAAACAATTTGTCAAAGTATATTTTTTTCAACCAAATACCTTGGAATTTAAGTCAATAAATCCAAATGATAAATAGAATATTATTATAAAGTTGTATATTGATTACAATAATTGGTTTATTGAATTTATTTTTATTGACCGGGATTGTTCATTACATTTGTTAAGCAATGTTTTTTTATCATGGTAAAAGGCTATAAGTGTACCGGATTTATTAAAAACTTGTTTTTATGCGATGAATAGAGATAATATTGATTAACACCAAACGCGCTATAAAAAATGGTTCAATTTTTAATGCCGGGTTTTAACCCTGAAAATTATAAGATGTTTCTTATATTGACGGTTACGTTGTTATTGAATGTTATAGTAACAGCTCAGCCATTATCCCTGAAAGTGCTTGTAACCGATATTCAGCATACGGGAGATACTGTACGTGTACTGCTTTGGAAAGGAGAAAAAGGATTTCCCCGCGAAAAAGAGTATTGCTTTCGGAAAAAATCATCCCGCGCCACCTCCGATACGGCACTCATTATTTTTAATCATTTGGAACCTGGCGACTATGCCGTCAGCTGTTTTTACGATGAAAACAGCAACAGGAAATACGACAGAAGTTTTTTTCGTCAAACTGCTGAACCATTTGGCCTTTCAGGCCACCCTGATTACAAACATCTGCCTGTTACTTATCAGGATGCCCATTTTGTTATTAATAAGGATAAACAACAAATCGAAATCCCGTTACACTATATAAAAGAAGCCCAAAATTTGTTAAAGCGATAGAAATTGCCTTTTGACTTCAAAAAACAGGCTGTTGGTTGAAAAAACTTTAATTAGCCTTATCCTCATCCTACTTTTGACTTAAAATTCAAAAACTAATTAAATTTTAAGTCATGAAAACTTTAACAAAAAAATTGGCACCTTATTCATTGCTGATTACATTACTGACCGTAGCGGTAGCTTTATTTATGGTTACTGCTTTTAGCTCTTGTCGTAAAGACGGCTCTATTCTTGAGGCGCTCGATCACCAAACAACCAATGATGAAACCGCTGCCGATAACGAATTTGATGACATATTAAAAATGGCTGAAGAGGCCATCGATAGTACGATCAATGCCATTGAGTTTCCTGTTTCAATTAGTGTGGGGCAATGTGCTGTTGTTACTGCCGATACCAATACGCACAACATTACCATCGATTTTGGCTCTGGATGTGTTGGATATGATAACCGTACCCGCTCCGGTAAGATTAATGTACATTACATGGGGTATTATCGCGACCCCAATTCACAACTTACAGTAACGTTTGATAATTTTATTGTTAATGACATTACCATTGAAGGAACATTGAGCTATAATGCTGTTCATCGTGATGCAAATGGCCATTTAACGATTGTAACCAACGTAAAAAACGGAAAACTTATCTATAACGAAACAGGCAGGTATATTAGCTGGGAAACAACCAAAGGACTTACATGGATTGCCGGTGAAAATACAGGAGATGCCTTTGATGATGTGTATGAAGTTACCGGTAACAGTAGCGGTGTAAGTAGTGTGGGAATTGGTTATTCGGCCAATATTACTTCTCCCATTACCATTAAAACAGCTTGTTGGAACCAGTATATTTATTATCCCGTTAGTGGTGTAAAAGAGATAAATCCGTCAGGTTTCCCTACCCGCGTAGTGGATTTTGGCGACGGATCATGCGATAAAGAGGTAATCATAACCGTAAACCACGATGTTTATACCATTACCTTACCATAATTTATCATTAAAATGTTACGTATTCAAATTATTAGTTTGATAAAATGCTCCGAATAAATTAATAAATGGTAGGAAATTTGGTGGGCTTGCCCGTTCGTAAAGGATGGGCAGGTCTGGAGCATTTTTTCTAAAAATATTCTGTTAAACCGAAATTTACAAATAAAACATCCGCACTATGAAAAAGCTATACCTTATTGTCGTGTTAGTAACGGCATTAACACAAACAATATTTTCGCAGGTTGCTATCAGCAACGATGGAAGCAGTGCAGCAGGCACTGCCATGCTTGATATAAAAAGTACTTCCAGGGGATTATTAATTCCCCGGTTAACAACAGCGCAACGATCGGCAATATCTTCACCGGCTACAGGACTTCTGGTTTACGATACTGATGAAAATCATTTTTATTATTATGACGGGGGTTCTTGGTTTAAAATTTACGAAGGTGATTTAGCAATCAATGACCTTTCAGATGCCTCTTCCGATCAAAAAAGTATTTTTCTTGGTTTTAATTCAGGCTTAAACGATGACGGAGCCAATTATAATACCTGCATCGGATACAAAGCAGCTTTTTATAACAATTCGGGAACATTTAATAATAGTTTGGGATACAGTTCATTATATTCGAACACTTCAGGTCAGAATAATGTTGCAATAGGTGCTTTTTCGCTCTATTCCAATACCACAGGAAGTAAAAATGTTGCGTTAGGGAATAATACAAATTATTTTAATCAGGAAGGGTCGCAAAATGTTATGTTGGGTAATGAAGCGGGAAAAGGTACTGCCGTGCATAATAAATCGGGAGATGTATTTATCGGTTATCAGGCAGGATACAACGAAACCGGAAGCAATAAACTCTATATTGAAAATTCCAATTCATCAACCCCACTGATATACGGAGAATTTGATAATGATTTATTGCGCGTTTACGGAACATTAAATATTAATAATGCCTATCAGTTTCCTTTGTTTGACGGTACATCGGGACAAATGTTGGAAACCGATGGTGCAGGCAATGTTTCTTGGTCGAGCAGCACAGGAGCTACAAAAATTGATGATTTGGATGATGGAAAAACAGGAGGGGAAAGTGTTTTTCTCGGAATGGCAGCCGGCTACAATGATGATGGCTCCTCCAATGAGAATGTCGGAGTCGGATATCAGGCTTTGCATAATAACACTTCCGGTGAAAATAATGTGGGATTGGGTTATCAGACAATGTACTATAATACTACCGGCGACAGGAATACTGCTGTCGGATATCAGGCAGGTAAGGGAACAGCATCTCATATTATTTCCGGTAACATCTTTTTGGGATATAAAGCAGGTTTTAATGAAAGCGGAAATAATAAACTGTACATTGAAAATTCAAACTCCGCATCACCATTGATTTATGGTGAATTTGATAATAATTTAATGCGTGTTAACGGAACGTTAGACATAAACAATGCTTATCAGTTTCCTACTACCGACGGAACTTCGGGTCAGGTATTAGAAACTGACGGGAGCGGCAATCTCAGTTGGGCGTTTGGTTCGGGGGCTACACAAATCAATGAGCTGTCGGACGGGAAAACCGGTGGAAAAAGTGTTTTTCTCGGTACTGAAGCAGGAAATAGTGACGATGGAACTTCAAATTATAATGTGGGAGTCGGGTATCATGCTTTAAAAAGTAATTCTGACGGTGAAAATAATATCGGGATAGGTTATGCGGCGCTTTCAGATAATGTAAGCGGAGATGGAAATACTGTGGTGGGTTTTAATGCTTTATCCAACGATAATTCGGGTAATAATACGGCTGTGGGTGCCAATGCGTTATCCGCTGCAAGCGGGACAAATAACAGTGCGGTTGGTTCTTTTGTCATGGCATATACAACAACGGGCATTGATAATACGGCTCTTGGTTACGAAGCATTATTAAATAATATTTCAGGTAACTATAATACGGCTCTTGGTAGTCAGGCCGTTTTCTACAATGAAACAGGGGGGCAAAATACAGTAATCGGATATCAGGCCGGCCATGGTGCCGCAATCCACAATAGTTTTTCCGGTAATGTTTTTATCGGATATCAGGCCGGTTATAATGAAACGGGAAACAACAAACTCTATATCGAAAATTCCAATTCGGCTTCTCCGTTAATTTATGGTGAGTTCGATAATGATTTATTGCGAATAAACGGAACTTTGGACATAAATAATGCTTATCAATTTCCCACATCCGACGGGACGGCAGGCCAGGGACTGCAAACCAACGGAAGCGGAAGTTTAACGTGGTCGGATATTAATATTGACGAAATCAACGAATTGGATGATGCCGTAACAAATACCTCGTCTGTTTTTCTTGGATCGGGATCGGGAACGGCGATTACATCAGGGGAATATAATACTGCTACAGGAATAAATGCAATGAACGCCACCACATCGGGAGGGTACAACACTGCTTTTGGCCACGAAAGTTTATATTCTATTACTACGGGTGATTATAATACTGCCATTGGGTATCAAACATTAAAAATGAATAACGAATCTTATAATACTGCTATCGGTTATCAGGCATTATTAAACTGTAATATTTATGAAAACACGGCTGTAGGTTGTTATTCACTCAAATCGGTTGTTTCCGGGAGGTCAAATACCGCCTGCGGGAAAAGTTCTCTTGAAAATACCAATAGCGGATCGTATAATACATCGTTTGGATATAATGCGGCCGAAAGCAATACCACCGGAAGCAACAATACGGGAATGGGGTATAATTCACTATCCAACACCACAACCGGGTCGTATAATACGGCTATGGGGGCTTTGGCAGGCACATCGGTTAGTGATGCGGATTATACGGGTGCTTTTGGTTATGGTGCGACTCCTGGTGCCACCGGGAAAATAAAAATAGGTGATAATTTACATACTTCCTGGATTGGAGGTAACTCGGAATGGCATAATGTGTCAGACGGTAGGTTTAAACGTAATGTGCGGGAAGATGTTCCCGGCCTTAATTTTATTTTGAAACTAAGACCCGTAACATTTCAGTGGAACAACGAAAAACTGGAACGATTCATAGGCGCAGCCGATGCTGTATTAAATAATTCGGATGCCGAAAGCAAAGCTTTGGTTTCAAAAAACGAGCAAAAAATTTGTACCGGATTTATCGCTCAGGAAGTTGAAGAGGCTGCCAAAAAAACCGGTTATGATTTCGATGGGGTGTATCACCCTCAGCAGGTAAACGATGTATATTCACTGGCTTATGCCGAATTTGTGGTGCCGCTTGTAAAAGCGGTTCAGGAACAACAAAAACAAATAGATGAGCTGAAACAAATTATTAAGGAACAGCAAAAAACCATCAGGCAGTTGGAAAATGCCAGATAAATAATGTGTTTCTGTAGTAGTATATAAAACAGTACGATAATGAAAAAAATATATAGTATCATCATATTGCTTTTAGTATTGCAATCAGGTTTTTCGCAGATGGCCATAACAAATGATGGCAGCCTGCCGGACAGTAGTGCAATGCTCGATATTAAAAGTTCCGATAAGGGGATTCTTATCCCTCGAATGACCACATCCCAGCGAACCGGGATTTCCTCTCCTGATACAGGATTGCTTGTTTATGATTCCGATCAAAATCAGTTCTTTTGCTTTGACGGAACCGATTGGGTACAGTTGATAAGCAGTAGTTTGTCAATTGATGACCTTACCGATGCCTCCTCTGACCAGAAAAACCTCTTTTTTGGTGTAAATGCCGGAATTAATAATAATGCCGGTGATAATACCAATAATACGGGTTTGGGATACAAAACTTTTTATTCAAACAGTGCAGGATTGGAAAATAGTAGTCTGGGATATAAATCATTATATTTCAATACATTTGCTTCTGAAAATACTTCGGTTGGTGCTTTTTCGCTCAATTCAAATACAATCGGAGAAATGAATGTTGCTTTAGGAAGTAGTGCAAACTATTACAATCAGGAGGGTTCAGAAAGTGTTATGATAGGATATAAAGCGGGAAAAAGCACTTCGTTACATAATAAATCGGGAGATGTTTTTATCGGTTATCAGGCAGGATACAACGAAACCGGTAGCAATAAACTCTATATTGAAAACTCCAACTCATCTTCCCCGCTTATTTATGGTGAATTTGATAACAATTTATTGCGTATTAACGGAACACTGGATATAAATAATGCTTATCAATTTCCTACAACCGACGGCACATCAAATCAGATTTTACAAACCGATGGTAGCGGAAATGTTTCGTGGGTTGACGTTGTTAGTGTGGGAGCAACTGAAATTGACGACTTATCGGATGGTAAAACTGGCGGAAATAGTGTTTTTCTCGGTATTTGGGCAGGTAGTAACGATGATAGTACGGATAATTACAATACAGGTATCGGACTTCAGGCATTATGCGACAATTCAAGCGGGGAGCTGAATACAGGTTTAGGATATAAAACAAATTATTATAATCAGGAAGGAAACAACAATACAACGATTGGCTATGAAGCAGGGAAAGGCTCCGCAATACACAATAAATCGGGAAATGTTTTTATCGGGTATCAGGCAGGTTTTAATGAAACCGGAAATAACAAACTTTATATTGATAATTCAAACACTTCATCTCCTCTGATATACGGTGAGTTTAATAATGATTTATTACGCATAAACGGAACACTGGACGTTAATAATGCCTATCAGTTTTTAACCACCGACGGAACTACAGGACAATTGATGCGTACCTATGGCGACGGTACTTTGTATTGGTCGTCTGGTAGCGGAGCCTCTGAAATTAACGGGTTGTCAGATGGTAAAACAGGCGGGTACAGTGTTTTTATGGGTTTGGATGCAGGAAGCAACGACGATGGAACCGCAAATAAAAATACAGGAATTGGTGAAAAAGCTTTATATAACAACACCACAGGAAGCGAAAATGTTGCTGTTGGATATAACAGCCTTACAAACAACCAGTCCGGAAAAGATAATACAGCAGTAGGATATGGGTCATTACAAGTAATTACCAATACAAATAATAATACAGCTGTTGGAGCCAGTACTCTTGCTTCCTCTTCGGCTTCCGGAAATACGGCAGTAGGATATGGAGCATTAATAAGCAGCACATCGGGAACGGGAAATACTGCACTGGGAATCTATTCGCTATCGGGCAACTCAACCGGAAGCAATAATGTAGGGGTGGGAGCTATGGCAAACAGTTATAATAATGAAGGAAATAATAATACGATAATTGGTTATAAAGCGGGAGCGGGCAGCTCAAATCACAATAAATCGGGAGATGTTTTTATTGGATATAAAGCAGGACATAACGAAACGGGAAGCAATAAGTTGTATATCGAAAACAGCACTGCATCCACACCACTTATTTATGGTGAATTTGATAACAATTTATTGCGCATTAATGGCACCCTCCATATTAACAGCGCTTATCAGTTTCCGTTAAGCGACGGAACCAACGGGCAGGTTTTAACAACCAACGGAAGCGGACAATTAACCTGGGTAACCAATACCGAATCAATAAACGATTTAAGTGATGCAAAAACGAGTACTACGAATCTGTTTCTGGGTAATAATGCCGGTTCCGCCGTTACAACAGGAACAAGCAATACCGCTACCGGTATAGAAACCTTGAAAAGCAATACCGAAGGCAGCTACAACAGCGCATTGGGATACGAAAGTTTGTATACAAACACTACGGGAGATTTAAATACTGCCTCAGGATACAAAGCTCTATTATCAAATAGCTCAGGGGACAGCAATACGGCAGTGGGTTATCTTTCTTTAAAATCAAATACCTCATATTCCAATACAGCAGTGGGATATGCAACGATGGAGAACAATACAAACGGTTATGAGAATACTGCATTGGGCTATAAGGCTCTTCATACCCCTGCCGGCAATACAGGAAATGCTGCACTGGGACATAGTGCCTTGCAAAACTGCAACAATGCCGATTACAATACTGCGTTTGGATATAACGCAATAGGTAGTGTTGTTTTAACCGGTTCCTATAATACCGCAGTGGGGCAAAATGCACATCCCTATTCCGAGACGATGGAATACACCGCTACATTCGGTTACAATGCAGTTGCCTTGGCAAGCGGCAAAGTTAAGTTTGGGGATAACGCGCAGGTTTCCTGGATAGGTGGCCACTCGGCATGGCATAATACTTCCGACGGGCGATTTAAGCGGAACATTAAAGAGGATGTTCCTGGCCTTGCTTTTATTTTAAAACTCAGGCCTGTTACATATCAGTTAAACGTTTTTGCGTTGGATCGTTTTTGCGGATTGACTGATTCAGAGTTAAACAACAGCGAGTTAGCTGAAAAAAACCGGGACAAAGTCCGTACTGGATTTATCGCCCAGGAAGTTGAAAAGTCTGCAAAAGCGTGTGGCTTTGATTTTGATGGCGTATATCATCCTCAAAACCAACACGATGTATATTCGATAGCCTATTCCGAATTTGTGGTGCCTCTGGTAAAATCAATTCAGGAACAACAGCAGGAAATAAAACAAATAAAAGCAGAGGTGGAAAATGACCGGATTGCGCTCGAACGATTGATAAAGTTATCAGACGATGATAATACCTCATCATCAGAGAATAAATAATAAGGTCTAAACTTATTTGTAGTTAAAAGAGGGACAAGAAGTTGGAAAATTTTAAAATAATTAAATTAAACAGAGAAATAAAAAAATGAAACACCTTAAGAACCATCTTATTATTTTATCGTTTCTCTTCTTTGCATTGCCTATGCAAGCACAGAACTGGGGCGAAAAAGTTACCTATGATAGTGTAACCAAATTCGAAGTTTATGCCAAAACTTACAGCTATTCTGATACCCCGTTCTTGATAACTGACATTCGAAGCGACACGCTTTACGATCCCATTCAAAGTTTTAATATTAAAAGTCTGACAGTTTATCGCCCTTTCGACGGAACAGCATTTCTAAACAAACGGCCGGTCGTGTTTTTTGTGCATGGTGGCGGTTGGGTTGACGGTTACTCGTTTTGGTACCTATTTGCAAGCCAGTCGCTTGCTGCTGAAAAAGGTTGGATATTTGTATCGGTTGATTATCGAATTACCTCCGATTCGGTATTTATTGCCGATGAATATTGTCCCGATAAAGAACACTGCAGCGATACGGCACATCGTACCAAGGCGGCCTGGTATCCCGACAACATAAACGATGTTGCCGAAGCTTTTCAATGGACCTATAACAGCATCGACAGCCTTGGGGGCGATACCAATAACATTTTTATTTTCGGTCACTCCGCCGGCGCTCATCTTGTCTCTTTGTTGGCAACGGCTACCGCCTATCAACAGTTACGTCCTCATATCAGAGGGGTTGTAAGTATGAGTGGTGCATACCAAATAAAAACCTTGGATATGTATGTTTTTGGTAGCGCTATCGACCAAACATTTCAAGGTGGCCATGAAGACAACGATGAGGAACTCGATGATGCTTCCCCGTGGAGCTACATTACTTCCGGATTAACACTGCCTTTCTTTCAATTACTTCACTGTTCCATGGACTTACCCTCGTTGCCTGAACAGAAAATACTATTTACCAACCAGTTGGATTTTTTCGGATACAGTAACGAAAATGTATTTTTTAACGGTTTTTCTCATGTAACCGAAATGACATCACTCGAAGATATAAATTCGGAACCCTCTCAGCGGATTATTGAATTTATCGAAGCACATCTTTACCCTACGGGCATCGAAGAGAATTCAGATGCCGACAATTCGGAACTGATTCTCTTTCCCTTCTCACCCAACCCGGTGGAGACTTTTACCAATTTGCATTTTCGTTTGAATAAAAATGCAGATATTAACATTACACTATTTGATGTTAGCGGACATCCGGTGAAAAAGTTGCTGAAGAATAACTATCCTAAAGGCGAATACCATAAGCTTGCCGACTTAACCGGTTGTGCTCCCGGTATTTATTATTGCATTTTGCAAAGCGGAAAAATATCATGTATGCAAAAGTTGATTGTTAAATAGCCAATTACTGATACCATGAAAAAAGAATCCAATCCCCTGAAAACGACATTTTTTGCCCTGTTGGCAATTATTACTTTGCTGGCCATCCTCTCTTTCAGCGAGTATATGCAACTACGCACATTAACACCGATAAAACCGGAAATGCCCGGCTTTAAAGAATACCTCAAATTGGATTCTATTCCGGATGATTTCCCTGAAATTACCGTAAACGTTGATGATAACCCTACACCCGGTATGATTTTCCTCAGCAATTTTCCTCTCGAAGGTGGAGTAAATTACACCCCCTATTTAATGATACTAAAAGAGGATGGCTCACCCTTTTTCTTCAGAAAAATGGATGCCAATTTAAACCTTGATTTTAAATTGCAGCCCAATGGCCTTTATACCTACTTTGATTTTGACAAAAAGAAATTTTACGGCATGGATACCAACTTCATTGTGGTGGATAGTTTTGCGTGCAGCGAAAATTATACCGGCGATGAACATGAACTGCGAATATTGGAGAATGGTAATTATTTACTGCTGGCCAATGATATACGACAAATTAATATGGCTCAGATTGTTCCCGGCGGGAAACCCAACGCCAAGGTAATCGGCTTTGTCATTCAGGAAATCACTCCGGATGGAGAGGTCGTTTTTGAATGGAATACTTTCGACCATTTTGAGATTACCGATGCTACCGAGGGTATTGACCTCACAGGTTTTATGGTCGATTATGTTCATTGCAACTCCATTGAAGTCGATTACGACGGCAATCTTTTGTTATCAAGCCGCTATCTTGATGAAATTACCAAAATCGACAGAAATACGGGCAACATCATTTGGCGTATGGGTGGTAAGATGTGTGAAAACAATGAGTTTAGATTTATCAACGATTCCACGGCCGATTTTTTCGGATTTTCACACCAACACGCCATACGACGGCTTCCCAACGGAAATATTACCCTCATGGATAACGGTAATTTGAAGAATCCACAATTTTCACGGGCAGTGGAATACCAACTTGATGAAGAAAACAAAACAGCTACCTTGGTATGGCAATTCCGGCATTCACCCGATATCTACGATAATTCCATGGGGTATGTTCAGCGGTTGAATAATGGAAATACACTAATAGGATGGGGTGAAAATGAAAATG